>Ga0209310_1001859_pt1 | contig 14607 bp, 10 predicted proteins | sample AD_UKC030_MetaG_FD_184415 | JGI IMG/M metagenome (GOLD analysis project Ga0209310, IMG submission 184415) | Active sludge microbial communities of municipal wastewater-treating anaerobic digesters from USA - AD_UKC030_MetaG (SPAdes) (version 2) | ecosystem: Engineered > Bioreactor > Anaerobic >... | reverse complement strand
GCGAAGCACGTGGCGGCCTAGGGGATACGGCCGCGGCTGACCGGGACGGCCCTTGGATGGGCGAGCGCGAGAGGGAGACCTTGGGGAAGGTCTCCCTCTCGTTCATCGCTCATGCGCCAACAATCTTAGGTGCACTGCTCACGCCTTGCTGAAGCGCTGAACCGGGCCTATACTCAGTAGTGCGGAGGTGGCGCGAACCCGCCCGTAGCCGCGCATGTCCAAGGAGGCTGCGCCCATGCCGAAAGTGCTTTCCATCGTCCTCGGCGGAGGTAAAGGCACCCGCCTGTTCCCCCTTACCAAGGACAGAGCCAAGCCAGCGGTTCCCTTCGGCGGCAAGTACCGCATCGTCGACATCCCGATCTCGAACTGCATCAACGCAGGATTCAACCAGATATACATCGTCACCCAGTTCAACTCGGCTTCCCTCCACCTCCACATCGCGAGGACCTACAACTTCGACTCCTTTTCGTCAGGCTTCGTCGAGATTCTCGCGGCTGAGCAGACTCCCCTCCATTCCGGCTGGTACGAGGGCACTGCGGACGCCGTCCGCAAGAACCTCGTCCATTGCCAGCCACAATCTCCGACCCACTACCTCATCGTCTCGGGAGACCAGCTCTACAGCATGGACCTCGCGGATATGTTCCGCAAGCACCTCGAGTCGGGCTGCGGCTTGACCATAGCGGGAACCACCGTCGACCGTGAAAGCGCCTCGGCCCTAGGCATCATGGCCATCGACAAATCGGGCCGCATCCTCGACTTCGTCGAGAAGCCCAAGCCGGAGCGGGATATCTCCTCGTTCAAGCTGCCGTCCGAGATCCGCCAGGAGCGGCGCTCGGGGGGCAAGGACTACCTGGCGAGCATGGGCATCTACATCTTCGACGCGGCCCTCATGGAGCGCGCCCTCGACAACGACTGCAACGACTTCGGCAAGGAGATCATCCCGAACCTCCTCGCGTCGGAGCCGGTCAACGCATACGTCTTCGACGGCTACTGGGAGGATATCGGGACGATCCGCTCCTTCTACGAGGCCAACCTCGACCTCACCTCGATAGACCCCAAGTTCAACTTCTACGACGAGTCGCGCCCCATCCATACCCACAAGCGCAACCTTCCCGCCTCGAAGCTCAATTACTGCACCCTCAACCAGACCCTCACCTCGGATGGCTGCATCATCACCAACGCCTCCATCACGCGCTCCATCGTCGGCATACGAACCGTCATCGAGTCGGGGGCGAGCATAGAGGGGGTGGTCTGCATGGGAGCGGACTACTACGAGAGCGCCGAGCAGCGCGCCGCGAACCGTATGGCCGGCAAGCCAGATATAGGCATCGGCCAGGGCTCGATCATCAAGGGCGCGATCATCGACAAGAACGCGCGCATCGGGCCCAACTGCCGCATCGGCATCGATCCTGTGCGGCGCGCCGAGGGCGAATACGGATCCTACTATATCGTGGACGGCATCATCGTCATCCCGAAGAACGCGGTGATCGCCGCCGGAACGGTCATCTAGGGCCGCGCATTCCTCAGCGCATCTCCAGCGAGAAGGCCCCCTCGGGTCGAGCCCCGCGGCCGCAGGCGGCGATCCAGTAGCTCCTTCCGCCTTCCATCCGCAAAGCCAGGCCCTTCGCCGAGCCGAGCTCGTCCACGCTGACGGCGAGCTTGACGCCCCGATCGTCGAAGGCCGCCAGCACGGCGTCGCCCGGATCGGGCGAGGCGAGGAAGATCCTGCGCGCCCCGCCCGGCGGCGCCTCGCAGCGGAGCACGACGAAGCCTTCGGGGGGATAGACGGGCCAAGCCTGGATGAACTCCCCGTAAGTCGGGCTCTTCCCCGCGTGGAGCTCGCCGCCCAATTCCGCTAACGTCGCCTCGATCGGTCCGCGCGCCTCCTCCCCCGGCGCGAAGACGGAGCCGAGCCGGCTCGGCCGGGAGCCCAGGGCCACGAGAGCGCCTCGGCAGGCCAGGAAGGCGCCTCCGTCCACGAGGGCGAGCTCCTCGGCGCTGCCCGAGGGCTCGGAGGGCAGCTCGATCTCCGCTGGCTGGCCATCGGCGTAGCGCTTGCGAGCGACGAGGCTGGGGCCCGAGGAGGAATAGATCGCCGCGCCGTCGACGGCCAGGAAGGAGCTCGGCCCCGCCCAGTCCCAGGAAGCCTCGATCCTGCCCGTCGCGGCATCGATCGAGGCGGCGCCGCCGCCCGTGGCGGCCGCGATGACGGATCCTGAATCGATGGCCGGCCGGATCGCCGGATCGAAGCGCCCCTCGGACTCGGACAGGAGGCTTCCGTCGGAGGCGCGGAGGATGGCCAGGTTCCCCTCGGCGCCGAGGGCGGCGACGATCCCCTGTCCAGCCGCCAGCTTGAAGACCCGCTCCCGATGGTCTCGCCGCCAGGCGACCGAGCCGTCCGCCTCCGAGATGGCCGTCAGGGAGCTTCCCGAGGCGGCCACGACGAGGCCGAGGGCGTAGGCGAGGTCTACGGTGCCGGCTCCGAGGCCGTTCCCCCAGATGCGGCGCCCCGAGGCTAGGTCCAGGCATTCCAGGTCCCCGCCCTCGAAGGCGACGGCGAGCCTGGGCCCTCCCCCCTCGAGGCCAGGATCGGGCAGGGGCATGAGGAGGGTCGCCAGCCGACCAGGAATCGCCCAACGCTTCTCGAGCTGGGCTCGCCCCTCCGATTCGATGATCGAGTAGCAGGCCAGGCTTCCGTCGGAGCAGGATAGCGCGCAATAGGCTTCTGAGGCGACGAGGAGGAGCGGCCGGGCGGGCAGGCCGGCCGCCGCGACCCGGTCTCCTCCCGGGCCGAGGGCGAGGAGCTCCGGTCCCGCCGCCCCTTCCACGGCGAGGACCGCGAGCTTGCCGGCCCCGAAGGCGATGCCGGCCGGGCCGGCGAGCATGGGGCCGCCTCGGAGCGCGAGGCGCGCCGGGCCGCCGGCGATGGCCTCGCCCAGGCCCTCGATCCAGGACCTGGTCTCGAAGGCGCTCCGGGGATCGTCCCGGGCGGGGACGGGCGCCGGAAGCTCCTCGGCGGATGAAGGCCGTGGAGCGGCGCCTTCCTGCCGGGGGCCGCAGGCGGAGCCGAGGAAAGCGGCCGCCGTCGCCGAGGCCAGGAGGATCGCGCCCATCCTGCTCCGGCTCATGGCAGCTCTCCCGCGAAGAGAAGCCCTTCGAGCTCCTCGGCGGTCATCGCCCAGCCTGAGGGGTAGGATTCGATTATGGCGGCCCGGCCGTCGGGGGCGAGGCAGGCGGAGACGATCCTTTGCCCATACATCGAAAGGTCCTCCTCGGGCGGGGCGGCCTTCGAGGCTGCGGCCGGGGCCCTGGACGCGGACGCCTTCGAGGCGGGAACCTTGGCCGCGGGCGCCTTCGGAACCTCGGAGAGCGGAGGCGATGCGAGGCCGAAGGCCGCGCGGAAGGCCGGGCCGTAGGCGGCCGCGGCGTTCCGCGCTCCGATCGGGACCGCCGCGACCTGGCCGTCGGGACTCCGCGCCCTCGCGACGAAGCAGACGAGCCTCGCCGCCCCGGGATCGCCGGAGCGCAGGGTCTCGACGCGCACGGCTAGGGACTGGGGGCTGGCTCCGAGGGCGGCTGCCAGGGCGGATATGGTCTGGGCTTGCGCGGAGAGCTGCGCGCAGGCCGCGGCGTCGGCGAGCTCGTAGAGGGCGCCGAGCCTCGGGCCGACCCTAAGCAGAAAGCGCGCGTAACGCGGCTCTTGATAGGCCAGCTCCATCAGCTCAGGCTTGGCTAATAGGGGCAGAAGGGGATCGGGAAGCCCCGGCTTCGGTATGGGCGCCCCGGCCTTCGCGCCGGCTTCCGCCTCCGCGGCCTCCCGCTGGGCGAGGGCGGCGTGGACGAGGTCGAGGGCGCGGGCCTCGTCCCGGAGGGTCGCGGCCGCGGGGCCGCCTCCTTCCCTTGCCTGCCCCGCGGGGCCGAGGACGAGCCAGGCGAAGCGATCTAGGGAGGAGGCCGGCAGCTCGAGCAGCTTGGCAGCGTGGCCGGCTCGCTCCCTGCCGACGAGCCGATAGAAGGAGGCGAAGCGCCGCGCGCCTTCGGCCGCGGCCCTTTCCCTGCCGTCGCCTGTGCCCATGGCAGCGAGAAGGGCCCGGGCCCTGGTCTCGCTCAGGGCTATGAAGGCGCGCAGGGCTTCCTTCGCGTCCCTCCGCTCTTCGGGGCCTAGGTCGATCAGGGTAGCCGGGTGGAGGGTCTTGGGGAGGGCATTCGACAATGAATCGTAGGCGAGGAGGGCAGCGTCGAGGCTTCCCAGGGCCCTCGCCGCGTTCGGCGCCGCATGGGCCGCCTCGCCCGCTCTCTCGCGGAGCCGCCTCGCAATGGGCTCAGGCCCCAGCCTCGCGAGGGCATCGATCCAGATGGCCCGCCCTTCGGCGCTTTTCCCGAGCTCCCCGGCGATCTCGGCGGTTTCGGGGAATAGAGCGGCGAGGCGCTTCGAGCGGGCCTGGAGGGTCCGGATGAGGCCGGCCTGCGACGGAGCGTCGCGGGGGGAGAGGGCGATGAGCGAGGAGAGCTTGGCAGCCGCCGCCTCGCGGTCCGCCGATGCATCGGGGCTCAGGCCCCTCCCATCCAGGGCGAGAGCCAGGGCCGACTCCCTCGCCTTCTTCCTCGCGGCCGCGAAGCCCTCGGCGGCCCCGCCCGCCATGAGCCTGCCTCCCGGTATCGACCAACGCTCGGCCCCGCCGCTCGCCGCGTCCGCCATGGCCGCGGCGTAGGCGGGGACGCAATCCGCCTCGGCCTGGCAGAGGGCCGCGTACGCGGCCTCGCGCCGCTCGGCGATCCGGGCGGACGAGGACTCGACGATGGCGAGGAGCCCTTCTGCCCGGGAGCGCTGCGAGCTCGGCAGGAAGGGAGCGATGGCCTGGGAGGCGGCCGGCGCCGCGGCCGCGAGGGCGAGGAGGCAGGAAGCGAGGGCGCCGGACCGGGCCGCGCGCGAGTATGGCAAGCTCGAACCCGTCCTTTACTCGCCCGCCTCGTCGGCGCCGATGTCCGGCCTCCCCTTCCCCCTCGCCTGAGGCCTCGGCGCTCCCTTGAAGTCGAGGGCGTAGGCCTCGCCCTCGAGGGGGTAGGCCGCGTCGACGCAGGCGGAGCTCCGCGAGAGGGGATGCACGCTTTTCACGGGGGCGGAGAAGGTCGCGAAGGGAGGCTCGGAGACATGGGCCCGGGAGGCGAAGGCTGGATTCGCCGCGTTGAGCGAATCCAGTTCCTTGATGGTCGAGGCTCGCCAGGCCCCGTCGACCAGGGTCTCGAAGCCCCACAGGCAGTCGGAGACGAGGATGCCCGGGCCGGGCTTCGCCTCGCAGCGCAGCAAGGTGCCCCCGCCCTGGGAGAAGGATACGATGCTGTTCCAAAGCTCGGGCGCGGCGCCGGAGGCCGAGAAGGCGCCGAGCCGGCCTCGGCTGGTCTCCGCGGAGATCGTCATGTGGCGGAAGGCCGGGGACGAGCCGGAGCTCTCGAACAGGAGGCCCTCGCCCTTCCAGGAGACGAGGACCCGGCTGTTGCGCAGCTCCCCCGTGACATCCTGGAAGGATCCGAGGCGGAGGAAGCCCGAGCCCGAGTCGGCCTTCAGGAGGCAGCGGTCCACGGTCAGGCGGGAGCCCCGCAGCGAGAGGAGGCGGAGGGCGAGGTCGGCCGAGCTCTCGATCAGGGAACCCGTGGCCACCAGGGAGCCTCCCGCGAGGTCGAAGGCGACGAAGGCCCGCACGCCGGCCTTGGCCGAGACGATGCTGTCGCGCAACGCGAGCTCGGAGGCTTCGGCCTTGAAGACCGCGCAGGACATGGCGCGCTCGGCTTGGAAGCTCGAGCGCGCCGCGAGGAGCTTGGAACGCACGGCGCTGATGAACAGGAGGTCGCCCGAGGCTCCCGCCGCCAGGACGCAATCGGAGAGCTCGAGCTCGCCCTCCTCGGCTTTCACGAGGGCCGAGGTTCCGGGGCTTTCGAAGCCGAGCTCGAGGCTCCGCAGGCTCAGCTTCGAGCCGCGGATGGCTATCGCCGGGGCGGCTCCCCCGGCCCGGAGCAGCACCCGCGCCCTGGCGCTCGGGTCCTTGGCCCAGCCGGGGCCGAAGCCCCCGACGATCGCGAGGGTGGCTCCCTCGATGGAGAGCGGCTTTCCCGCCTCGAGCGAGCCGCGCAGGCAGAGGCTGCGCTTGCCGCCGGCGATGGCGGCCTCGACGGCCGCGTCGAGGCTGCGGTAGGGCCTGGTCGGCGAGCCCTCCCCCGCGTCGGGGGCATCCTCGGCGGCGTAGATGGAGGAACGGTCCACGACGAGCGATACGGCGCGCATCTCCGCCGATCGGTTCCCCGCCGCGTCGACGCGATAGGCTCGCAGGCGGTAGGAGACCGGGCCGGAGTCGTCGCCCGGCAGCTCGACGGCCTCGGCGACGGGCGCGAAGGGGGCCTGGCGGCCATCGACCTCGACCGAGGCCAGCAGGGAGGAGCCCGGTTCCCCGGCGGGAAAGAGGAGCCTGACCGTGCGGTCGGAGTAGGCGGGCGGCGAGGCCGCGAGGGTAGGAGGAGGAGGAGGGCTGCGGTCGATGGTGAAGCGGAGGAGCTTGCCCTCCCCCGCCGCGGAATCCGGCGAGGCGCCGGCGAAGGCCCGGTAGCGGAGGGCGAAGGAGCGCTCCTCTCCCGGCGGGCAATCGAAGGAGAGGCTCCCGCCGAGGAGTGGGGAGCTCCCGGTGGGCTCGGGAGGCAGCTCCGCCCTCTCGCGGCCAGGCTGCTCGCGGAGCTCGTAGCGCAGGGTGGCCGAGGCGGCCGGCTCGAGGGGGGAGAGGGTCACCGCCCTTCCGACGACGGCTCCCTCCTCGACCCCCGCGAGCAGGGCCTCGGGCGCGGGGCGCGGCAGGGCGAGGCGAGCCGAGCGAAGGGAGGAACGTTGGCCGGAACCATCCTCGCCCATCCAGGCCAGGTCGATCCGTTCCGCGCCGGAGGGGACCGGCAGGGGCCCGAGGTAGGGCCTCGGCTCTCCCCCCTCGACCGAGACGAGTATCCTGCCGTCGTAGGAGGGGAAGGTCACGAAGGCGCCCCTCCCCGAGAGGTCGGCGACGAGGCTGGGCGGGAGGGGCTCGGTAGGGGCCGGGGCCTCCCGGACGGGATAGGAAAGCTCCACTTCGAGGGGAGAAGGGGCGTAGGCGGCCCCGCCTTCGCGCGCCTCGCCGTAGAAGACGCGGAGCTTCCCCGACCATCCGTAGGGGCAGGAGAGATCGAGGCGAGCGACGCCGTCCTTGGCCTCGATCTCGGCGTAGCCCGATAGCCGGCTCGGCGGTGCCTCGACGCCCACCGCCACGAGGAGTCGGGCGCCTGGGCCGAGGGCGAAGGAGAGGGAAGTCGAGCCGGGGCCCCGTTCGACGAGGGGGCCCGCCAGGCTGGGATCTGGACGGAGCCCGGCTTCAAGGCGGTCCTGGGCGGGGGGGGCCGCCTGGAGGCCCGGCGAGGCGAGGCGATAGCCGAATCGCAGGGGGAGGCTCCGGTTCCCCGCCGCGTCCTCGGCGTAGGCCACGAGCGTATAGGAGGCCGTCCCCTCGGCGGGAGGCTCGAGCCTCGGCCGCGACTCGGGATCGTAGGGCAGGAAGGCCGGCTCGGGCGACCCGGGCCCGAAGACGGCCCAATAGGCGCGAGAACCCTCCTCGCAGCCGAGGCTGAGCTCCAGCGGCGCGTCGAAGAGGCCCCCCGCGGGTTCCGCCGACGGCGGCGGGGGCGGCCGCTTGTCGATGCGGTAGGCGAAGCTGGAGCGCTCGCCGCTTTCGGTCTCTATCTCGAGGCGGTAGGAGCGGGACTCGCCGGGAGCCGCCGAGAGGCGGAGCTCCCGGTCGTAGCGGGCCCAGGCCCCCTCGGGTAGGAAGCGGAACTTGGCGCCTCCCCCCGCCGGGGCCGGCAGCACCAGGTCGCCGCGCGAGGGCCGGGCGCTCCCCTCCTGGCCGAAGGAGGCGGGGGGAAGGATGGCCATGATGGCCAGGAAGGCCAGGATCGCGAGTCCGTCGCGTCCGGCGCGGCTCCCGCTCATGCCGCCCTCACTTCTTGAGGTCCCGGAGGATTTCCTGGAGCTCGGGATCCTCGGGGTAGTAGCGCGTCCGGAGCTCCTCCTCGGTGAGCCCCACGAGCTCGTGGCTCATGTAGTGGATCCAGATCTCGTCCTCCTTGTTTCGGATGACGTGCTTCCGGCACCAGTAATCGGGCACGATGGGCAGCTTCTCGTCCCGGTACTCGCAGACCTTGTAGTCGTGGACCGCGACTTTCACGTCCTTGCGGGGCAGGCCCTTCTCGAGGATGATCTCGGTGAGGTGGTTCACGGTCCGGCCGGAATCGTAGATATCGTCCACGAGGAGGACCTTGTCGCCGGAGCGCAGGTACTCGGGGCTGTAGGTCCAGCCGTCGACCCGCACCTGCTCGCGCTTGCTGATGTCCGAGTAGGACCGGGCGACCACCGCGGCGTAGAAGACGGGCCGGCCCTCCCTCCGGACGATCTTGAAGTACTCGCTGATGACGTTGCCGATGTACGCCCCTCCCCGGAGGGACACGTAGATGACGTCGGGGACGAAGCCTTCCTGGTGTATCCGATGGGCCATCTTGAGGGCGTTGTTCCTGATCTCGTTGTAGGAGACGAATTCTTTCGTCACGTCGAGCACCTCTTCATGCGAAACGAAGGCCCGGCGGCCCCCGCCGTCCCGCCGGGGCGGGAAAGCGGGGGCGCCGGGCGCTCTGCCCGCCTGAGTCGCGCCGGGCGGGCTGGCGGCCGACGGCTGCCGCCTACGACTATAGTTTCACTTCTTCACGTAGGCAAGCGACTTGATCGTGCTCCCGTCCCGGATCAGGGTGAAGACCATCTCCTTGGCCTTCGGGTCGTTGATGGCCCGGTAGAAGTCCCGGAGCGAGGAGATGGGCTTGTCGTTGACCTCGGTGATTATGTCTCCCACCTTGACCTGGATGGTCGCCGCCGGGGTCTTGTTCTGGACGTTGGCCACGAGGACCCCCGAGGCGCCCTTGGGCAGCTTGGACTCCTGCACGCTTTCCGACTTGAGGGAGAGGACGTCCATGCCGGGGAAGAGGTTCGAGTCGTTGGCCGAGCCCTCGGTCCTCGCCTCGATCCTCACCTCGAGGTCGAGCTTCTTCCCGTCGCGCAGGACCTGGAAGGCCGCGCTGTCGCCCGCGGGTATGTCCCCGACGACGCGCGCCAGCTGGTCCTGGGTCTTCACGAGCTCGCCGTCGGCCCTGAGGACCAGGTCGCCGACGAGGAAGCCGCCCTTCTGCGCGGGGCTGCCCATGAAGAGCCCCGTGACGACGACGCCGCGCTTGAGCTCGGCGCCGAGCTCGAGGGAGGCCGCCTTGTCCGGCTCGCGCATCTGGATGCCGAGCCACCCGTACTCGACCTTGCGCTTCGTGATGAGGTCGTCTATCGTCTTCTTGGCGTTGTTGATCGGCACGGCGAAGCCCAGGCCTATGCTGCCCCCGGTCGGCGAGGCGATCCAGGTATTGATGCCGACTACCTCGCCGCGGATGTTCACGAGGGCGCCGCCCGAGTTGCCCTTGTTGATGGCGGCGTCGGTCTGGATGAAGTCCGAGATGTTGTTGCCGTCCGGTCCGCCGGCGCGGCCGAGGGCGCTCACGATGCCCGCCGTCACCGAGGAGACGCCTCCGAAGGGGCTGCCGATGGCTATCGCCCAGTCGCCCACCCGGAGGGCCGAGGAATCGCCGAGGGAAGCCACCGCGATGTCCGGCGAGTCGGTCTCGAATTTCACCATGGCGAGGTCCTTGCGGTCGTCCTTGCCCACGAGCTCGCCTTGGAACTCGCGCTCGTCGTTGAGGATGACGGTGATCTTGGTCGCGTTCCCGGCCACGTGGTTGTTCGTGAGCACGTACACGCTCTTGCCGTCCCGCCGGACTATGACGCCCGAGCCCGTGCCCCGCTCCTCGTAGGGCTGGGGATCCTGCTCCGGAGCCTGGTCCTGGGGGCCGAAGAAGAATCGCCAGGGCAGCTGGTCCTGGGCCTTGGGCGACTGCTCCTTGGTCTCCACGACGTTGATCTCCACGACCGAGGGCTTCACCTTGTCGGCCACGTAGCGGAAGGCGTTCTGCACGGACTCCGCCTGGGCGATCGCCGCCTTGACCTCGGGCGGGGCGAGGTCGGCCGGGGACTCGGCCCTGATGGAGACGGGCCCGAGCGCCGCCTGGGCCCGGGCGCTCCTCGAGAACCCGGTATAGGCGAGGGCGAAGCCCGCGATGACCCCGACGAGCACGAGGTTCAGTATGAAGAAATTTCGGGAGTAGAGCTTCTTCATGAAGGACATCTGACGCTCCTTGATAGGGGAATCCATATGCATGAATATAATGAATCCGCCCCCGGAAAGGTTACTCCCGCGCCTCAGGAGGCGCTCGGGACCGACCAGGAGGTGAGCACCTCGGCCCCCGTCTCGGTCACGGCCACGGTATGCTCGAAATGCGCGGAGGGCTTGCGGTCGAGGGTCACCACCGTCCAGTCGTCGTCGAGGAGCCGCACGTCGCCTTTCCCCAGGTTGATCATCGGCTCGATGGCGAGGACCATGCCGGGCACGAGCCGGGGGTTGGGCCCGGGGCTCACGTAGTTGGGGATCTGCGGGTCCTCGTGCTGGGAGAAGCCGACGCCGTGGCCGCAGTACTGGCGGACCACGCCGTAGCCCTGCGAGACGGCGTGCCCGAAAACCGCCCTCGAGACATCGTGGATCCTCGCCCCCGGCTTGACCGCGGCGATGGCCCGATCGAGGCATTCGCGGGTCACCCTGAGGAGCTGCCCGAGCTCGGCGGAGACCTTCCCGACCGGTACGGTCACCGCGGCGTCCGAGAAGTAGCCGCCGAGGTCGATCCCGCAGTCGAGGCCGACGATATCGCCCTCCTCGAGCCTCTGCCGCCCGGGAATGCCGTGGATGACCACCTCGTTGACCGAGACGCAGAGGCTCGCCGGGTAGCCCTCGTAATCGAGGAAGGCGGGCTTCCCTCCCCGGGAGACTATGAAGGAGCGGGCCGCCTCGTCGAGCTCGGCCGTCGAGATGCCCGGAAGGGCCATGGGCACGAGGATCCCGAAGAGTTCCGAGAGGAGGGAGCAGGACCTCCGTATGCCCTCGAGCTGCTCAGCGTTCTTGAGGCGAATCACGATTCCTCCCACTATCGAGCTGCGCTCGGACGGGCCGGCGCCAGGGTACCGGTCAAGGGCCGCGCGCGAGCAGCGCGGCCTCGGAATCGCCGGGATCGGCGGAAGCCGCGGCGCGGTAGGCCTCGGCCGCGGCGCCCGCCTGCCCCGCCCTCGCCGCCGCGGCGCCGAGGGCCTTGAAGGCCCGGCAGCGCTGCCTCGGCTCCTCGAAGGAAAGGGCGGCGGCGCGCAAGGCCGCCGCGGCCTTCGGGTAGTCGCCCATCGCGTCGTAGAGGAGCCCCGAGGCGAGGGAGGCTTCCGGCCCCGGGCTCCCGGAGGAGTCTATCGCCGCGAGCGCCTCAGCGTAGCGCCCCCTCGCGGCCAGGGCCGCGGCTCTATAGAACCATCGGTCCGGGTACTCGATCCCCTTCGCCTCGGCGGCCTCGACGAGGAGGAGGAGCTCGTCGACCCTGCCCAGGGCCGCGAGGATGGCCAGGGAGTAGCCTTCGGCATCGGGAAGGCCGCTGGCCGCGAGCCGGACCGCCTCGGCGGCGAGCCTGCCCTCGGGCCAGGCCCCGGCGCGTGCGCGCAGCGAGAGGGCCGCGGCGGCCGCGTCGCTCCCGGCGAAGGGAGCGAGGATCGCGAGCGCCTCAAGCTCCCCGCCCCGGGCCGCGAGGATCGAGGCATGGGCGAGCGCCGCGCCGGGGGAAGGGAGGGGGCCTGAGAGGAAGGCGGCGCGCATCCGGGATAGGTAGCTATCCGTAAGCTCCCTATCCCCGCTTGCGAAGGCCAGCTTCGCGTAGCTCTTCCAGGAGGAGCGGGGATCGCGGGCGATGGAGGCTTCCCATCTCGCCATCGCGAGCTCCGCGTCGCCCGAGCGCCAGGCCGCGTCTCCTAGGATGGCCAGCTCGGGAGCGCTCGCCCCATCCTCCGAGCGGCCCGCCAGAGCCTCGAAGAGCCCGCAGTCCCAGAGCAGCGAGATGGGAGGCGCGGCCCCCGCGGCCTCGGCGCTGGCCGCGAAGGAGGCCGCCTCGGCGGGCCTGCCTCGGGCGAGGGCGAGGGCCGCCGCGCCGGCGTAGGCGGCCGGCCTATCCAGGGCGGCGGCGAGGCGGGCGAGGTCGGCCGGCTCGAAGGCCGGGACAGGGCTGCCGCGGCCTTCCACGGCGGCGAGGAAGCATTCCGACCACAGGGCAGGCCGCGCGTCGGGCGGGAGGGGGCCGCGGAAAAGCGCGAGGGCCGAGGCCGGATCCCCTCCCCGGAGGAGGGCGTGGGCCGAGGCGGCCGCGACCGCCTCGGAAGCCGGCATGGCCGCGGCGGCCCTCCGTGCCGTCTCGACGAGCCGACCCCGGTCGCCGCGGCCCTCGGACGGATGGGCGCGCTTGAGCAGGGAAAGCCAATCGGCGGATTTGGTCGCGGCCTTATAGGCGCGCGCGTAGGCGCGGGCGCAGGCCTTTCGGTCGCCCTCGGCCAGGGCGGCGTCGATGCGGCCGAGCTCGCGCTCGAAGCCGCCGCCCTGGGGCCTCGCGCAGGAGAGGCAGGAGAAGAGGGCCGCCAGCGCCAAGGCCGCGACAGCGAGGGGAGGCGGCGCCGCGCCGCGCGCCGGCGACTCAGGCGCCGAGGGATTTCCAGATGCCATCGAGCACCCCGTTCACGAAGCGGTAGGAGTCCTCGGATCCGTATTCCTTGACGATCTCGATAGCCTCGTCGATGGTGATCTGCGCGGGGATATCCCGCTGGAAGAGGAGGGAATAGGCCCCTATCCTGAGCACGGCGAGGTCGACCTTCTTGAGCCGCTCGAAGGACCAGTTCTCGAGGTGGGAGCGGATGGCCTCGTCGACCGCCTCGATGTTCTCGAGGGCTCCGGCGACGAGGAGCCGGGCGAAGGCCGCCACTTCCTCGTCGAGGGCGGCCCGCTTGTCCTCCTCGAGCCAGCCGAAGCTCTCGAGCCCCTCCGCCTTGCCCCCCGATGCGTCCCAGGCGTAGAGGGCCTGGAACGCGAGTATCCTGGACTTGCGCCGGGATGCCATCCGCCTTCTTCCCTACTTCTTCTTCGTCTTGGCGAAGCGGGCCGCTATGCCGTCCAGCTCGGCGTCGCCGACGAGGCCGCGCAGGTTGTCCTTCATGATCGTCACCGTGGCCTCGCCGCGGAGCTTCTCGAGGGTATCGGTCTGGACCTTGGCCGCGAAGGACTCCTGGGCCATGGCGACGAGCTGCTGGACGAGGAGGTCCTGCACCGACATGTTTGCCTCGCCCGGAACGGGGTCGTAGAGCGCGAGCTGCTTGGTAGGGCTGAGCTCGTTCAAGCGCACGATCTGCAGCCCGTCGATATTCTCGAGCACGCCGGATATCTCGCCGACCTTGAGCTTGAAGACCGCGTCGATGAATTTCGGATCGTGGGGGCTCTGGGCGGTCTTAACGTTGGCCACGACGTAGCTCGACCTGGCCATGTAGCCCGCCTTCGGGTCGAAAGACTCGAGGAGGAGCTTGTCGAAGTAGGCCTTGTCCTCTTTGATCTTCAGCGAGAGGCCTTTCATGACCTCGGTCGCCTTCTTCCGCTCGTCCTCCGACTTGCCCTTGAAGTCGATGAAGACCAGGCTGAGCCTCGCGGTCTCGGGCACGAGGAGGTTCGGCTTCATCTGCTCGTAGGCCTTCAGTATCTCCTCGGAGCTCGGGGCCTTTATAGCCTTGAGCTCCTCGGCCTTCTTGGCCTGGATGTACTTGCGCAGGAGGAGGCGCTGCCGAACGAAGCCGCGAAGGTCGATCACGAGGCCCTGGGACGCGGTGAGGGCCAGCTCGAGGGCCTCGTCGCTCTGGGACTGGGCCCCCACCTGGGCCTTGAGCCGGGTAATGTAGTTGTTGATGTCCGCTTCGGGGACGGTGATGCCCTCTCGCTCGCAGTACTGCTTGAACAGCATCGAGGAGATGAGGGCGTCGAGGAGCTTGGGCTTCACCGCGGCCATGGCCTCGAGCTTGGCCTTCTCCCGGTCGGCGGCGCTGAGGTTCGGGGTGGCCTGGGCCATCAGGGCCTTCTCGATCCTCGCGATGTTGGCCTTATACTCGTCGACGCTGTACACCTCGGTCTTGGATAGGGCGACGGTAAAGGCCGGCTGGCCTTTCTTGATGGGAGTCTGGGCCGCGGCCGGAATGGCGGCGGCGAGGATGAGTAACGCTGCTACGGCGACGCTTCGCTTCATCGTGTCCTTCTCGGCCGAGGGTATTCGCACGGGGTTCGAGCCGACAACGGCCCCTAGTGATAACAACCGATCCGCGAAAGAGTAAACGAAAAAAAGCCTTTGCGCAATGGGATTTGGCCCTAGCGGCGGGCCTGCAGCCCTATCCGGCGCCTGAGGGCCGCCAAGCCCGCGAGGCGGGGCTCGAGCTCTGCCGCCCGGGCGAGGGCGTCGGCCGCCTCCGCCGCCTCGCGGCGCCTCGCGTGGACCTCGGCCTTCTTGCGCAGGAGCTGGGCCCGGTCGCGGCGCGGTATCTCGAGATCCGCCGACTCCGCCAGCCTA
>Ga0209310_1001858_pt1 | contig 14607 bp, 9 predicted proteins | sample AD_UKC030_MetaG_FD_184415 | JGI IMG/M metagenome (GOLD analysis project Ga0209310, IMG submission 184415) | Active sludge microbial communities of municipal wastewater-treating anaerobic digesters from USA - AD_UKC030_MetaG (SPAdes) (version 2) | ecosystem: Engineered > Bioreactor > Anaerobic >... | reverse complement strand
GCCACCGCCCTGGGTTCGATCGGCAAGCCGGCGGCCCTACCCGCCTTGCCGGTCCTGAAGGAGATGGCCAAGATCCCACGCGTCCGCTGGGCGGCCCAGGCGGCAATCAAGAACCTCGAGTAGCCCTACCGCGCCTCCGCCGCGAACGCCTTGGCGCTCAACTCCTCGCCGGTGGCGAAACGCACAAACTCGGGCCACCGCATCGAGCTGCCCGGGGCAAAAACCCGCGTCGTGAGAAACTCGCCAACCTCCTTGCGGTTGTGATACAGGGCCCTGGCCGGCTCGGTCTTCAGCACCTCGCGCGCAATCGTGGCATGAAGCTGGGAAGCGAACAGCTGCCCCATCGTGTAGTTGTGGTAGTAGCACGGATTGGTGCAGATGTGAATCTTGCTCGCGTAGTCGGGAGCGTCTCGACCCTCCGGCCGCTTGATCATCTGGTACTTCTCCACCAGGTCCCACCACAGCTTGCCAAGATCCTGCTCCGGATTCCCGCACATGGCCATCTCAAACCGGGTCATCACCTGCGACCAGGCGACAAAGATCAGCAGGGCTCGCTTCTTCATCGCCGCTCCGGCCCTCCCGGCCGCTTCCGGATCGGCCACCTTCAGGCCCATGGCCGCCATCCAGTCAGGCCGAATGGCGAACTGCTCGAGCATCATGGCGACGCCTTCGGTGGTGAACGAGTGAGCCGGCGTTCGCAGCACGTAAGGCACACCGATCGGAATGTTCCGGGCGGCATAGACGGCATGCCCACACTCGTGGAGCACCGTGGCCATCCAGTCGTGCCTCGGCACGATGTTCACCAGGATCCGGACGTCGCCCTCGCGGTCAATGTCGCAGCAGAACCCGTGCGGGCACTTGCCGGGCTTCTCGTACAGGTCGCTTCGAGCCAGAATCCCGTCCACCGGCAGCCCGATGCCCTCGTAGAAGGTCCGGGCCAGCCCGGCGATGTCCACCTTGGCGTAAGGCGCGTCGAAATCCACATCGTCGATCGTCGGCGACTCCTGGAAGAACCGGTCGTGGTAATGCCAGGGACGAAGGTCGGCCACCGCTACTCCGCAGTCGGCGGCCAGCCTGGCGTCGATCTCCGCCTTCGCCTGGCTGAACGAATCGCGAGTCAGTGCGTACAATTCATCGAACAGCCTGAGGATCTCCTCCGGCTCCTGCTCGGCCAGCCGCAACTGCATCTCGTAGAAGTTGCGGAAACCCAGCTTCGTCGCGGCCTCGTTGCGGAGCCTGACCAGTTCCTTCAGGTCGGCCAGAACAACGGCCCCCACCCCCTTGCTCGCTTCCCAGACCCGGCGACGATACTGCGAGTCCTTGGAGTTCTTGAGCACGCCCATCACTTCGCCGTCAGTCATCTCCTTCCCGTCGACCCTGGCCCGGAAAACGTTGAACTTCTGTTCGACCTCGTTCTCCTTGGCCGCGATCCTCTTGAGCAGGTCGGCGTCGAGCTGCTTGGCCTTATAGACCAGATACAGCACCTCGATCTGCCTGGCCACGAGGGGCTCGAACTGGTCGCTTCCGGCGGCCAAACCCTGGCGAATCTTCTCCAGCCGGGCGAATTGAGCAGGATCGGACAGGAGACCGTCCAGCTTGTTCTGGATCTGCTCCTTGGCCTTGTAGTCCTCATCCTTACCCGACGTATTGGCCTTCCACCAGGCCCGGGACAGGTCGCTTTCCACCGGCCGCACCCTGGCCTCATATTCGCGAATGAAGCTCCGAGCATCCGAAACAGGTCCCGTACCCGACTGGCATCCGGCCACACCAAACATGACATACCCCGACAGAATGCATGTGACGTACCGACTCATTTTCTCCGGCTCCCTTCAGGCGCCCACCGCCACCGACCGGTGTGAGCCGCCCGAAGAACATCCTACCGCTGAGCGGGGGGTTTGGCACCTCGCGAGTGACCTCGTTTCGACTCCCTCGAGCATCGACGATTCCCAACATCAACCCGTCGGAAACGAGGATCCGCGTGCAGCGCCCCCACTCTTCAGGACCATCGGCCCTCATGTCTGGACGTCCGGCAGAAGGCCCTTGCGGCCTGTCCTCCGACGGCCCGCGGAGACCACTCCTCCCCGCCAGTCACCCCACCGCCATGGCGGTCGAGCAGACCCGGCCCACATCATTTCTTGCGTTTTTGCTTGAAAAGCTTTCAAAAAGAGCGTACACTCTATGGTAGGGCGCCACCTGCGTCGACGGGCGACCCGGCGCGGCAGGACAACGAATCAGAGCGAAACGATCGACGCCCAGGCACGTCCTACGCCCCAGTGTTCGCAACTGACATTCTGGACGATTCCGAAGCTGGGCCAGCTTCAGGTCATAGACAGACACAACGGTGAAGGCGTCCTGGACCTTGGGCTTTGCGCCCGTTGATGAGGTTGGATGCGGAGTCGTCCTGCGTCGGCGGTCCGGAGGAGACCTGGCAGAAGGAGCGAGTGATGCTGCTCTATCAGAACTCACGGCCGGTCTGCGTTCTCGTTTGGCTCGCTTGCCTGGTGAGCATAGGTTGCGACAATTGGAGACACGGAGTCCACCGATGGCCGAGCCTTCCAGACCAGGTGAAGGCGTTCGAGGAATACCACACCCGATTTGGGGAGATTGCGGTCACGAAACCCTTTGTTGTCGCCGAACAGGGCTTCTTCAAGATTGACTTCGAGTTGAACGCCAAGCAACTCTATGACGATGTGACGCTCCAGGTCGCCGCCAAGTTGGGCACTTTCGACGTGGCTTCATTTAAGAGTGCGCTAACCATCGAGGCACCCACGATCCCGGAACACGCGGTGCAGCCCATCCGAAATCAGATCGCATACAAGATCGCCGAGAGGCTGCTGCAATCCACCGCCGCATCCCCGGAAGCCAACGCATCACTGCTCGAGAGCCTGTTGGGCGTGGCCGCGCCGGCGGCGCAAGCCGTGACCGTGCCCGAGCAGAATGCGACTGATGCTCCCGAGCTGCCTGAGAACGACGCGGCCGCTCGCGCCCAGGAGTTGGCCGGCCAGGCCAAAGCCTATGAGGGGCTGTCCGCGGTCAAGCTTCGTGCTCGTGATCGCATCACCGAGGCCACCAATGCCTTCTATCACATGCGCCTGCACGAGTTGTCTAGTGATCCGGGCCAGCTCCAGATGCCCGGCGGCATCGGTGTGCACGTGCTCGTAGGTAACATCAGTGTCATGCCCGGCACGGTCACGAAGGAGGATTTCATTGCCGAGGTGACGCTGCGTTTTGTTGCCTTCGGGAAGGGCACCCAAGATCCGTTGCCCGACGAAGTGACGACGGTAAGCGTATTTCCTTCCGCCGCCGGCCAGAACATGGAGATCGAATCCTTGTCGGCCTACCAGCGCGACATCGCGTTGCAGCTCAAGGCTATGGGCTACTCCGCCGCGGCGAACGCACTCGCCGAACGCTCTCGCCTCAATACGGCCGACATCAAGTCGGCGAACCAGCGCATTTCGATATCTTCATTTGCCCGTCGCTCCGCGCTGGGATTTCGAATCCGGGGAGAGTACATGGCGACCAACCTCGATGATTACAGGGTCAAGGAGGGGGCGAGGCCGGTGGTGCTCCTCCAGGACATTAACGTGCCGTTCGTGGTGATGGTAGCAGCCCGAAACGATGCCCTCTACAGCCTCGCCGCGGCCCGCGCCCACGTCACCGCGGGGGACCCAGCGGCGGCCCTGAAGGTGCTGCAGAAAGTCAACGCGAACATCCCCAGTGTGGGCTCCAGCAGCACAGCGACTGACCGAGCCAGTAATCCAGCCAAGAGGGCGGTTCGCGACGCGGTGACGGCTGTTGAAACCGCCGAGGCTCTCGACCGGCGGGGTCGCCCAAGCCCTCCATCCAACAGCAGGAGCCAACCGAACGAAACCGCACCGATGGAGGAAACGCAGGCCCTCTCACGAGCTCTGCGATCGATCGCTGAAGCTCAGGCGGCCCTTGCACCCGATCTTCAGGTTCAGGTTGAGACCCGCTGGGTGCCGGCTACTGACAAGGCCCGGCATCGAGTTGCATGGTGTTATCCGGAGCTTGGAGCCATGCAGGGACTGTACAGGGCCCAAGTGGCTGACCGGCTGGAGCAGCAACTCCCGGCGGCCCAGACGCCGCAGAAGACGTCGGACCGATGCGGGGAATACGGACCTGTGGGAAGCCATGAACGGCAATGGTACGACAGCACGCCACGCTCCCTGGCAGAATCGGGGCTGTCTGCCTGGGTCTATCGTCTCCCGAAGCTTGAGGCAGACCCCGGGCCTGATGTGCCGAGGCTGACCAGCGTTTGTCCGATCTCTCTACCAATCAATCGCAGCTCAGTCGTCGTGGTCACCGGAAGGCATCTCGAGGGATGCACGTTCCTGTTCGGGCCGGTGCATGGCAAGCTGATCGGCGTCTTCGGCCAAGGCCAGGCGGCCGTCGTCGAGATTGACCCTATTGGCCTCAGTCCAATCCCGCCCGGCGCGTACGAGCTATCCGTAACCGGACCCGGTGGTACGGACAGGCTGCCCACCAGCGTGAGGTTCGATGCTCCGCCGAAGTAGGCTCCGCCTCACGTCCCTTGAGACTGAACAGAGGTCGCCAACCTGCGCCGGGCAACTGCCCCCGCAGACGGGCGCGCGGCACCAGGGCGGAGGCCCGACGCGATGGTCGGATTGAACGTCATTCGACGCCCCCCTGCCCGCGGGGCGATTCTGTGGTATAGTTGATGTAAAGGAGCCGTGGACAGACCCAGGCCGGACGTCGACCTGATGGTCCAGCAGGCTTAGATCAGAGCCAGTGCCCTTCTGCCGCTTTGCCGTCTGCCGCTCCCCGATTCAGTCAAGTCGGATTCGCATGGCAGAGGGGGGCGCCGCCCCAGACGCAGGCCATCGGCAACCCTCGCGGCCCTGAGGCCAGGGAGGACACATGTTCGGCAGGACCCACGCGGACAAGACCGGATTGGTCAAGCTGATTGAGAAGCAGATGCGCAGGTGGGAGATCACCCGTGGTCTGCGACCGGCGCGGCCGACGCCGCTGCGTGAGCAGGTCGCCCACTTCGTGGCCATCTCCAACGATGTCGGAGCCGGTGGGGACGAGATCGCAGTGATCTTGGCCGGCCGACTGAACTGGCCGGTGTTCGACAAGCAGATCCTGCACACCATGGCCGACGACAACGCGATGCGCGAACGGCTCCGCCAGTCCATGAACGAACGGGACTTGAGCTGGCTGGGGGACATGATTCGGTCCTTGATACAGCAAGATTTCCGCAAGAACGACCCCTTCCACCGGCTGGCTGAGACCGTGCTGTGCATCGCCCGACAGGGAAACGCCATCTTCCTCGGCCGGGCGGTGGATCTGATCCTCCCGCGCACGCGCGGTCTGCGGGTCAAGCTCGTCGCCTCGCGCCGCTGGCGGGTCGAGAACTTCGCCCGCCGCACAGGGGCTAATGCGGGACAAGCCGCCGTCGAGATCGATCGCATCGAGCAGGAACGCCGTCGTTTCGTCCAGGAGCACTTCCGGGTTGACCCCGATGACTCGACCCGTTTTGACCTGCTCATCAACGTGGGCAACTTCAACTTCGAGCAAGTGGTGGACCTGATCGAGGCCGCGTTGAAGATGCGCTAGTTCGACCGCTGCCGCCAGAGGAATGCACCCTTCAAGACGGCTGGCCTTCTCCTTCCGTGGGGATGCCCCTGAACAGGTGGACTCGGCAGAGCGAGTCCGCCCTCGTCGCGTGATTCACAGGCCTGATTTGCCACCTGTCCGGCCAACATTGCCGTCGAGCCAGAGGATGACCGTCGCATCGCTCCCTTTCCTGCCGCCGTAGGCATGGGGGTAGGCTTTGGCGATGTACTCCGGAAGTCTGTAGGAGTTGCTCCAACTCGCGGCCCCGCGGAAACCGCACGCCCCCGGCCCGTGCGATGTGTTGTCCTGAACGAGAGGCATTTTTGACGCGTTCCAGACCTTGCCACTGGGGAAGCGTTTGCCCTTCAACATCAACTGGGTGTAGATGTTGGTGGGAATGTTGCCGACTTCCTCGCCCGCCGCGATCGTCACCTTGAGCCATGCGTACGTGTTCCTGTAGCGCTCCCACATCTCCGGATGCGCGCCAGGACACCGCCAAATGTCCGAGTAAGCGCTCAAGTAGAGCCGCCGGTCCCTGATTTCGCCCCTCTCCGCCGGCCGGACGCCAGCCAGGAGGGCATTCAGGCCGTAGGTCTCGGGTAACGACCGGGGGTCATCCGGGTCTTTCATGCCCGGTGGGCGCCGGAAAAACCAGTTGCCGACGGCCGTCCATTCGGGTATCCGGTCGGCGTTGCTGTCCTTGTACATCAGGATGGCGTTGTAGATGTTGTGCAGGTTCGCCATGCACACGACTCTCTTGGCTTGCCCACGCGCGTTTCCAAGTGAAGGCAAGAGAATCGACAGCAGCAAGGCAATGATGGCCACCACCACCAGCACTTCGATCAAGGTGAATCCACGATTGGCCGTCGTCCTGCCTTTGAATCCAAGCGGGTTCGGGTTCATATCATCCGATCCAATCGTCTTCGACGCATCATGCCAGACACAAGACACCGCGTCGGGCCCGAAGCGGTCTCCCTCCGCCCGACAAGAACTAGGTTCCGCAACCGGGGTCTGCCGCTACCGCTGGCCCCGAGAAGCAGCCCTTGAACACATCCAGGTCGCCGCTGTTCACCCAACCATCACCGTTCAGGTCCGCGTCGCCGCACTGAATCTGGGCCAGCGCACCCTGCTGTGCGGCGCCCGTGTAGCACACCTGAAAGTGACCGAAGTCGACCTGGTCGACATCCCCGTCCCAGTCGTAGTCCACAATGCACTTGCCCAGGAACCGGCCCAGGATCTGCCTGTCCTTGACGGTGACGAGAGCGTTGCAGTTGAGATCATACTTGAGGTAGTCGACATAGGCGGCCGGGGCGGATGACTCCAGTTCGCCGTCGGCTCCATCCGAGGGGGCTTCGAAGTACTCTTTGCTGGTCGTTCCGGTTGAGAATGTGGCGATCGGCGTGGCCAGAGCCGTCTCGAACAGGGCCACATCGGCGGCATCGACCACATTGTCACGGTTGAAATCCCCCGGCTTGAAAGCGTAGATCCCGCTGATGCCACCGAGTGCGTTATCCCTGAAGAGGATCTGCGGCACCACGAAGGACCCTGCGGCGCCGGCGTACTCGGCTTGCCGCAACTGCATGCGAAGCACTTGAGCGGTGGTGCTCGTCGAGCCTTGAGAGGCGCTGAACTTGACCTGCTGGCGATTGGACCGGACACCGGTAAGCCGTCCCTCCGGATCGTATCGCCATACGCCGGCCTGACTTCTGCTGTCATAACTGCTGCTGTCGTAAAAGTAGAGTGTCCCGTCGGCGTCTGCCGTCATGGTCCAGATATGGGGAGGAATGCTGCTGTCCTCCGTTGGATAGTTGTTCACGCCCGGATCCGAGCCGTCCTCGAGCTGCCGTCTCGACACGGATTTGCCGTTCCACTCCATCCATTTCAGGAAGTCGGCTCTGCGCAAAGCGGCAAACGGCCCGGTGACGGCGGAGCCTGTATCCAGCAGGTAGTCGAGTCCACCGACGTTGCCGGACAGGGTGCTTCCTTCAAAGAACACTTGATCGCCGGCGGTCGGGTTGGCGGCGTCGAAATCGCGCACACTGGTGGACACCACCACCGGCTCCGTCCAAATCCGGCGCTCGGTCAACGGTGGCGGCAAGTCCAGCGTGTTCGCGTAAAGCCAGGCCACGGCTCCTGTCTCCGCATTCACTCTCCACACGCCGCCAAAAGAAGCAGCGGAGTCGACGAAGTAAATGGACTTCCCGTCCGAAGACCAAGTCGGCTGACGCCCCTGGTTGAACGAAACCTTGCTCGGATGGGCAACGTCGATCAGGTCCTGCGACGTCACCAGTACGGTGAAGGGGTCATTCCAGTCGACCGTCCCGAACGCCCCCCAAATATGGCCCAAGCCGTCCTGGGCGGTGTCGTAGTCAGGCTGAACGTTTGTCGGGTCACCCACCGTCCTCAGATCCCAGCGGTACATCTTCTTGGACCAGGCGTATCGCACGCTCGAGCCGCCGACATAGACCTCGCTGCTGTTGTCGTTCGAAATGACCAGGCTGCCGGGAGGATACGTCAGGCTTTGCGTGCCGCCACCCGGGGCCGGCACGGTGATCGTCAGCGAGGTCGGATTGAGCAGCAGACCTGAGGGATTCTGTTTGCCACTGTCGTCCGCACTGGTGACGCCGCCGGCCACATCCGACGCCCGGGCAAACCGATTCAGATCACTATCATACGTGCACTGGCGCCCGGTGGATGTCGCCAGATCATACTGACGGAAACCGGTGACCGACCCGAATGTGCCGATCCAGAAGCAGTCGCGGCCCGGGTCGTAGACAAACGCGCCCAGCGTGATCCCGCTGGCTGCCCCGGTCACTCCGGCCTTGTTGACGATGACCACCATGTTGTCCGGGGCCTGAGCCAAAACGGCGCTTGCCAGCATCCCGGGCAATATGCCGTATCCGACCAACCGCCGAGTTGTCCTCCACCGAATGCGCATAACTCTACCCTCTCCCTTCCGTCAAACCCAACTACGGTCGCCTCAGCCCCGACACGGCCCGAACTGCAAAACCTCTCAACCCCGGGCCACAACTGGCCAGCTTTCGACTACCAGATCAGTCGCTATTATGGCGCAACCCTGCCGCCGGGGTATCATACCGCGCCGCAAGTCACGCGCCAATATAAACTTCGTGATTTCTGGACCTGGAGCGCCTACCTGGCCGGCTCGCTGGTCGCCGGGGCATCATCCAAGCCCAGAGGATCGAACCCAACCACCGTAAAAGGCGACGCATCCCAGGTATCACTGACAGCATCAAAGTACGGCTCGACAATCGCCTGCTTGATGGACTCCTCGTTCGCCTGCTCCGGATCGTAAATCACCCTGACCCGGGCCACGCCGGGCCCAGGCCAGGCCTGCACCTTCAGGTAGCCAGGCAGGGCCAGTATGTCATCCCGCCACAAGAAACGCTCGGTGAACAACGTCGCCCGCCCGCGGCAGGTGAGCTCGGTGACCATGAGATCGACCGAGGCCGTCTTGGCGGGCACAGTACCACGCGTCTTCTCATAGGAAGGGATGGGGAAGGCGTAAACGGCCGCCACTGCCCCGCCGATACATGCGAGCATGACGGTCAGAAGTACGGCCTGCGGCCATGCACGGCGAGGGGAACCGGGCGGCCCCCAACTGATCGCACCCTTCTCAAGGGCCGGGCAAGCATCCACGCAATTGAGGCAGGACATGCAGCGGGCGTGGGTGACTTCTCTGACCCTCGCCACCGGAATGGCCATCGGGCAGACGCGGGAGCATTGGCCGCATTGGGTGCAGGTCTCCTCGTTCCGCCTGACTCGGGCATAGCCGAAACGAGAGAAGCCATTGAGTACCGCGGCCAGGGGGCAGAGCCATCGGCAGAATGGCATGGTGACGAGCAACGAACCCAGAACGACGGCCCCCGCCACGACGTAGGCCCAGAAAGTGATGTCCTCCCCGTGTCGGCTTATCAGGGCATAGCAGGGATCGAACGCTCTGAACTCCAGTTCGCTGGCCCGCCAGGTGATGAAGAGCACAACGGCCAGGACCGCGTACTTGAGCACGGCCAGGCCGCCATCCACCCCAGCAGGCGGTCGCACGGCCTTGAGCCCGAGCCGGGTGGCCAGACGACCAAGCCACTCGGAAATCGTGCCGATCGGGCACATGTAGCCGCAGAAGACTCGTCGCAGGAGCAGCGTGCAGATCAGCACTCCCGCGAGGATGTAGAAGTTCGAGACCCCCAGCGAGCAGATCAGGTTGCCTTCGACGGCATAGTTGTACAGGGCTTCGACACCGCCAAAGGGGCACCACCGCTCCGCGTTGCCCTTCACGACGAACACGGCCGCCAGGGTCAGAACCAGGAACCCGAATTGAACGATGCGCCGCCGCGTCTTCATGCTTTCTCGGACTCACGACACGGTTACCGAACAGAACGAGTCGCAGACACTCAAGCCCGCGACTCGTTCAACAAGGACCATACGCATTGGATGTCTGAGGGGCGCGATTACTTCTTGTCCTTGCCCGAGTCCCCGGTCTTGGCTTCCTCTTTGCAGGCGGCGGCGCCCTTGGCGCCGGTGCTGCAACTGCCCGCGTTCTTGCACGTGCCGCAGTTGGCACCGCCGCTGCACTTGGACTCCTTGACCTTGGACTCGGCCTTGAGGGCGGTGGCGAAATCGGCGCTGCCGGTTACGGCGCTGAGATCCTTGCAGTCCTTGGCGTACTTCTTGACCGCCTCCAACTGGCTGGGGGGCACGTTCTCGAAGCACGCGGTGATCGCGACGAGCCCGCCCGCGGTATCGCCGGTCAGCGACTTGAGGGTGGCCAGGTCAAACAGCACGTTCGGATTGGCCTCCTCTTCCTTGGTCAGCTTGACGCCCTTGAGCAGTTCCTTGGCCGGGTCCACCTTGTTCTGGCGGGCCTGGGCGACACCCTGCAGGATTCGAGTGTGGTTGGTGATCACCTTGGCCTCAAGTCCGCCGAGCAGCTTCTCGGCATCGGCGCTTTTGTCCAAGGCAAGCAGCGTCTCGGCCAAACCGATCGCGGAGTCGGCGGTATTGGCCTTGGCGTGCATCTCACGGTCCAGAGGCAGAGCCTCGCCATACAGCTTGTTCATGTGGTAGAAGTTGCGCAGGCTCCTGGCAGTCAGCTCCCATTTCTCCGCGTTCTTCTCCTTGGCCAAGCCGTCACGAAGTGTGATCACGCGCCTGAGAACCATGTATTGGGTGCGGTACTCCTGGTTCTCGGAATCCGCCTTCGCGGCCTTGGCGTAGGCCTGGAGCGCACCCGCGAAGTCACCCTTCTGCAGCAATGCTTGGCCCTCCGCAGAACTCGCGGCGGCATCGCTGGCCGCGGCCCACACATGCCCGGAGACTACCAGCACACACGCAGCCGCAAGAGCCAGGACGGTCTGTCGAATCCGCATTTCATTCTCCTCGATCACGGCCGGCCCGCACGTGGCCGATCCAAGCCCTCAATACACCTTCCACTTGACCCCTTGAACCCGGTAGGCGACCCGTCAGCGGGGGACCGGGTCTTCAGCCCGCTCAGTCTATCACAAGATCGGCGGCGATGAAATACCGGTCCACTTTCGGTCCCGTAAAAGCACGCCCGGCGGGCCCGCGGAATCGTCAAGTACGCCCTTGACTTCCGTGCGGAATATGCGACAATAGACGACTGACTTGGTGTGGGTATCCGCTGGCAGGGGCGGATCGAACGGGGACAAGAAGAGCCACGTGCGTCAGCGGCCAGCATGTCCAGCCGCGCGTACGCAACCCCGCAAGATCTTCATCTGATCCCTCTGTCCGCGCCTGCCCCAGGTGCTGAATCTGTGTGTCGCAGGTTCGCCTGTTCACGCTCAAAGGAAAGTGAGGAGAGAGATGTCGAGATTACTGGCGGCAGTCGGAATCGTAGCCCTCGTCGCGATGCCAGTCGTGGCGGCCGAGAAGTACAGCGTGGTCGCCACCTGGGCCAAGGTCAACGGCGGCGGCACCTCTACAGGCTACTACTCGGCCGTGACCGAGGGAGACACACTGTACAGCGCCTTGTCGCTCAGCAATTCGCCCCGCATCACCAAGGTAACCAATCTCGGCGGAAGCCAGACCGTCAGCGAACTGATGTCGACAGCGGCCTGGACCGCCGCCGGCGGCAAGGGAACCGGCTTCACACCGTTCTACGGCTTCAGTATCTCCGGCGACTACCTTCAGTTCGGCGACTCGATGACGGATGCCATCTGGCGGGTCAACAAGAACACGGGAGACGTCAGCCCGTACGTCACCAACGCCCAGATCATGGCATACACCGGAGGGAGCGAAGCCCAATTGCTCACCCCGTCCGAAACGGCACCCTCCGGCGAGTTCGTGTTTTACGAGTCGACGTCGGACAGCATTCTCATCACCAACGGCCCCGGCGGGCTCAGCAACTACATCAGTGCGGCCGAGCTGATTGCCGCCACCGGCAACTCGGATGTCAGTGGTTCGCTGGCTTTTGACCTGAACGGCAATTTCTACTGGGGCAACAACGGGCTGAAGACCCTTTTCAAGCGAGCCATCGACGGCTCCATCAGTCCGGTGCTCGGGCTGGCCGACGTCACTGCGGTCACCGGCGGCACCAGTCTGGGATTCAAGGACATCTATGGAGCTCCCGACGGCTGGGTCTACCTGCAGGACAACTCGTCCAAGAACATCCTGAAGTTCGATCCGGCCAACCCCGCAGGAACGCTCAAGAACGTGCTGACCGACGCGGACCTCCTGGCTGGCCCCGCGACTGCCGATAACGTCTACCAGTTAACCTGGTACGACGGCAAGCTGGCGTTCAACATCCACAGCAGTACGGCAGGAAAGGGCTTCTATGCGATTCCCGAGCCGGCCACGCTCGCTCTGCTCGGCTTCGGCGGCCTGGCCCTGCTCCGCCGGCGAACTCGCTGACCAGAACCGGGAGCGGCCAAATCGAGTCGCCCGGACAACTGAGAAACGCCTTGACCACCAACTACAGGTCGGGCCCACGCGACCGCGGCCGGATCCGGTCGGTCCGTGCGGCTCGACCTGTCCTTCTTGGGGGCGGGCACCGCATCCGCCCCGATCCCAGAACCTCAAGTCAGCGCACGCTTCCTCCGCAGCCCCGCCAGGGCGGCTACTTGCCCGGCCGAGATGAAGCCGTCGTTGCCGATGGTCTCGGCGAGACAGCATCCAGACGGGCTCGGTATCGCCTCGCGGCGTCACCATCATCCCTCTGCTGAGCGCGACGAATGGCCCTCCCCAACACGACCGGATGGTCGCTGTAGCCGGCCACGCGGGTCGCCAGTTCATCCGCGGCCGCCTGTCCGCGGGCCCTCTCAACCGCTTCCAGAAGGCTCGGCACCCGAACGACGGGGAGCATGTCGACGCCAAGCAGCCGGGTCTCCAGGTCGACCGCAAGAGCGTCATCGTTGCACAGGCGGGCGGCATCCGCGATCCAGAGCCAGTCAGCGTCGGGTTCCTGACCCAGTTCCCTTGCACACCCTTGAACGAGAGCCGAAGCCTCTCGCCTCAGGCCCTGCTCCGCAGCCCACGAAGCCATCAGACACAGGTGCCGCGTGGCCACCGAGGCCCGAAACGTGCCCGCCGCCCGACGAGCCTGTATGTCAGACACGATCGCGTTCAGGAACCGCCCGGGGTCGGCCATCTCGCCGGCCGGCGGCAACAGGTCGCGCGTGTCATACTGCTGGGTCAACACCTCGTCGTTTCGGGCAACCATGTCCAGCAGGCACTTCGCCTGAACCTGAAATGCATCAAACCGCCCAGCGGCGGCGTCGCGGCGGGCAATCGCGGCTCGAAGCTCACCATAACGGGCAGCGGTCGTATCGGTTCCCAGATGTCTTCTCATTCGCTCCACCTGGCGATCGACTTCCGCCCTGTCGCCCTCGGCGGTCAGGCGATCGAGCCAGGCCGAATCGTACTCCTCAGACAGGTCGTCCACCGGCGTCGGGCTGAGCAGCGCGGTCAGGCGGGCCTTCTGCTCCGGCCGTTGCGGCTCCGGCCAGCTCGCCAGGTACAGATCGATCCGGTTGAACCGATCGTCGGTACGCGACATGGTTCGCCCCTTGAGCAGATCGGCCGCGAGCAGCCAACGGAGGATGTGCCGGGCCGACTCGGCCTGCCCTCTGGACAGGCAAACCCGGGCCGGCGTGGTCAGGTTCACCGTGTCGGTCGGCTCCAGATGCGGGACCATGCCGGCGAGACTCTCGGCCAGCGGCGCCGGCAATGCCGCGGGGTCTTCTGCGGCCAACGCCAGGAGCATGAGTCGATCCTTGGCCGTCATGGCATCACGCTCCTGGGCGTCGAGCAGAGCCTCGATCAGCTTGTTTCGGGTCCCGTTGATCCTCGCTGCTTTCAAAAGGCCATCGATGAGACCAGGCACGTCCCGGCGTTCGGGGCGAGCACCCACCAGCATGCCCGTGTATTCCTCTTCCGCGAACGGCATGTCGGCCAAGGCCTCGAACAAACGCATCCGCTTCCACATCGGCGTCCGCTGCTTATCGAAGAACTCAACCATACCTCCGCCCGCGGAATCCGGCGGCCAAAAGGGGGTGTAGAAGCGGCCGTCATCACGGTTGCGGGTCATGAATCGCCGGAAGGTCGTTCGAACATCCTCGTGGCGTCCCAGCCGGCGCAGAATCCGCATCATCTCAACGGGTGCCAGCGGGGTCTCGTCGCGGCTGACCGTGCTCAATGCGGCCAGCGGATTGAACAGGTCGTAATAGAGTTCGGTGAGCGTCCGCCATTCGTAGGACTCCATGATCGTGCTCTTGGTCAGGCGTGACGAGAGAAGTGAGGCCAGTTGAGCACATCGCTGGCACTCCTTCATCGCGGTGATCACTTTCCGACTGAAGATCCGGTTGCCGGGCATCAGCTCGAAGGCCCCGCGGAAAGCGGTCAGGGCCTCGGTATGACGATCCGCAGCCTCCAGCAGCAGGCCGTGCACAAACTTGAGGGTGGCGGTGGGCGGCTCGATTTCCTGGCGGTCAGCCAGGTCGGTGATCGCCGCGTCAAGGTCCGCCGGCCGCATGATCC
>Ga0209310_1001853_pt1 | contig 14631 bp, 14 predicted proteins | sample AD_UKC030_MetaG_FD_184415 | JGI IMG/M metagenome (GOLD analysis project Ga0209310, IMG submission 184415) | Active sludge microbial communities of municipal wastewater-treating anaerobic digesters from USA - AD_UKC030_MetaG (SPAdes) (version 2) | ecosystem: Engineered > Bioreactor > Anaerobic >... | reverse complement strand
ATTTAAGATTATAATGTAGCCTACTTTTGTGTCCTAAAACCTAAGTTTATGAAAGAGATTATTAAAAAAAGTTTAGAGAAAAGTTTTTCTTATACAGAATATAGAAATCATGTTTCCAATAAGCTTGCTCAGGGAGAAGTTACCGGAAATGAACAATCTGAACATTTATTGAAATACAGTGAATTAAATGTAGTTCGGATGAATCGTTTGGATAAAACATTAACAGTACATGAAGACGTTTCAGAAAAAATATCTTCTATAAAATCAAAATTAATTTGGTTAGTTTTATCCGAAGGATGGTGTGGTGATGCCGCTCAGTTGTTACCTGTAATCAATAAAAAAGCTGAGCTTTCAGAAAATATAAAGTTGAAAGTTTTATTGCGTGATGAAAATGAGGAATTAATGAATCAATTTCTTACCAATGGAGGAAAAGCTATTCCTAAATTAATCATTATAGAAGAAGAAACTTTAGAAATTTTAGATCACTGGGGGCCAAGACCTGAAGGAGCTTCAAAATTAATAAGTGATTATAAAGCGACACATGGAATTGTGGACGAAATTGCAAAAACCGAATTGCAAAAATGGTATTTACAAGATAAAGGATTTAGTACGCAAAAAGAGATAATTGAAAAATTGGAAGAAATAGAAAAGCAATTAGTTTAATTTTCCAATTATTTTTATTTTATCAGAAGTGGAAATACCACCGGGATTGCAACCAGGTTTTCCTTCCGGAATTTCTATTCCAATATTTTTATAGTATTCAACCCATGCCGGAAAAAAATCATTTGAATTAGGTTTTTTAAAAGTCATGGGTTTTAATTCAAAAAAAGGTTTACCATAGGCTCCTAAAAAAGCATCATAAATGAGTTCAGAACAATAGTATTTTCCGTTGTCATATAAATAATCATCATCATAGGGAATACCAATTTGTTGATTTGAAAACGAAATAACTAGTGGAATTACTTTTTTATATTTAGATTTTACTCTTCCAATCATCATCGTGTTTTGCGTGTTTTTTGAAAATTGTTCTAATGTAACTTTTCGAACGGCATTTCCGGCCGCTTCAAATACAAAAACAGAATCATTTTGAATGTATACTAAACCTAAATGACTAAAATCATTCCCGTTATAGCCTTCTGTAACGGCGTGAATGGCTTCGCATAATTCACCACAATTCATTTTTTGAAAAAGAAGGTCACCTGTTTTTAATTTACTTTTTTGAGCAACTAAAAAAATCGGAATAAGTAATAATAACCAACTAATTTTCGCCATGATTTTTCATTTGTTTTTCGAATTCTTCCGGTGAAATTGCATTTAAAACATCAAAATCCCCAATTTTCGTTCTGCGTAAAACAGCTAAATGAGCACCTGAATTTAAAGCCTTTCCATAATCATTTGCTAACGAGCGAATATAAGTTCCTTTGCTGCAAACTACTCGAAAGTCAATTTCCGGCAATTCTATTCGGGTAATTTCAAATTCGTGAATAGTTGTTTTTCGACTTTCCATTTCTATTTCGGCTCCCGCACGAGCATGCTCATACATTCGGATGCCGTCTTTTTTGATAGCAGAAAAAACAGGAGGTTTCTGATCTATTTCGCCAATAAATTGAACTAAAGTGTTTTGAATTAAATTTTCATCAATATGATTAATTGGAAAGGTCTGATTGATTTCTGTTTCCAAATCATAGGATGGTGTTGTGGCTCCAAGCATGAAAGTTCCGGTATATTCTTTAGATTGGCTTTGAATTTCGGTGATTAGTTTGGTGAATTTTCCGGCGCAAATAATCAACAACCCGGAGGCTAGTGGATCTAATGTTCCGGCATGACCGATTTTGAATTTTTTTGGAAGTCCTAACTCGCGTTTCAACGTATATTTCAATTTGTTCACCGCCTGAAACGAGGACCATTTTAGTGGTTTATCGATTAAGAGAATTTGTCCGTCAAGAAAATCTTGTGCACTTTTCAAAATCTTTTATTTGTTGAGGGAAAAATAAAGTAATAAAATAATTCCTGCGACAATACGGTAATATCCCCAAGGTTTAAAACCGTATTTTTTGATCACTTCAATAAAAAGTTTGATTGCTAATACGGCTACAATAAATGCAATCACATTTCCAATTAAGAAAAATTTAATGTTGTCACCTTGCAACAAAAGTTCATAACCTTTCAATTGAGTAACTTCATAGGTTTTTAAAAACAAAGAATAAACGGTTACCGCTAACATAGTGGGAACTGCCAAAAAGAAAGAGAATTCGGCAGCTGTAGCTCTTGTCAATCCTTGTTGCATTCCGCCAATGATTGAAGCAGCACTTCTACTGGTTCCGGGCATCATGGCTAAACATTGCCAAAAGCCAATCATCACCGCTTTTTTTATAGTAATTTCTTCTTCACTTACAACTGTTGGATTTTGAAAACGATTGTCAACAAACAACAAAATAATACCACCCAATATCAAAACTATTGCAATTGGAATAGGATTTCCTAAAACAGTATCGATTTTATCGTCAAATAATTTTCCTAAAATTAGTGCCGGAATTACAGCCGCCGCTAATTTGATGTAAAAGTTAAATTTGGAAAAGTCAAAAAACTTTCTCCAATATAAAAAGACTACTGCTAAAATAGCTCCAAATTGAATGGAAACCTGAAACAATTTTACAAAATCATCTTCTTGAATACCAAAATAAGAACTTGTAAAAATCATATGGGCTGTGGAAGAAACAGGCAGATATTCTGTCAACCCTTCAACAACGGCAATGATTACAGCTTGTAATAAATCCATTTTATTTCTTTGGGTTTTTCAAAATAGCATAAATAACAACCCCAAATCCGGCTAAAACAACTGTTGGAGCCAATCGAATTCTGCGGAAATTATAAATGTCTTCGCTAAAAACTTTTGGGTCATCGCTACCGCCACCACTCATTAAAATAAAGCCTAAAGCAATAATTCCAATTCCAATTAATAGAATTTTATAGTTTATTTTTTCAAACAGAAATTCCTGTTTTTGTTCGTTTTTACTACTCATTTTGTTTGTGTAAAATAGGTTGTTAATACAAATCGTCTGTTCTTAGATTCAAGAATTTTTGTGTTGCAAAGAAGGTGCTGAACCAGGAAATTAAAACACCTAAGACTAAAACACTCAGTAAAACAGCTCCAATCATCAGTTGGTCATCTAAAATTCCCAATTTTGGAAAATTAGCGTCGATGTAAAATAAAACACCAATGATAGCAACAATCGCTAATAAAGCTCCAACTACTCCCAGTTTAATGCTTCGCATAATAAAAGGTTTGCGTATAAACGATTTTGTTGCTCCAACCATTTGCATTGTTTTGATGATGAAACGGTTGGAATAAATGGATAATCGCATGGAACTGTTAATTAGTAAAACAGCAATTAAAGCTAAAAATCCGGTGATTACTAAAATCCAAAAGGTGATTTTTTTGACATTATCGTTTACCAAATCAACTAAATGTTTGTCGTATACAATATCTGAAATAAATTTATTTTCTTTAAATTTTTGTTCAATGGTTTTAATGCTGTCCGCTTGAACAAAGTCAGCTTTCAAATTAATGTCGTATGAATTTTGCAATGGATTAAAGCCTAAAAACTGCATAAAATCCTCACCAATAATGTCTTTGTGTTTAGAAGCGGCCATTTCTTTTGAAACAAAGGTATCGGTTTTTACAAATGCTGATTCTTTCAGCATTGTTCCAAAAGATTTTAGCACACTATCGTTGGCATTATCTTTAAAATAGACAGACATTGGAATTTCTTCCTTAAAGTCATTAGAAATTTTCTTAGAATTTATGACAAATAATCCTAAAATGCCAAGTAAAAAAAGCACTAAAAAAACACTTAGAACTACTGAAAAGTAGGAAGAAATGAGTCGTCTTTTTTGATATTTTTCAAATGAAGATGCCATAGAAAAGATTTTAAGCGGTAAAATTAAAAAAGAAATTGGTTAAACCACAGTTTATAACGCTCAAAGTTTTGAGTTTAGTACAATAAACGTAAATTTGCCCTTTTAAAAACCTTAGCAACTCAGAACCTTAGTTCCTCAGTACCTTAGCATATGAAATATTTCCACGAACAAGTTGAAGAAAAATGGCAGAAATATTGGAAAGATAATTATACTTTCAAAGCACAAAATAATTCTGACAAACCAAAATATTATGTACTCGATATGTTTCCTTATCCGTCCGGTGCCGGATTACATGTGGGACATCCATTGGGTTATATTGCTTCCGATATTGTGGCTCGTTATAAAAGGCACAAAGGTTTTAATGTTTTACATCCGCAAGGGTATGATTCATTCGGACTTCCGGCGGAACAATATGCCATTCAAACAGGGCAACATCCTGAAAAAACAACTAAAGAAAATATTGCACGGTACCGTGAGCAATTAGATAAAATTGGATTTTCATTCGATTGGAGTAGAGAAGTTCGTACTTCAAATCCGGATTATTACAAGTGGACACAGTGGATTTTTATACAATTGTTCGAATCCTATTATTGTAAAGTAGCCGACAAAGCCTATCCGATATCAGAATTAATTAAAGTTTTTGAAGCTGAAGGAAATACTAATGTTGACTTGGTATGTGATGACAATGTAGCACTTTTTTCTGCTTCAGAGTGGAACACTTTCTCATCAGAAAAAAAGCAAACAATTTTATTAAAATATCGATTAACCTATTTAGCAGAAACAGAAGTGAATTGGTGTCCTGCTTTAGGAACTGTTTTAGCCAATGACGAAATTGTGAACGGGGTTTCTGAACGTGGCGGTCATCCCGTGATTCGTAAAAAGATGACCCAATGGTCGATGCGAATTTCTGCGTATGCCGAACGTTTATTGCAGGGATTGGAAACAATCGATTGGAGCGAAAGTATCAAAGAGAGTCAGCGGAATTGGATTGGGAAGAGTGTGGGAGCGACGGTTAAGTTTAAGGTTTCTGGTTCGAAGTTTCAGATTGAAGTTTTTACAACTCGCCCCGATACCATTTTTGGTGTAACCTTCATGACCCTCGCACCCGAGCACGAATTAGTTTCTCAAATCACAACTCCGGAACAAAAAGCTGCTGTCGAAGCTTATGTTGAAGCTACAGCTAAACGTTCCGAAAGAGAGCGAATGGCTGATGTAAAAACCATTTCCGGAGTATTTACCGGTGCTTTTGCCGAACATCCGTTTACGAAAGAACCAATTCCGGTTTGGATTGGCGATTATGTATTAGCCGGTTATGGAACTGGTGCTGTTATGGCGGTTCCTTGTGGTGATGAAAGAGATTATGCGTTTGCCAATTTTTTTAAAGGAAGTAAGGGAATGCCTGAAATCAAAAATATTTTCAATCAAGATATTTCTGAAGCAGCTTTTGCTGAAAAAGTAGGTTTTGAATTAGTAAACTCTGATTTTTTAAATGGTTTAGGCTATAAAGAAGGAACCAAGAAAATTATTGAGGCTTTGGAAGCGATTGGTCAAGGAAAAGGGAAAACCAATTACCGTTTGCGTGATGCGGTTTTTTCGCGTCAACGGTATTGGGGCGAACCGTTTCCGGTTTATTATGTAAATGGATTGCCACAAATGATTGATGCCAAACATTTACCAATCATTTTGCCGGAAGTTGAAAAATATTTACCAACCGAAGACGGACAACCACCGTTAGGAAATGCAACAAATTGGGCTTGGGATACAAAAGAATTACGAATTACGAATTGTGAATTAATTGACAATGAAACGATTTTCCCATTAGAATTGAACACAATGCCGGGTTGGGCGGGTTCTTCTTGGTATTGGATGCGTTATATGGATGCTCACAACGAAAACGAATTTGCCAGCCAAGATGCCTTGAGCTATTGGGAAAATGTAGATTTATATATTGGTGGTAGCGAACACGCCACCGGACATTTATTGTACTCCCGTTTTTGGAATAAATTTCTCAAAGACCGCGGCTTCATCACTCCTGAAGAACCGTTTAAAAAATTGATTAATCAGGGAATGATTTTGGGGGAGAGTGCATTTGTTTTTGTTGTATTGTTACAGTTAAAGACAAATGTAAGCGGAATTAATTTAAGTAATGAAGATGAAGCAAAATTAGTCGACTTGTCAAAAGCACCAAAAGCTTTGATAATTGATGAAGAAATTTATAACGATATAAAAGTTAATAATAAGAATGAATTGGTTGATAAATGGATTCTTAATAACTATTCTGACTTTAAAAATATTGAAGTGAATTATTCGTCTGAAAACGTTATTAAAACTAATGTAGATATTTCTCTTTTGATAGGAGCTACAAATGTCATTGATAAAGAAAAATTAAAAAATTGGCAACCTCAATACAGAACCACGTCGTTTTTGAGTAATGATGAATATCTCGTAAAAAGAGAAGTCGAAAAAATGTCCAAATCCAAATACAACGTAGTCAACCCCGACGACATTTGCAACCAATACGGAGCCGACACCTTACGATTATACGAAATGTTCCTCGGTCCACTAGAACAAGCCAAACCTTGGAATACAGCCGGAATTACCGGAGTTTCTGGTTTCCTGAAAAAGTTATGGCGTTTGTATTTTGATGATAATGGTTTGATTGTAACCAACGATGAACCAACGGCAGAAATGTACAAATCGCTACACAAAACCATTAAAAAAGTAACGGAAGACATCGAGAACTTCTCGTTTAACACTTCTGTTTCACAATTTATGATTTGTGTGAATGAGTTGGCTCAAGCAAAATGTAATCACCGAAAAATTTTAGAACCATTAGCCATTTTGGTTTCGCCTTATGCTCCTCATATCGCTGAAGAATTATGGAGTCAATTGGGTCATGAAGGTTCGGTTTCAACGGTAGCTTTTCCGGTTTTTGAAGAAAAATATTTAGTAGAATCTGAAAAAGAATACCCGGTTTCGTTCAACGGAAAAATGCGTTTTACCATAAAATTACCTTTGGATTTAACGGCTGCTCAAATTGAAGAAATCGTCATGGCTGATGAACGCACGCAAACTCAATTGCAAGGCAGAACACCAAACAAAATCATAATTGTTCCTGGGAAAATTATCAACTTGGTTGGATAAGTCCTGACAAAATTGCAGAATTGTTAAGGGAAGTATAATTGGTGCACATTTTGCTGTATTTTTTGTAATTTTAAACTCTAAATTAAAAAATATGTTGGGATATTATATTTTATTAGGTGCAATTGCTTTGGTAAGTTGGATAGTTAGTTCAAAATTAAAGAGCAAATTTGATTTTTATTCTAAAGTACATTTAAGAAATGGAATGAGTGGAGCTGAGATTGCTCAACACATGTTGAATGACCACGGCATTTATGATGTAAAAGTTATTTCAACACCCGGACGATTAACCGATCATTACAATCCGGTTGATAAAACGGTTAATTTAAGTGAGGCAGTTTATAATCAGCGAAATGCGGCGGCTGCTGCTGTTGCCGCTCACGAGTGTGGTCACGCAGTGCAGCATGCAACTGCCTATGAATGGTTAACTATGCGTTCAAAATTAGTTCCAATAGTAAGCGTGTCTTCAGGAATGTCACAATGGTTGGTTATTGGCGGATTAATTTTAGGAGCTGCTTCGGGTAGTCCGTTTGGCTTTTATATTGCAGTTGCTGGTTTAATTTTAATGGCTTTAGCAACTACTTTTAGTTTTATTACATTACCTGTAGAATATGACGCAAGTAATCGTGCTTTGGCATGGTTAAAAAAAGCAAATATGGTAGGTCAACAAGAATATGAAGGAGCCGAAGATTCTTTAAAATGGGCAGCCCGAACCTATTTGGTTGCAGCAATTGGTGCGTTGGCATCATTAATTTATTGGGCAATGCAGGTTTTTGGTTCCAGGGATTAATTTATTTAAATAGTATTATAATCCGTTACGAAAGTAACGGATTTTTTATTTTACATTTTCACACAAAACTTTACAATTGAATTTGTCTTTCAATTTGTTGTTCCAGCGAAATGAACGTTTCTGTTCTAGAAACCCCGTCAATAGGTTGGATTTTTTTATTCAATAATTGCATCAAATGTTCGTTATCACGACAAATAATTTTGATTAATATACTCCAATTTCCGGTGGTATAATGACATTCCAGTACTTCGGGAATTTTTTTAAGTTCTTTTACAGCTTCTGAATTACTAGAAGCTTTGTCTAAATAAACACCAATAAAAGCCATGGTTTTATACCCAAGAACTTTGTTGTTTATGATAAATTTTGAACCCGAAATCACTCCGGCATCTTCCAGTTTTCGTAGCCGTTGATGAATAGCTGCTCCGGAAATCCCTATTTTATTGGCAATTTGTAAAATGGGTTTTCTGGCATCTTCCATCAAATCACGAAGAATTTCTTTGTCGATTCCATCTATTTCAATTTGAAGGGAATTGATTTTCATAGTTTTAAATTTTAATCAAAAATAACAAAAATTGACAATAAGTAAGTAAAATTATAAGTTTTGATTTAAAACAGTAAGTACAATAATTTTCTTTTTTTTACGATTTATCCGTGATATTAGGTTTCCTAGTCAAAAAAAATTAAATTTGTTAACCTACTTGAATAAAAGAGTTAGTTTAAATCAATTTGTAATCGTATGAAAAACTATTTTTACTTCTTTTTGTTGTTGCTAACTAATGTTGCATTATCCCAAGAACCTAATCCGGAATCAAATTCTGCATCGATCAACGGAACTTTAGCGAATCAATTTGACTATGTGATTCAAAAGTCAAATAATTTTCAAGAGTATAAAGTGGTTAAACGAGATTATCTGATGTTATTAAAAAAAAACAGTTTAGATTCCGTTGGTAGATTCAAAAATGAGTTAGTAAGTTTAAAAAGTCAATTTTCTAATCATGCTTCCATTGTTGCTCAATTGAATGACACTTTAAAAGCTACAAATGAAGAATTAAAAACCTTAAAAACAGCACAAGATAATGTTTCGCTTTTTGGAAGCCCAATCAGTAAAACCAACTATAATATTGTGATGTGGGGAATTGTTATTGTATTGTTTTTAATTTTGATTGTTTTTTTATTCCAACTTAAAAGTGCTAAATCAATTGCTCATGAAGTAAAAAATAATGTTGAAAAAATTGAAGAAGAGTTTGAAGATTACAAGCATAAAGCATTGGAAAAAGAACAAAAATTAGGACGTCAACTTCAGGACGAAATTAATAAACACAAATCTTCTAAATAAAATTTTTAACTTCCTACATTATTTGGGTTATAACCCATGTAAGGCACTTCTTTTTCAATAAAAATTACGCCAAAAGTTTCTAGTTCGTTTAAAATAGGTTCATAAACTTCCTTTTTAATGGGCAATTGAACTCCGGGTGTTTTTATGTTTCCATTTAAGATTTGAAGTGTTGCCATTGCCACCGGTAAACCTACTGTTTTAGCCATAGCGGTATAAATCTGGTCATCACCTAAACATACCATAGTGCTGTCAATTTGCTTTTGTTGACCATTCATTTCATAACCAAATTTGTGGTACATCACAATCATATCTTTATCATTTGGTTGTAAAGCCCATTTTTCAGCTAATATTTTTTCCAGAATTTGAGCAGGAGTGGCATTTTTTAGTCCTATTTTTTTTGAGGAATCAAATAAATCAAGCTCCATAAACTTATCCCAAATTACATCATCCTGATCAATTTTAAGATAATGGCGGAGTTTTAATTCAACAGAATCTGTTGGATGATAAGCTAAAAAAGAATTTGTAAAATCACGGTAACTCATATTTTCTGAGTTTTCCATGGTATAACCGTCGTCCGTCATTCCTAATTGTACTAACATATCCCAAGCTTTAGAAAAACCAACACGTCTAAGGGTTCCTCGATACATGGTTAAAATGTTATCTAAACCATAAATGCTTCTGTATTTCAAAGAATCACGATTAGCATATCCTTCAAAACGACCGAATCCTTCTACTTCTAAAAATTCAGTTCTGCGGAATAATTTGTTGTAAGGAATGTATTTATATTTACCTTCCTGTATGAATTTAGAAACACCGCCTTGCCCGGCCAAAACTACATTTCTTGGATTCCAGGAAAATTTATAATTCCATAAATTAGTGTCGCTTTCAGGGGCAACCAGTCCGCCACAAAACGATTCGAACTGAATCATTTTTCCTCCTTTTTCCCTGATTTCATCAATTACTTTCATCGCACTCATGTGGTCGATACCCGGATCTAAACCAATTTCGTTCATGAAAACCAAGCCATTTTCTTTGGCTTGAGCATCCAATTCTTGCATTTTTGGACTTATATAAGAAGCCGTAACCATGTGTTTTTTGAAAATAATGCAATCTTCAGCTATTTCCACATGAAGATGAGCCGGAAGCATTGAAATGACAATATCTGCTTTTTGAATTTGCTGTTGGCGTTCTTCTATATTTGCAATATCCAATTGAATTGGCGTTGCGTTAGGGTGATTATTGGTCTTTTTTTGAGCTAATTCTAATGATAAATCTGCAATTATTAAATGCAAACGCTCTGTTTCAGCTTTGTTTAATAAATATTTTATTAGGGATGAAGCCGATCTTCCGGCACCAATAATCAGGATAGTTCTCATGTTGTCTTTCGGTAAAAATCACACGAAAGTAAGCAAATGTTATATTCCTAACAAATTTAGGTGTGTTAATTCTTCTTATGTGTATTGTATAAAACCTAAATTTGTGCTTCAATTTATAATTATGGACAGAAAAATCATTTTAACAGCAACCTTTTTAGGAACTTTGTCTATTGTTCTTGGAGCTTTTGGAGCACATGCTTTGAAAGCTGTTCTTGCGGAAAATCAACTCATTACTTTTGAAACGGGTATACGTTATCAAATGTATCATGCCTTCTTTTTATTGTTTTTGGGAACAACTTCTTTAGTACCCGAAAAAACAAAAAAGATAATTTTATATTTAGTTTTAGTAGGCATTTTATTTTTTTCAGGGTCTATCTATTTATTAGCCACAAATTCACTTACAAGTATTGATTTTAAGTTTGTTGGACCAATTACGCCTATTGGAGGATTGTTATTAATTGCTGCCTGGACTGTGCTTTTTTTATATTTTTTGAAACGAAAAGGATAAAATATTTATAATTCTTCAATCGTAATGAATTAATTTTTACTTTTGCCAAATAATTAAACACAACTAAACGGTAAATTTATGGAGACATACGCTCAATTTACGAAATCGATTTCGTTAGAAAAATACGGTATCAAAAATACACAAGAGATTATTTACAATCCATCTTTTGAATTTTTATACAAGGAAGAAATGAATCCCAATTTAGAAGGATATGAAAAAGGACAATTGTCAGAATTAGGAGCTGTAAATGTAATGACGGGAGAATTTACAGGAAGATCCCCAAAAGACAAGTATATTGTAGAAGATGAGGTGACTAAAGATACGATTTGGTGGAATTCTCCAAAAGCTCCAAATGATAACAAACCAATTTCTACAGCTACATGGAATGCTTTAAAACAAACAACAGTAAGCCAACTTTCAGGAAAACGCTTATTTGTAGTTGATGCATTTTGTGGTGCCAATGAAAACACAAGATTGAAAGTTCGTTTCATTATGGAAGTCGCTTGGCAGGCTCATTTTGTGAAAAATATGTTTATTCGTCCAACAGAAAAAGAATTAGAAAATTTTGGAGAACCTGATTTCATAGTGATGAATGGATCAAAAACTTCTTTTAAAGATTATGCGGCACACGGATTGAACTCTGAAGTTTATGTTGCCTTTAACTTAACGGAAAAAGTTCAAATCATTGGAGGAACTTGGTATGGTGGTGAAATGAAAAAAGGCTTGTTCTCGATGATGAATTACTATTTACCATTACAAGGAATTGCTTCCATGCATTGTTCTGCAAACAAAGGAAAAGACGGTGATGTAGCTGTTTTCTTTGGTTTGTCTGGAACAGGAAAAACAACTTTATCTACTGATCCAAAACGAGAATTAATTGGCGATGATGAGCACGGTTGGGATGATGAAGGCGTTTTTAACTTCGAAGGGGGGTGTTATGCCAAAACGATTGATTTAAGCAAAGAAAATGAACCGGATATTTACGGAGCTATCAAAAAAGATGCTTTGTTAGAAAACGTAACGTTAGATGAAAATGGAAAAATCGACTTTAAAGATGGTTCTGTAACACAAAATACACGTGTTTCTTATCCTATTTACCACATCGATAATATTGTACGACCTGTTTCTAAAGCAGGTCATGCAACCAAAGTTATTTTCTTAACTGCAGATGCTTTTGGTGTTATGCCGCCGGTTTCTAAATTAACTCCGGAACAAACAAAATATTATTTTCTTTCCGGATTTACAGCAAAATTAGCCGGAACAGAAAGAGGAGTTACTGAACCACAACCTACTTTTTCGGCTTGTTTCGGAAAAGCGTTTCTGTCGCTTCATCCAACAAAATATGGTGAAGAATTGGTAAAAAAGATGGAAGAGCACAAAGCTACAGCTTATATGGTTAACACCGGATGGAATGGAACCGGGAAACGTATTTCCATAAAAGATACCAGAGCAATTATCGATGCTATTCTAGATGGTTCAATTGAAAAAGCAGCATCAAAAGTAATTCCGGTTTTCAATTTTGAAGTGCCAACAGCTCTACACGACGTAAATCCCGCAATATTAGATCCAAGAGATACTTATTCAACTGTTGCTGAGTGGAATGAAAAAGCAACTAACTTGGCTGGATTATTTATTAAAAATTTCGTACAATATACAGATAATGAAGAAGGACAAAATTTAGTGAAGTCTGGACCTCAATTATAATTTTATACTAACTAACCAAACGAAAGAAGCCGTCTCAATACTAAAATTTTGAGACGGTTTTTTATTTGATTAAACTTTCATCAAAAGTTTACTATTTTAAAATGAGGTTAAAATTGCCTTTAAGCAGCAATTTTCTTTCTTAAGTTGTGTGCTAAAGCCATTAATCCGAACTCTAATTCTGTTTTTTGGATTCCTTTTAAAGAAAATCGTCTAAAATTATGGTTGTGTTTGAGTTGAGCAAATACAGGTTCTACATCGGCGGTGCGTTGTTTTCTTTTTTGTAAACCTATTTCACTTGTTAGTAGTTCTCTGATTTTTTGTTTGTGTCTTTCAAGATTGTGGTTTCTCTCTATACTCCGATTTCCTTTTCCCTTAAAACACTGACCTCTGAGTGGGCAGCCTTCGCAGTTTTGGGCTTGGTAATGCGATAAATGCTGCGTATATCCTGCATCGGTTGTTTTTTTACTCTCGTGTGTTTTGTGCATTTTTTGTCCCATTGGGCACACATAATAATCATCTTTTTGATTGTAATGAAGATTTTCTTTACTAAAGGGTTTGTGTTTCTTTTGATAATTTTTATCTTGCTCTTTGTCAAAAGTATTGTACTTCACATAGGCTGTTAGCTCTTGTTTTTCTAAATAATCATAGTTTTCTTCACTTCCATAGCCAGCGTCAGCTGTGATATCTTCTAATTCTTTAAAAATTTCTTCTCCGTAGGTTTCTTTGAAGTTTTCTAAATGTGGTTTTAAGGTTTTAGTATCTGTTGGATTTTGATGTAAAGTGTAATTAACTATGATTTGATTTTCAGTAGATATTTGTGCATTGTAGCCTGGTTTTAACTGTCCGTTTTGCATATGATCTTCTTTCATTCGCATAAAAGTAGCATCCGGATCTGTCTTACTATAAGAGTTTCTTTCGCCCAAAACAGCTTCCTGTTCTTCATATTTTTGAAGATTTTTTTCAAAGTTTTGTTTAATGTAGCGAAGTTTTGCTTTGGATTTTGATGAAGCTTTTTCATTGCCTGATAGCTTGGCATCGATTTGTTCTACTGTTTTTTGGATAACTTCTTTACTGATTTCTTTAAACTCAGGTGGTTCTGGGTTTGGGTCATCATCATTGGAGATACTTTGTGCGTAATTCCATAAATCTTCCAATTGGGTAAGCATTTTAGCTTTATTTGTTTTGATGCTATTTCCCCAAACAAAAGTATATCTGTTTGCTTGTGCTTCTATTTTTGTGCCATCAGTATAGATTTGTTTCAACGAAATAAACCCTTCTGATGCCAACATTAAAACCACTTGTTTGAAAATTTCTTTAAAACTGTCTTTAAGTTTGTTGCTTCTGAATCGATTGATGGTATTGTGGTCTACTATGGTCATTCCCGTTAGCCACATAAAATTGATGTTCTCTCTGATGGCTAATTCAATTTTTCGCGAAGAATAAGTGTTAGTCATGTATGCATACAACATCACTTTAAGCAACATTTTTGGGTGATAAGCAGGATTTCCTTCCTTACTGTAGGCTTTTAATAAAGGTTGAATGTTTATTGACTCCACAACTTGGTCAACTACTCGAACGGGATGTTTCTCTGAAATAAAGTCGTCAAACGAATAAGGTAAAAGTGTGGTTTGACGTTGATTGTAGTGTTTGAAATTCATGTCTAATTATCTGTAAATCAGATATAAAAATACAGAATATTGCCATTTTATGCAAGAAAATTACATAAAAAAAACCGTCTCAAGTTGTGAGACGGCTTCTCTATAATTATTGTTTTCTTTCATACGTACAGCAAGTATGGAGTTTCTCGTAATCTTCATCTTTAGCTCTAATTTCATCCGTATCATGACCTACTTTT
>Ga0209310_1001852_pt1 | contig 14635 bp, 13 predicted proteins | sample AD_UKC030_MetaG_FD_184415 | JGI IMG/M metagenome (GOLD analysis project Ga0209310, IMG submission 184415) | Active sludge microbial communities of municipal wastewater-treating anaerobic digesters from USA - AD_UKC030_MetaG (SPAdes) (version 2) | ecosystem: Engineered > Bioreactor > Anaerobic >... | reverse complement strand
ACAAGATTCGTCGTACAAATACCATTGCTCGTTAATTGTCGAGGCTGATTCGATATGTCTGCCAAGCTGGAAACGCTTAGCCAAAACCTGCAAAGCCATTTCGGCGACAAGCTAAAGTCGCTCAAGTTGGCTTTGGGAGAAGTAACCATCGAGGTCGGCGCGGATGACTATCTGTCCGTAATGACGGCGTTGCGAGACGAGCCCAAGTTCGGTTTCGAAGAATTGATCGACCTCTGCGGTGTCGACTATTCGACCTATGGTGATGGCGCCTGGCAAGGCCGGCGCTTTGCGGCGGTTTCCCACTTGCTTTCGATTCAGAACAACTCTCGTTTGCGCGTACGTGTTTTTGCCGAAGATGACGAGTTTCCATCGGTTGCTTCGGTCACCGGTGTCTGGAAGAGCGTCAATTGGTTCGAGCGCGAGGCTTTCGATCTCTACGGCATCGCTTTCGTCGGCCATGACGACCTCCGCCGAATTCTGACGGATTATGGTTTTATTGGTCATCCGTTCCGCAAGGATTTTCCTATCTCCGGTCATGTCGAAATGCGTTATGACCCGGATCAGGCTCGCGTGATTTACCAACCGGTCACCATCGAGCCTCGTGAGAACACCCCGCGCATCGTGCGCGAAGACACCTACGGGGATCCGGCACATGGCTGATATCCGCAATTTCACGCTAAATTTTGGCCCGCAGCATCCGGCAGCGCACGGTGTGCTGCGTCTGGTGTTGGAGCTTGACGGTGAGGTGGTTCAGCGCGCCGACCCACATATCGGCTTGTTGCATCGGGCCACTGAAAAGCTAGCGGAAACAAGAACCTGGGTGCAGTCGGTTCCATATATGGATCGTCTGGACTACGTTTCCATGATGTGCAACGAGCATGCCTACTGCATGGCGACCGAGCGACTGCTCGGGATCGAGGTGCCCGAGCGCGGCAAGTACATCCGCACGATGTTCGACGAAGTGACGCGTATCCTCAACCATTTGTTGTGGATCGGCTGTCACGCGCTGGACGTTGGTGCCATGACCATGGCGCTCTATACATTCCGTGAGCGCGAAGATTTGATGGATGCCTACGAGGCGGTTTCCGGCGCCCGTATGCATGCCGCCTACTATCGTCCGGGCGGTGTCTATCGTGATCTGCCTGATCGCATGCCCCAGTATCAGGAATCGACCTGGACCAGCGCAAAGAAGGCGAAAGAACTCAACGACAACCGCAGTGGGTCGCTACTGGATTTTCTTGAGGACTTCACCAATCGCTTTCCGAACTATCACAGCGAATATCACACGCTGTTGACCGACAACCGGATCTGGAAGCAGCGCTTGGTTAACGTTGGCGTGGTAACCCCGGAGCGTGCCCTGCAGATGGGCTTCACCGGCGCAATGCTGCGCGGTTCAGGTATTGCGTGGGATCTGCGAAAGAAGCAACCTTATGCCGCGTACGACAAGGTCGACTTCGATGTGCCGGTCGGTGTCAATGGTGACAGCTACGATCGCTATCTTGTGCGGATGGAGGAAATGCTTCAGTCCAACCGCATCATCAAGCAGTGTATCGATTGGTTGCGCAAGAATCCTGGTCCGGTTATCACCGAAAACCACAAAGTGGCCCCGCCGCCTCGCGAAAGCATGAAATCCAACATGGAAGAGCTGATTCACCATTTCAAGCTCTTTACGGAAGGGATCCATATTCCGCCCGGCGAGGCATACGCTGCTGTCGAACATCCGAAGGGTGAGTTCGGGATTTACTTCGTTTCCGACGGTGCCAACAAGCCGTATCGCATGAAGATTCGTGCGCCGGGCTATGTGCACCTGGCCGGGATGGACGAAATGTCTCGTGGTCACATGATTGCCGATGTCGTTACGATCATCGGTTCCCAAGATATTGTTTTTGGCGAGATTGACCGCTGATGTTTTCCGCTGAAACCCTCCAGAAGTTTGCCCGTGAGGTCACCAAGTACCCTGCCGAACAGAAACAGTCGGCGGTGATGGCCTGTCTTGCCCATGCTCAGGAAGAAAAGGGCTGGTTGCCACCAGATGCCATCGAGGCCGTGGCGGTTTATCTTGACATGCCGCCGATGGCGGCCTTTGAGGTAGCCTCCTTCTACAACATGTACGATCTCAAGCCGGTCGGCAAGTACAAGATCACGGTCTGTACCAACCTGCCTTGTGCTTTGTCCGGTGGGTATCATGCTGGCGAATATGTGCAGAAGAAGCTTGGTATCGGCTATGGGGAGACTACTCCTGATGGCAAGTTTTCGCTCAAAGAAGGCGAGTGCATGGGGGCCTGCGGCGATGCGCCGGTAATGATCGTCAATAACCGCAGCATGTGCAGCCATATGCATCCAGAGCAAATCGACAAGCTGCTCGAGGAGTGCAAATAATGACAATGCTCGGATCGATCAACGGCGTTCTGATGGAAGGGCTGGACGGGGATAATTCCTGGCACCTTAAGGATTACGTGGCGCGAGGTGGTTATGCTCAGCTACGACGCATCCTGGAAAGCAAGATGTCCCAGGAAGAAGTCATCAGCGAAGTCAAGAAATCGGTTCTTCGTGGCCGGGGTGGCGCGGGATTCCCGACCGGACTGAAGTGGTCTTTCATGCCGCGCTCTTTCCCGGGCGACAAGTATGTGGTCTGTAATACGGACGAGGGCGAACCCGGAACTTTCAAAGACCGCGACATCATGCGCTACAACCCGCATTCGGTCATCGAAGGCATGGCGATCGCTGCCTATGCAATGGGAGCCAACCGTGGTTACAACTATGTCCACGGTGAAATCTGGGAAATCTACAAACGCTTCGAGGAAGCGCTCGATGAAGCCCGGGCTGCCGGGTTCATCGGTCAGAATATCCTTGGGTCGGGATTCAATTTCGAACTGTTCGCCCACCATGGCTACGGTGCCTACATTTGTGGTGAAGAGACAGCGTTGCTGGAGTCCATTGAGGGCAAGAAAGGGCAGCCACGTTTCAAGCCGCCGTTCCCGGCGTCTTTCGGTCTTTATGGCAAGCCGACGACAATTAACAATACCGAGACCTTCGCCTCCATTCCCTTCATCCTGAAGATGGGCGGTGAGGAGTTCCTCAATCTGGGTAAGCCAAACAATGGTGGCACCAAGCTGTTTTCTGTCTCTGGCCACGTCAACCGCCCGGGTAATTATGAGATTCCCCTCGGCACACCATTTTCCACGTTGCTTGAGATGTGTGGCGGGATGCGTGGCGGTCGCAAAATCAAGGCGGTAATTCCTGGTGGTTCTTCCGCACCGGTTATTCCAGGTGCGGTGATGATGGATACCACGATGGATTACGATGGCATCAGCAAGGCTGGTTCTATGCTCGGTTCCGGAGCGGTGATCGTGATGGATGAAACCGTCTGCATGGTCAAGGCACTTGAGCGTCTGTCATTCTTCTATTACGAAGAGTCCTGTGGTCAGTGCACGCCGTGTCGGGAAGGTACCGCCTGGATGTACAAGGTGGTTCATCGTATAGAGAATGGTTTGGGCAAGCCCGAGGATCTGGATCTGTTGAACAGCGTGCTGGGTAACATCATGGGACGTACCATCTGCGCCCTCGGCGACGCAGCGGCGCTGCCGGTACAGAGTTTCCTCAAGCATTTCGGTAGCGAATTCGAGTACCACATCGAACACAAGACCTGTCTGGTTCCCAAGGATGTGCAATGGGCGGGCAGTGGTTTCCACAAGGCTTCGGCCTGAAGAAATCTTCCAAGCGATAGAGACAAAAGAACTGGCTCCAAGGTAGCGACATGCTAGAAATCGAGATCGACGGCAAGAAAGCGCAAGTACCCGACGGCAGCACGGTGATGGATGCCGCGCAGCAGGTTGGCGTATATATCCCGCATTTTTGCTACCACAAGAAACTTTCGATTGCCGCCAACTGCCGCATGTGTCTGGTGCAGGTGGAAAAGGCACCGAAGCCGTTGCCTGCCTGTGCAACGCCGGTGACCAACGGCATGAAGGTCTTTACCCACTCCGACCTCGCCGTCAAAGCGCAGAAGGGGGTAATGGAATTCCTGCTTATCAACCATCCTCTGGATTGCCCAATTTGCGATCAGGGTGGCGAATGCCAGTTGCAGGATATGTCAGTTGGCTATGGCCCGATGAAGAGTCGCTACACGGAAGAAAAGCATGTTGTCTTCCACAAGAACGTCGGTCCGCTGATCTCGATGGAAGAAATGAGCCGTTGCATTCACTGTACCCGTTGCGTGCGCTTCGGTCAGGAAATCGGCGGCATCATGGAGCTCGGCATGGCTAACCGTAACATGCATTCCGAGATTACGACCTTCCTGGGGCGTACGGTTGACTCCGAGTTGTCCGGCAACATGATTGACCTCTGTCCGGTTGGCGCGCTGACTTCCAAGCCTTTCCGTTACACGGCGCGCTCCTGGGAATTGCAACGTCGCAAGTCGGTGAGTCCGCATGACTCCGTCGGGGCCAACCTGGTAGTTCAGGTCAAACTTAACGACGTGATGCGTGTTCTGCCGCGAGAGAACGAAGCGGTGAATGAATGCTGGATCTCCGACAAGGAGCGTTTCTCCTATCAAGCGTTGAATTCCGAAGAGCGCCTTACCAAGCCGATGGTCAAGCAAGGTGGTGAATGGCGCGAGGTGGACTGGAATGTGGCGCTTGACTATGTTGCTCACGGCTTGAAAGATGTCGCACGCGAGAATGGTGGTGATGCCTTGGCGGCGCTTGCTGCTCCGAGTTCGACACTTGAGGAACTGCATCTTCTGGGCAAAGTATTCAAGGGCTTGGGAAGTGGCAACGTTGATTTTCGTCCCCGGCAGATGGATTTTGGAACCGATTTCAAGCGCGTAGGCGCACCATGGCTTGGCATGCGGCTTGCCGAGATCAAGAACTTGGACTCGGTATTGGTTGTCGGTTCCTTCCTGCGCAAGGATCATCCTCTCATCGCTCAGCGTTTGCGTCAGGCCGCCAAAGCCTATACCAAGATAAGTCTCATATCCGTGGCGGGTGATGATCAACTGATCAACCTGCATGCAAGCGAAGTCGTCGCACCGGCAGACTTGGAAAAAGCCTTGGCTGCCGTGGTCAAATCTGCAGCGGAAATCAAAGGCGTTGCTGTTCCTTCTGGCCTGGAGGGCATTGTCGCTTCCGAGGTAAGCAGACAGATTGCCCAGAGCTTGCTCGATGGCGAAAAACGCGCCGTGTTTCTCGGCAATGTGGCGATGCAGTCGGCAAAGGCGACACAACTGCATGCGCTGGCACTGGAACTCGGCAAACTGACGAATGCAACCGTCGGATTCCTGGGGGAGGGTGCCAATACGGTTGGCGGCCACGTAGGCTGGGCACTGCCATCTGGTGCGAATGCACGCCAGATGTTCGAGCAGCCGCGCAAGGCTTACGTTTTGCTGGGAGTGGAACCGGAGTTTGATTGTGCGAATCCGCAATTAGCCGTTGGTGCGCTGAAGCAGGCCAGCCTGGTTGTCGTGATGTCCGCATTCAAGCACGCTCCGGCGCTCGAATACGCCGATGTAATGTTGCCTGTAGCGCCCTTCACCGAAACCTCTGGTACTTTCGTCAACATCGAGGGGCGGGTACAGGGTTTCAATGGTGTCGTAAAGGCACGCGGTGACAGCCGTCCGGCCTGGAAGGTCTTGCGTGTTCTGGGCAATGTGCTGAATCTCGACGGGTTCGACTATCAGTCCAGCGAGGCCGTGCGCGATGAAATCATTGGTGCCGGCACAGAGTTCGTTTCCGGACTCGACAACGGATTGACCGGCGTATCCATAAACCTTGAAGAAGTACCGGTCACCGGATTGCAACGCATTGCCGATGTGCCGATCAACTTTGCCGACCCGATAGCACGTCGGGCGCCTGCGTTGCAGCAAACTGCGGATTCGATTGCGCCGCTGGCACGGATGAATGAAGCAACTCTGGGGCAACTTGGGATCGTCGCAGGTGCCTTGGTCCGAATCAAACAGGGGCAGGGCGAAGCAACCCTGGCGGCCAAGCAGGACAATACTGTTCCGAGTGGATGTGTTCGCATCTCTGCGGCTCACGTCAGCACCGCAAACCTGGGTGATATGTTTGGCCTGATTTCTGTGGAGCGTGCATAAATGGACGCACTAATGAATTTCGGGGCGGGGATTTTCGGTGGAGTCTGGCCGGCGGTATGGACCCTGCTCAAGATCATCCTGATCGTGGCGCCCCTGTTGCTCTGCGTAGCCTATCTGACATGGGCCGAACGTAAGGTCATCGGGTACATGCAGGTTCGTATCGGTCCCAACCGGGTTGGACCCCTCGGCTTGATCCAGCCGATCGCTGACGGCCTGAAACTGCTGCTTAAGGAAGTGATCGTTCCCAGCAGTTCCAGCAAGGGGATTTTCATTATCGCGCCGATGCTGGCCATCGCGCCGGCGTTAGCAGCCTGGGCGGTGGTGCCATTTACCGACACCCTTGTTTTGGCGAACATCGATGCAAGCCTGTTGTACATCATGGCCATTACGTCGATGGGTGTGTACGGCATCATGCTCTCCGGTTGGGCGTCCAATTCCAAGTATGCTTTCCTCGGCGCGATGCGTTCTGCTGCGCAGATGGTTTCCTACGAAATTGCAATGGGCTTCTCACTGATCTGTGTCTTGATGGTTTCGAATAGCCTGAATCTGGTGGAAATCGTCAATGCTCAGGATCAGGGGCGTTTCGCAAGTCACGGCCTCGGGTTTCTTTCCTGGAATTGGTTGCCGTTGTTGCCGATGTTTATCGTCTATCTGATTTCCGGCACTGCTGAACTCAATCGTGCTCCGTTCGACGTGGCCGAAGGCGAGTCGGAAATCGTTGCCGGTTTCCATGTCGAATACTCCGGTATGGCGTTCGCATTGTTCTTCCTGGCCGAATACGCCAACATGATTCTGGTTTCGGCGCTGACCTCCATCATGTTCCTCGGTGGCTGGCTGTCGCCGGTTGGGTTCCTGCCCGATGGAATCATCTGGCTCTTCGCCAAGATGTCGATCATCCTTTTCCTCTATCTCTGGTTTCGTGCCACGTTCCCGCGTTATCGCTATGACCAGTTGATGCGTTTGGGATGGAAAGTGTTTTTGCCGATCTGTTTGGTGTGGCTTGTCGTTGTCGGGGTCTGGATGATGTCGCCCCTGACTATTTGGAAATGAGGAGAGAGACATGGGTTCGATGAAGGAAATCTTCAACAGCCTCCTCCTCAAGGAGTTGTTGAAAGGCATGTCGGTTACCGGGCGCTATTTCTTTGCCCGCAAGATCACCGTGCAGTATCCCGAAGAAAAGACACCGCAAAGCGCGCGTTTCCGTGGCTTGCACGCCCTGCGGCGTTATCCGAATGGTGAGGAGCGCTGTATCGCCTGCAAACTTTGCGAAGCGATTTGCCCCGCGCTGGCGATCACCATCGAGGCTGAGCCGCGTGATGATGGTTCACGCCGCACCACGCGCTACGACATAGATCTGACCAAATGTATTTTCTGCGGCTTCTGTGAAGAGGCATGCCCCGTTGATGCCGTCGTCGAAACGCGGGTCTATGAGTACCACGGAGAGCGGCGAGGGGATCTCTACTATACGAAGCAGATGTTGCTGGCCAACGGTGACCGGTACGAGGCGCAGATTGCCGAGGATCGGGAACAAGATGCTCCTTACCGATAACAGGTACTAGCGATGGATTTTCAGACTGTAGTCTTCTTCTTCTTGTCGGCGATTCTGATATTCGCCAGCCTGCGGGTCATTACCGCACGCAATCCGGTGCATGCTGCATTGCATCTGATCCTGGCGTTTTTCACGTGTGGCGGGATCTGGGCTTTGTTGCAGGCCGAATTTCTGGCGATCGCGATCATCCTGGTCTATGTCGGGGCGGTCATGGTTCTGTTCCTGTTTGTCGTGATGATGCTGGACATCAATCTCGACCGGATTCGCCAGGGTTTCTGGAATTACCTGCCGCTGGGCGCGATGCTGGGTATCCTGATGGTTCTCGAAATGGGTCTGGTTCTCGGCAGCAAGTACTTTCAGGTGCCGGCGGCCGATGCCATCGCTCCAGCCGGAATTTCGAACACGAAGAGTATCGGTGCCTTGATGTTTACCGATTTCGTGTATCCCTTTGAACTGGCATCCATCGTGTTGCTGGTCGGCATGATCGCGGCGATCGTGTTGACCTACCGCGGGCCGAAAAAGTCGAAATATACCAATCCAAATCAACAGGTCTTCGTCAAGGCGAAGGATCGTGTCCGCGTACTGCAGATGCCTGTCGAAAAAGACTGAACCCCGGGGCGCCAATGCTTACTCTTACCCTCTCGCATTTCCTCATTCTGGGCGCAATACTTTTTGCGATCAGTGTGGTCGGCATATTCCTCAACCGGAAGAATCTTCTGGTCCTGCTGATGGCCATCGAATTGATGCTGCTTGCGGTCAACATGAATTTTGTGGCGTTTTCGCACTATCTCCAGGATCTCTCTGGTCAGATTTTCGTCTTCTTTATCCTGACCGTCGCCGCAGCTGAGTCGGCAATCGGTCTGGCCATCCTGATCGTGCTGTTCCGCAACCTGAAGAGCATCCATGTGGATGACCTGGGTAGCCTGAAGGGTTAAACATGGAAATGCAAAAGCTCTATCTTCTGGTTCCCCTGGCGCCCTTGTTTGGCGCCATCATCGCCGGTCTGTTCTGCCGCGTCATCCCCCGCTGGGTGGCACACACCGTGACAATTGCTGGCGTTGCGATTGCGTTTATCGCCTCCGTTGTGATTTTCCGGGATGTACAGGCCGGCAATGTATTCAACGGCTCCGTTTACACCTGGCTGACCAGTGGTGACTACAAGTTCGAAGTCGGTTTCCTGATCGATACGCTGACCACGACGATGATGCTGGTCGTCACTTTCGTGTCCCTGATGGTGCACATATACACGATTGGCTACATGCAGGAAGATCCAGGATACAACCGTTTCTTCAGCTATATTTCATTGTTCACCTTCTCGATGTTGATGCTTGTTATGAGCAACAACTTCATGCAACTCTTCTTCGGTTGGGAAGCGGTCGGCCTCGTTTCTTATCTGCTGATCGGTTTCTGGTATACCCGGCCGACCGCGATTTTCGCCAACATGAAGGCCTTCCTGGTCAACCGCGTTGGTGACTTTGGCTTCATCCTCGGCATCGGTCTGGTGCTCGCCCATTTCGGTACGCTGGACTACGCGGAAGCTTTCAGAAAAGCACCGGAGTTCGCCGGTACCACGATCAACATTCTCGGCTCCGCCGACTGGTCGTTGATGACGGTAACCTGTATCTGCCTGTTCATCGGCGCGATGGGTAAATCGGCCCAGGTTCCCTTGCACGTCTGGTTGCCGGATTCGATGGAAGGCCCGACACCGATTTCCGCACTGATTCACGCGGCAACGATGGTTACCGCAGGTATCTTCATGGTTGCGCGCATGTCGCCGCTGTTCGAGTTGTCGACGACGGCCCTGTCCTTCGTCATCGTTATCGGCGCCATTACCGCTTTGTTCATGGGCTTCCTGGGGATCATCCAGAACGACATCAAGCGAGTCGTCGCCTACTCGACTCTTTCGCAACTCGGTTACATGACGGTTGCGCTGGGTGCATCGGCATACTCGGTGGCTATTTTCCATCTGATGACCCACGCCTTCTTCAAGGCGCTGCTGTTCCTGGCGGCGGGTTCTGTGATCATCGGGATGCATCATGATCAGGATATCCGCAACATGGGCGGCCTCCGCAAATACATGCCGATTACCTGGATTACCTCGCTTATCGGTTCGCTCGCTTTGATCGGAACGCCATTCCTGTCTGGTTTTTATTCCAAGGACTCGATCATCGAGGCCGTGGCACTTTCCCATATCCCGGGCGCTGGCTTCGCATATTTCTCAGTCTTGGCGGGCGTCTTCGTAACAGCCTTCTACTCGTTCCGTATGTATTTCCTGGTGTTCCATGGTGAGGAGCGCTTCGGCAAGGCAGATGATGACCACCATGACCATCATGGCGATCATGACGACGAGGAAACCTCGCACGATCATCATCATGGTCTGGCGCCGGGACAGAAGCCGCACGAAACCCCATGGGTCGTTACGCTGCCCTTGGTGCTTCTGGCAATCCCGTCTGTGGTGATTGGCTATCTTGCGATCGGCCCGATGGTTTTTGGCGATTACTTCAAGGACGTTATCTTTATCGATCATCATGCCCATCCGGCGATGGAGCACCTTGCCGAGCATTTCCACGGTGCTGCAGCCATGGGGGTTCATGCGCTGACCAGCTTGCCGTTCTTCCTGGCCTTGGCCGGTGTCGTGGTTTCCTGGTTCTTCTATATGAAGCGCCCTGATATTCCTGCCGCGATTCAGCGTCGCTTCTCGGCCATCTACACGCTGTTTGAAAACAAATATTATTTCGACAAATTCAATGAAGTGGTCTTTGCCGGCGGTGCCCGCCTCCTCGGCAAAGTCCTATGGCGAGGCGGCGACGTAGGGTTCATCGACGGTGTCATCGTCAATGGCTCCACGAAGCTCGTTTCAATGATTTCCGCCATAACCCGGGCGTTCCAGACCGGTTATGTCTATCACTATGCATTCACCATGATCATCGGTGTGTTTGTCCTGATGACCCTGTGGATCAACCGCGCCTGACTGAAGAGCTCGCAGAGTACCAAGGAAAAACATGTCGAATTATCTGCTCTCACTTGCCATCTGGATTCCTATCATTGGCGGCTTGGCGGTGCTTGTTGCCGGCTCGTCTGGAAATGATTCGAAGGCGCGAGGATTAGCGCTTCTCGTGGCAATTGCCGGTTTTCTTGTCGCCATTCCGTTGTGGGTCGGCTTTGATAAAGCCAATGGCGGCATGCAGTTCGTTGAGCTTGCGAACTGGATTCCGCGCTTCAATATCAACTACCACCTCGGCGTTGATGGCATTTCGATGCTTTTCGTCGTCCTGAACAGCTTCATCACCATTATCGTGGTTGCAGCGGGTTGGGAAGTGATTCAGGAGAAGGTCGCACAATACAATGCGGCATTCCTGATCATGTCTGGTTTGATGAACGGAATCTTCAGCGCCCTGGACGGCGTCCTGTTCTACGTCTTCTTCGAGGCCTCCCTGATCCCCCTCTACCTGATCATCGGTGTCTGGGGTGGCCCGAATCGTGTCTATGCCGCGTTCAAGTTCTTCCTGTTCACTCTCTTTGGTTCCTTGTTGCTGCTGTTGGCGTTGATGTATCTGTTCATCCAGTCCGGCGGTAGCTTCTCGATCCTTGACTGGCACAAGCTGCCGATCTCCCTCGGTGCACAGATCTGGTTGTTCCTCGCGTTCCTCGTTGCCTTCGCCGTCAAGGTGCCGATGTGGCCGGTTCATACGTGGTTGCCGGATGCGCACGTCGAGGCGCCGACCGGCGGCTCCATCGTGCTGGCTGCCATTGCGCTGAAGCTCGGTGCTTACGGCTTCCTGCGGTTCTCGTTGCCGATTGCGCCGGATGCTTCTCACGAATTGTCCGGGCTGGTCATCGCGCTTTCGCTTATTGCCGTGGTTTATATTGGTTTCGTTGCGCTCGTTCAGGCCGATATGAAGAAGCTGGTTGCTTATTCTTCGATTGCGCACATGGGATTCGTGACGCTGGGCTTCTTCATGTTCAGTTCCATGGGTATCGAGGGCGCGCTGGTGCAAATGGTTTCGCATGGCTTCGTTTCCGGCGCAATGTTCTTCTGTATCGGCGTCATGTATGACCGTGTACATAGCCGCCAGATCGCCGACTACGGCGGCGTGGTGAACACCATGCCCAAATTTGCTGCGCTGTTCATGCTGTTCTCGATGGCCAATGCCGGCCTGCCGGCTACCTCCGGGTTCGTGGGTGAGTTCATGGTCATCCTTGGTGCGGTCAAGTTCAATTTCTGGGTGGCTGTCGCGGCGGCTAGCTCGATGGTGATCGGTGCTGCCTACACGCTCTGGATGTACAAGCGGGTAATCTTCGGGGATGTCGCCAATCATCACGTAGCCGAATTGACCGACGTCAACACGCGCGAGTTCGCCATCCTTGGTGTTTTGGCCATCTGCACCCTGTGGATGGGCTTGTATCCCCTGCCTTTCACGGAAGTCATGCACGCGTCGGTCACTGACCTGCTGCGTCATGTCGCCATCAGCAAGATTCAATAAACGGTAGCCGACATGTTCGACAATTTCGTTGTCCCCGATCTCCTGCCCGCCGCCCCGGAACTCTTTCTGGCGTTCATGGCGCTGGTCATTCTTCTAATTGATCTGACGGTCAAGGACAGTCGACGTACGCTGACGTTTGCGCTTACCCAGCTTACCCTGATCGGGTGTCTTGTCATCCAGCTTGGCACCAGCTCAGGCGACGTTGTCTATACATTCAGCAATACCTTCGTCGATGACCTGATGGCCGACTTGCTGAAGATATTTCTCTACATGACGGTGATCGTCGTCCTGTTCTATTCCCGTGGTTACGTGATGGACCGCGAGTCGATGAACAAGGGGGAATACTATGTACTGACCCTGTTCGCGACGCTCGGCATGATGGTGATGATTTCCGCCAATCATTTCGTCACGATCTACCTCGGTCTGGAACTGCTTTCGCTTTCGCTCTATGCGATGGTCGCGATGAACCGTGAGTCAGTGACTTCCACCGAAGCTGCGATGAAGTATTTTGTACTCGGCGCGCTGGCCTCCGGCCTCTTGCTCTACGGCATGTCGATGATTTACGGCGCGACCGGCACGCTCGAAATCACGGGGATCGCCGAACGCCTCCAGAGTGGTGGTGTGAACAAGAGCGTCCTGGCATTTGGCCTGGTCTTCCTGGTTTCCGGCCTGGCCTTCAAACTGGGTGTCGTTCCTTTCCACATGTGGATTCCCGACGTTTATCACGGAGCGCCGACCTCGGTCACCTTGCTCATCGGTTCAGCGCCGAAACTGGCCGCCTTTGCCATCACCATGCGCCTGCTGGTCAATGGCCTGATCGCCATGGCGCAGGACTGGCAAGCGATGCTGGTCATTCTTTCGGTACTTTCGATGGCTATCGGCAATCTGGCCGCAATTGCCCAGACCAATCTGAAGCGCATGCTGGCCTATTCCGCTATTTCGCACATGGGCTTCATGTTGCTTGGCATTGTCACTGGCGTCGTCAATGTCGACGGCCAGTTCATGCTGAATCCGTTCGCCTACTCATCTGCGATGTTCTATGTGATTGCCTACGTCCTGATGTCGGCCGGTACTTTCGGCATGATCCTGCTGATGGCGCGTGCCGGATTCGAAGCGGACGAACTGGATGACCTCAAGGGTCTCAACAAGCGCAATCCATGGTTTGCCGGGGTCATGCTGATGTTGATGTTCTCAATGGCAGGTGTGCCATTCTTTATCGGTTTCTTCGCCAAGTTCTCCGTATTGCAGGCGGTCGTTGCCGCTGGCTACATGTGGTTGGCAGTCGTTGCGGTGCTGTTCTCGCTGATCGGTGCCTTCTACTACCTGCGTGTCGTCAAACTCATGTATTTCGATGTGCCCACCGATCCAGCACCGCTTACTGCTTCTCTGGACATGCGGATTCTCATTTCCGCGAACGGACTCGCCGTTGCCTTCCTTGGTATCTTCCCGCAAATGATCATGGCGCTCTGTGCCTACGCCATGATGCGATCGTTCTGATTTCGGGCAGCTTCCCGTTCATTCAAAAAACGCCCCGTGTTCAGGGGCGTTTTCAATTCCAGAGCCTTAAATGACGCACGACACACACCTCATCGAAGCGGAACTTGCCAGTGAAGTCGTTTTCAAGGGCAAGTTGCTGGAAGTCCGCAAGGACACAGTACGGCTTCCCGATGGCAAGGAGTCGCTTCGGGAATACATCGTTCATCCCGGTGCCGTCGTCATCCTCGCCTTTCTCGAAAATGGCAATCTCCTGTTCGAGCGGCAGTTCCGCTATCCGTTGCGGCGGGTGTTTCTCGAACTGCCGGCCGGCAAGATCGACCCGGGCGAGGCCATTCTCGACACGGCGCGTCGTGAATTGTTGGAAGAAACCGGTTACGTAGCGAGCGAGTGGACGTATCTCGGCCTGATGCATCCATGTATCGGTTATTCGGATGAGCGAATCGAGATATTCGAAGCCCGTGGCCTGCATCTGGCGGGAGACAAGCAACTCGACCACAACGAGTTTCTGGAGGTCGTCGAGGTTTCGCCGGAGGCCGCGAAAGCGGCGGTCTGGAGCGGGCAGATCACAGACGCCAAGACGATCAGCGCGCTGTTCTGGCTGAATAGGCCCTGAGCAAAATAGGCCGATTTTCACGGTCGACCGCAACAGGAAGCGAGATTGATGCAGGTGCAGAGACGAACGACCTTCGGCCAAACTTGCATTCCAGAATTTGGGGAGGTGTGGGTGATCGTGGCACACTGACACTGTGGCAGACCCGGGCAAGCAGCGGCACAGCGGAAATTGCCGGGCTGGCTGTCCGCCAGACCATCGACCCAAGGTATTCATGACAGTCCGCAACCTGGAATTCCTCTTTCGCCCCGCTTCGGTGGCGGTGGTCGCCGAGCCCGACGAGCCGAGCCGCTATGCGGAGGTGGTTCTTGCCAACCTCACAGCCGGCGGATTCAATGGGCCGGTCGTCTCTGCTAGTGCGAAGAGGCGCTTGTTAATCCCGATGGGCAACGATGTACGCGTTG
>Ga0209310_1001849_pt1 | contig 14647 bp, 6 predicted proteins | sample AD_UKC030_MetaG_FD_184415 | JGI IMG/M metagenome (GOLD analysis project Ga0209310, IMG submission 184415) | Active sludge microbial communities of municipal wastewater-treating anaerobic digesters from USA - AD_UKC030_MetaG (SPAdes) (version 2) | ecosystem: Engineered > Bioreactor > Anaerobic >... | reverse complement strand
CCTTCGAAATAGAGCAAACGGAACAGATAAACACCCGCCTTATCCACCCAGAAGAAGAACGAGGTATCGGCCTGTGAACGTCCGGCGTCAAAACTGCCCAAGACCAGATAGGTTGGCGCGCTTGCATTTCCCACGCTGACCTGGAAACCGTCGTCGCTATTGACGACCATGCTATATCCGCCCGGCTGGGGTATTTCGACGTAGGCCAACGCCTCACCGGCGACGTAATCCACGCTGCCGTTCAATCCCGGGATGCCAGGAATGTATTCATCCTGCACAGCCAATTCGGCTTGGGCCGAACTGTTGAAGTTGCCGGCGTCGCCGCCATTCTGATCGAAATTGACGTAAGGGATTTCGAAATAACCGCCGGCGACCTCAGCCGAGGGATCATGCTCGCTGGGTCCCAATTCACCGGCCAGCTGTTTTTCAGTGTCAGCGATGGTGTTACCGCGGCTGGCGACCTGGTGAGTCTTCCACTTCATTCCGGCCTGGGCGCCGGTGCCGAGGGCGGTGGCCAATCCAGTGGGTATCTTGGCGTAGTCGGGCGCCTTGAACGACACCGTCTCGACCACTTCCTGCGCCGTCTTGGTCGTGAAGGTCACCTTCAAGGAATGGGAAGAGGCCGGCGCGAAGGGGTTCGTAGCGGTGTAGACCACGTCAATCCGATCCGGCAGGTCCGTTCCATCCGCCGCCGTGAGATTCACTCGGGTCACGGACTGCGCCGTGATCGCGGCGCCGTCGAGTTCGAGTTTAACGCCTTTGGATTCATCCACCGACAAGTAATCCTTTTCGTTGATTGCAGCCGTGACCACAGTCGGGGTTGCGGTCACCGTGGTATAACCGGGAGCGATGAAATCAGCGGTGTCCACGATCTGCTGGCCGGTCCCCGTGGTGAAGGTGACTTCAACGGCGTGCTTCGAACCCGGCACGAAAATCTTGGGAGATTGATCATGGGCCACCATGACGCGGTCTCCGTCCCGGGTATCGGTCACGGTGACCGTTTGGCCATCCAGTTTTCCCGTGATTGCGGCATTATCATTGACGGTTTTACCCAGGGCTTCCGTGATCCGGATGGTAAAGCCAATGCCGGTCGCGGACACCCCTGTCACGAGCGGGGGTTCGCCAATCGCGAGGTTATCGAACGCCCAATACCAGTCGTTGGCGGCGTTGATCAGGCCGATCTTGAGTTTCATCGATGAGGCGCCCGCGGGATTGTTGAGGGGAACAACAATCGATTCTCCCCCAGCGGGAAAATGATCGTGATAGTTGGGATCGTCGCTGATGGAACTCCAATTCATCACCTCGATGGCAGCTCCATTGTCGTATTGGACCGTGATCACGGCGGTCTGGTTATTGGTGGGAGATCCCGATTCGTCGACGGGCCAGTTGGGTGCGCCATCGTCGCGAGACTCCGGCCGCCATGCGGAATCGAACGTGAGAACCAGGCTGTTGACCGGCTTGCCGGCCACGCTGATCGAAGGGGTGTTCAGATAAGAGTTGAACAGGCCAAACAGGTGCGTGGCGTCATCCCACTCATCAGGATCGGCAATGGCTGCGGCGCCGCTAGCCAGGGTGAATTCGGATCGCCGCTGGTCATCCACGGTCGGCCACCATTTCACGTCCGCAAAAGCCCATCCGGACCATTCCGTGCGGCCATCGCTAGCCGCATATTCGGGAGTTCCAAAGCCGGGCATTCCGGTGTCGTCGATCGACCAACCCGCAGGCGGAGTTCGGGTCCAAACATTCGCGCCTTGGGAAGCCTCCTCGGGATTAAGCCCCAAGGGCAACGAATCGAAGTTTTCGAGGAATAGTTTTTGTCCGGACACGGGCATGACCGGAACGATCGCCGCCGCGGCCAGCACGAACCAGAGGCGGATTTTGCGTGAGTATCGTTTCATGGTGTTTACGGTATTGATTTTGGATTTGCACAGACCCAACCCCTGGCAGTTCCCCTCCCGTTCAGGCACAATAATACCTTGTAAGACCTCCTGGAAAACCTCATCCGACCTGACCGGCCAAACTGGATCATTGTCCCTGTACGCGCAGCCAAAGATCATCCGCCTCCAATGCAGCCGCCCTTAGGGGCATTTTAAAAACACAACTGACTCCTTTATTTTAAGTGAAATAAGGGTGGTTTCGATTGTTGGCGAATTTGATGAATCACAGTAGCATACCGAAAAGCACAGGGCAACAATAAACCGACCCGCTTTGAGGAGAATTTGCCGAGAATACCCGGGGCGATCGATCGGCATTAAGGGTATGCTCGTCATTCGCGCCTCGCCAGCCAGCCAAACTGCCGCCAGCAAAACCCGAAGTTATTTTTGAATAGACCCTAAGAGGGAGAAGTGGGCGCATGCAAGCAAAAGGCCGGGCGCAGTGGCCCGGCCTTCGGAAGGCGAATGCTTATTGCGGTTGGTTTATCGGTTGACGGATCGGTAGAACTTCACCGATCCGGCTGCCGGCGTCACCGTCATCGGGCTCGTGCCGACAACATCGCTATACGGACCCTCCACTTGGTCCGCCGATTGCAGCGTCCCCGTAAACGTGATCGTCACCCCCGCCGCTGTCTGCTCGATGCTCACCTTCGGCTTCGGAGGCGGCGGCGTCGAACTCGGCGGCGCCACCAGCTGAATCGCATTGATCGGCGCTCGCGGCGTCCCGCTGAACCCCAGTCCGTTGGCCGTGGTCGCCTCCACTATGATGTTCGCCGCGTTCAGCCCGCTGAACACCATGTAGTTGCCCACCCCCCACACATTCGTCGCCTGACTCGGCGCCACCTGCACAAAGTCCGTATTGTTGGTCGGTCCCTGCGCCCGGATGTAATCCTTCAACACTTCCTTGGTGTCCGCATCCACGATCCGGTAACCTCCGCCCCGGGCTCCCACACCGCCCAAAGCGTAGACATACACATCATACCCTTCCGAGGTCAGCGCCTCGGGCAGATTCAGGATCGTCACCGGCGTCGTGCTGGCATTGCCGGTATCCAGGTATCCGAGCATGAGGGTCTTGTTCGGCTCGGCAAACTGGTTGTTCTCCTCACCCCGACCCGTGGAAGACCAGGTGTTGGGACAAGTCCAGGTCACGGTCACCGACGTGGGCTGGGACGCGCCCTGCGCGTCTCCAACGATCGCGGTATTGGTGCCCGCGATGCCGGAGAGGTTGTTCCAGTTGGCCTGGGCCACCTTCGATACCCCCGCCTTGTCGCCAGCCGCCAGACCGCCCTTCTTGCCGCCGTCAGGTTCGTCCGCGCCAAAGTTCAAGCCGATCCGGTAACCGGGGCTGGGAATACTGTAGAGACCGAAGTTGTCGAAACCCCAATACCAACTGCCGGTGCCGGCCTGAACAAAACGAAAGCGGACCTTGGCTTGATTATCGGCTGCGGGCAGGCGGAACAGCTCGACACGTTTGGACTCGATCGCGTTGTCGTTAACACGACCACTGATATAGGGCCCCATGGCGGCAAAATCTTTATTGGCGAGAAACTCGCCATAGGCGGTGCGTCGAGTGCCGCCGGCGCCATCATCAACCTCCGGTGTATCGGTTTGAACATTAGTCAGGGTCGCAACAGGATCCACCGTCCCATCGGCATTCAGGACGATGTCGACCTGATCGAGCATGATGACGACCGGTTTCCAGGTCGCGCCCTGGTCGATTGAATACTCGAGGGCCCCCAGGCTGTCCTGATTCTGCTCATAGACGCTGTTATAGGAGACGTAGATATCGGACTTGCCGGTCAGGTCGAAGTCCGGCGAGAACAACATCTGGATCTGGTTGCCGCCGCGGTTATCGGATTCGGCGTAGACAAACCGTCCGTCGATGAGACTGGTGATGGGCGCTCCATTGAGGTAACCCGGCGCAACGTTGAGACGACGGGCGTCAAAGGGCGCGCCATCCATCCGAGACCGTTCGAGAACCGTCCAGCTCAGATAAGCATCGGAGCTGGGATCATCGAAATCGATGCCAGGGTTAAGGGAAGTCGTGGCGTTGGTTTCCACCCAGCCCGCCGGCAAGGCTCCTTCCTCGGTCGAGTTGAATGTTTCGAGGATGATCGGGGCTGGCAGGACAATGCTGTTATAGGGGACAACCTTGAATGTGAAAAGGTTGGTCGTGTAGAACGGCGGGGTTCCATCATCGGCATACACCACTTCGTAGGTGTTGACCGATTCCGGTTCGAACAAACCCGGAGGATCATACTGCACTGTGGTAAGATCGCCCGCTTTGGCCACCGTCGGAGTGACCTCGACGCCGTTGACCTTGAGCTTGACCGTGCTGGTCGTCACCTTTGTGGCGAAGTCCATGATGGTCACGTTAATCGTGGTTTCGGGCGAATTGCCGGAGGCACCCGGCAGGTTGGTCACCACCAGCGGATGCGGCGGGGTGACTTGGGGGCCTGTCGAAGTGGTGATTTGCAGGTCGTCCACCCAATGGTTGTCGTAGCTCCCGCCGGTGCGCGCGCCAAAGGCGAACCGGCCTGGGGTCGCCATGAACGCCGTGTAGAAGTTCGTGTAGATCACCATGTCGCCATAGGAAACGTCCACCGTGCCATCGTTATCCAGGTTAATCCGAACCGGGAGAAACTTGTTTGCGGCCAGCACGGATCTCGGGGCGATCTTGCTCGTCGCGACTTCCGCGCCCCCGATCTTCAGATCGATGGCTGGGGCTTCCCCATTCCCGTTATCATAGGAATCAAAAGCGACAATGAGTCCGGTGCCGGATCCTTCTTCGCTGATACCGCCATCCGCCACATCACTGCCAAAGCTGAAACTAAAGCCATCGGCGCCCGATCCGCCGCCAATCAGCAAGTTAAACGTGACGGTGAATGCGCTGACGGCTTCTCCCGCATCGAGATCGTCGATGACCATTCCCGCCGTAATGCTCCCCACCAATGTGGTTAGCTTCAGAGCTCCGTCAGCAATGACCCCTGCGGTGCCATCCCCCGGATCTCCATAAATTTGGACTCCAGCCGGTTGCGAACTGAAGTCGGTCGAAAAACTCCCGGCGGTGATGGTCTGGGGAGAGATCAGTAAGGCTGCCAAGGCGGCAGCCCAGCCAATCGATCGCAGACCATGCCGAGGGTTCGCGTTGCCCCCTCCTTCCAGAACAGGATTATGCAGTGCCTTAGAATGGTTCATAATTATTGAGTAGTGTTGTTGTGTTTTGAATGGAGGACTGGAAGTGAGGCGCTGGTAAATCACTCCTGTCATCCTCACGCATGAGGCATCCGGCCAGTCGGAGAGCGACTGCATGCCACAGTCCCAGACACCGTTATAAGGCATGGAAGACCATGCGTTATGGGAGAATAGGCTGTCCTGTCACTCTTATCTGACAGGCAGTCTGAGATGGATTAGAGCAGATGATCCGCTAATGTAAAGTTCGAAGTGCCGGGAATACGGCGAAGATCCGAAGCTGGATCCTCGACACTCCAGCGCAAGAACGCAGGATGCGACTTCGCACGACCTTAGAGCCTGTTTGAAAATTCCAAGGGGCGCTTGTAATTTTTAAACCGGCTCTTAGGAGTATCGCCGCTTGAGACACGCAGCCAGCGGGCGGCACGCGGGGCGGATTTTTTGGAAAAATGAAAAAAAAAGAGTCTGCTATTTGCATTTTGGACGGCAATGGGTGAGACTGTCCTTGGATTGCACGTAGTGGGCGCCGTTAATTTCTGCGGATGCATGGTGTCGCGGGAGATCCGCGAACAGGTTGGTTGTGGGTGAGTTGTCCAACTTCATGAAACACATCCGCAGAATTCTTAAGAAAGGACTTGAATCGGAACCGGCGCCGGATAATCATCCCCTCCTTTAAAGTTAAATTTTGCATTTTATGGCTCGAATTTGTGAACTGACTGGGAAGCGGCCGATGAAGGGCAGCATTATTTGGCGCAGTGGTAAAGCCAAGAAGAAGGGTGGTATCGGCACCCACGTAACCGCCATCACCAAGCGGCGATTCCTGCCCAACTTGCACGAAGTCAAGGCGGTGGTCAACGGCGAGGTTCGTTACGTAAAAGTGAGCGCCAAAGCCATCAAACGCGGCCTCGTTACCAAGCCCGCCAAGCGGACGTGGAAAAAAGAGGCTGCCCAAACCAAATCCTAAATCCGCTGATTAAGTTTTTGCAGCAAAACCGCCTCGGGCGGTTTCGTTTTTTTTACCATCGAGATCAACCCCGTTTCATGCGGTGCATCGTGGCTCGTCGCAGCTCACGATCACTGTCCCTCTCCTTGATATCCTCGCGCTTGTCGAATTCGGCCTTGCCCTTGCCAACCCCGAGCAAGACCTTGACTTTGCGGTTTTTCCAATGAAACGACAACGGGATCAGAGCGGTCCCTTTGGAGGTTAGCAATCCCTCAAGCCGGCGAATCTCCGACTTGTGGAGCAAAAGTTTGCGTGTGCCTGTGGGAATGTGGTTCTGACGGTTTCCATACTCATATTCTTCGATGTGAGCATTACAAAGCACCGCCTCCCCATTCTCAATCCGCGCAAAGGCATCCCGAATCTGGCCCCGACCCGCCCGCAATGATTTGACCTCGGTGCCGCGCAGGACCAGTCCCGCCTCGATCGTCTCACCGATCAGGTAATCCCGCCGAGCCTTCGAGTTGTTGAGTATGATGGACATGACCGAGTCCCCCCCCCGATTCCGCTTGTCCATATCTCCGGGATTTCTCCCCCCAGGCCACCGGCTCTCGGTTGAGTTCAGCAGAAGGTTGCCAGATCAATACTCCTGGGAGGGCTCGCGCCGGCGCGGCTCCGCTCAAATCCTTCGTCGCCTCCGACTTGCCGGCTCCAGGGCCAGACTATCCTCCGGCAATTCCCAGGCCATCTTGCCATCGATGATCTCCAGCAAGGCTATATCCCCGGAACCCACGCCGGCGGTCTCCATAATCAGAGGATGCGCGGTGCCGCCGCCGCCGCTGCTCAACTGACGAACCCGCTTGGAAATGAGGTTGATCAGCACATTCGGATTCCCGACCTTTTCCAACGCTTTTCTCGAATAATCAGCATTCACAAATCTAATTCCTTATCCATGACACCCGGAACACGCACCCCCGGGCCAGACTGTTTCTAAATTAGGTCATCGGCGGAACCAGGCAACAGAAAAATCATGGCTCCGAAAATCAGCCTTGCTTTGATCCTGCCTCGCCGTAATTTCGCGGCTTATGGATGATCGCTCAAACACAACCGGTCCCGAATATTCAGGAAGGCCCGCCACAGACACCCTGGCGGGACTCCATCGCGACGTCAACACTCAATCTCAGCTCGAACCGCAGAAAATTTTCGCCACGCGCCACGTGGGTCCCCGTCGGCAGGATATTTTCAAAATGCTGCATCCGCTGGGTTTTTCATCGCTGGAAGAACTGACCGAGGCGGTGATTCCGTCCGGAATTCGCTTGCGGCAGCCCCTGAGGCTTCCTCCTCCTGAATCTGAAGACCGGGTGCTCGAGGAACTGGAAGCCTTGGCCGCTGAAAATGAGGTGAGGCGATCTTTCATTGGGCTGGGCTATCACGAATGCATTACGCCGCCGGTCATTCAGCGGAATATCCTCGAGAATCCCGGATGGTATACCCAGTACACTCCTTATCAGGCTGAAATTTCGCAAGGACGCCTGGAGGCATTGCTGAACTTTCAGACCATGATCAGCGATCTGACGGGAATGTCGATTGCCAATGCCTCACTCCTGGACGAGGCCACCGCCGCCGCGGAAGCCATGAGCATGTGTTACCACCTGAAAGGCGGACCCGGCCGCCAGACCCTCCTGGTGGCATCCGACTGTTATCCTCAGACGATTGCGGTAATAAAAACGCGGGCCAAACCGCTCGGTTTGAAAGTTGAAGTCGTTCATCATCAAAATTTCAATTTATCGCCGGATGTTTTTGCCATCCTGCTGCAATACCCGTCGGCCGATGGCGCTATTCATGATTACCTGCCCCTGGTCAATCGGGCGCACGAGGCGAACGCGCTGGTGATTGTGGCAGCCGATTTATTGAGTTTGGCGCTACTGCGGCCGCCGGGGGAGTTTGGGGCGGACGTTGTGGTGGGTAACTCGCAACGTTTCGGTGTCTCACCAGGTTTTGGGGGGCCTCATGCGGCGTTTTTCGCCACGCGCGACGTTTTCAAGCGCCAGATGCCTGGCCGCCTGGTGGGGGTATCGCATGACAGCCAGGGAAAACCCGCCCTGCGCTTGGCGCTGCAGACTCGGGAGCAACATATCCGGCGCGAGAAAGCCACCAGCAACATCTGCACCGCCCAAGTCCTGCTGGCCATTATGGCATCGATGTATGCCGTATACCATGGTCCGGAGGGCCTGCGTCGCATCGCCGGCCAAATCCACCATCTGAGCCGTCTTTTGGCAGCCGGCCTTAAACACCTCGGATACGGCATCGGGGCACAGTCCTTTTTTGACACCATCCAAGTGGAACTGAAAACCGAGACGTCCGCCAGCGTCCAAACCCGCGCGGCCGCCTGTGGATTCAACCTGAGGATGGTGGATGAAAACACCGTGGGGATTTCTCTGGGGGAAACCGCTCGGCGCGAAGATGTGATCGCCTTGCTCCGGATCTTTCAGCCAGCGTTTTCGGCGGTGGATTCTCTCGAAGACCTGGCGGCAGGATCCGTGCCTGAGTTGCCGGCGGTCCATCGGCGACAGAGCCCATTTCTCACGCACAAGGTTTTCAACCGGTACCATTCGGAAACCGAGATGATGCGATACCTGAAGCGGTTGGAATCCTACGATCTTTCCTTGACGCGATCGATGATTCCGCTGGGTTCCTGCACGATGAAACTCAATCCGGCCGCAGCCATGCTGCCGGTGACCTGGCCGCGCTTCTCCCGCCTCCATCCGTACGCTCCCTCGGATCAAACCAGAGGTTACCAGCAACTGTTCCATCAACTCACCGAATGGCTCGCCGAGATTACCGGTCTGGAGGCAGTCTCTCTGCAACCTAATGCGGGATCTCAAGGCGAATACTCCGGTCTTCTGGTCATCCACGCCTATCACGAAAGCCGGGCTCAAGGCCATCGCCGCATCTGCCTGATCCCCCAATCGGCCCATGGCACAAACCCCGCCAGCGCGGTGATGGCTGGGTTCACGGTCATCCCCGTGGCCTGCGATGTCCACGGCAACGTGGATACGGCCGATCTTCAACAAAAGGCGGAGACCCACCAGGCCAATCTCGGGGCGATCATGCTGACTTATCCCTCGACGCATGGCGTGTTTGAGGAAAAGGTCGTGGAGATATGCGACATCATCCATCGGCATGGAGGGCTCGTTTACCTGGATGGCGCGAACATGAACGCCCAGGTGGGGCTCTGCCGTCCGGGAGAGATCGGCGCAGACGTCTGCCATCTGAACCTTCACAAGACCTTCAGCATCCCCCACGGCGGCGGAGGACCCGGCATGGCCCCGATCGCGGTCCGCGGGTTTCTGGCCCCGTTCCTGCCTGGCCATCCCCTCTCCCCCGATTCGGGGGCCGCCGCACTCGGGCCTGTGACTGCCGCCCCCTGGGGCAGCGCTGGAATCCTCATGATCCCCTGGGTCTATATCCGGCTGATGGGAACCGCCGGCCTGCGGCAGGCCACGCAGATCGCAATCCTGAATGCGAATTACATCGCTCACCGGCTGGAATCGTATTTCCCCGTGCTCTATCGCGGCAACAAAGGGCTGGTGGCCCATGAGTGCATCCTCGATTTGCGGGGCCTGCATATCGTTACGGTGGAAGATGTCGCCAAACGGCTCATGGACTATGGATTTCACGCCCCCACCATCTCCTGGCCGGTGCCCAACACCATGATGGTGGAACCTACAGAGAGCGAGTCCAAGGAGGAACTGGACCGGTTTTGCGATGCCATGATCGCCATCCACGCCGAAATTGCCGAGATTGAATCCGGCCAGGCCGATCCAAAGAACAACCTCCTGAAAAACGCCCCCCACCCCGCCGCGCAGTTGCTGGCCGAACCGTGGACGCGGCCTTATTCCCGTCAGAAAGCGGCCTTTCCGATGCCCGGCATCGAGGGACAGAAATTCTGGCCGCCGGTCGGGCGGATTGACAACGTGCACGGCGACCGTAATCCGGTCTGCACCTGCCCCGCGGTCTGAGCCCGAAGCTTCAGTTCTCACTATTCACAGCTGGTCGGAGCAGGCGCCGAACCGCGTTTCGATCGAGGGCAGGCCGATTTTGAGTTCAAACTTGTACTAAAAAAATACAAGTTATTCCTGGTTGCGGTTCCCGAGAGAAACAAGGCAACATGGGCGCCATAAAATCTTAACGCCTGACATCATGATCATGAAGAACCAAAAGATCCTTCGTCAGAGGATAGCTCTGCTATTCGCGGCCGTGGCGCTGGGTGGCACTGCCATCGAGGCCCGAGCCGATTATTCGTCCACCGTGCTGGCCAACAGGCCGGTGGGTTATTGGCGGCTGAATGAAACCGTCCAGCCTCCGGCAGCCGATATCGCCAACAATAATGGGAGCCTGGGAGCGGCGGCTCGCGGCTATTATCAGGGAACCGTCATTCATCCGATGACGGGCGCCCTGGCGGCCGGGAGTGACACAGCCGCGATTTACGACGGCGTGGCGGGCACCGCGACGGTCGTTCCTTATTTGAAAGCGATGAATCCGAGCTCGGCCTTCACGATCGAGGCCTGGCTCAATCCTAGTGTTGCCTACGAGGTGGGCAGCGGAACCTTGAACACGGCGGTTTCCTGCGGGCATTTGGCCGATCCGCGGTCGGGCTGGTTGATTTACCAGAGCGAAACCGGATGGAACCTGCGCATGTACGCCCAATCCGGGACGGCGACATCGGTGAACATTACCGGGGGACCCGCTCCGGTGGCGGGAACCTGGTATCACGTGGTGGGAGTTTATGACGGGGCGAATGCCTACGTCTATGTGAACGGCCAGCAAGCCGCCACGGCATCCGTCCCGGCCTATGTTCCGGGAACAGACGGTCCTTTTTACATTGGCGGGCGGAGCGACGCGGCCTACTGGTGGAGCGGCCAGGCGGACGAAGTCGCGTTCTACGACAAGGCACTTTCGGCTTCCGAGATTCTTGCGCATTACCAGAACGGGGTCAGCGCCTCTCCCTCGACTCCTTATGCCACCCTGATTCAAGCCAGTGCTCCCCTGGCCTATTATCGACTGAACGAACCGGCTTACACGCCACCCGCCACACTGCCTGTGGCGAAGAATCTGGGCAGTTTGGGTGCGGTCGGCGACGGCTCCTATTATCCGGGGATGGAGGCCGGTGCGGCCGGGGCGGATTGGAGCGGTTTTGGAACGGACAACAAGTCTGGCGGTTTTAACGGCATGGCGGGTTACGTTGGCACCCAGGCATCGATGAATGAACTGTCCAAATTTACCGTTATGGGCTGGCTCAAACGCGGGGCGACTCATTCGCTTCGCGGCGGTTACTTCGGACAGAATGATCTCCTGGAATTTGGAGATGCCAACAGCGGAACGAGCATCGAGGCCTGGATTAACGCGTATGGCGCCAACATTGTGATCCCGTATCCCTTCCCGGACGACCAATGGGGATTCATCGCCCTGGTTGGGGACGGCACCCAGGCCGTGGTTTATACGAACGGCGTTGTTGCGGCCACGCGCGCCGGAGCAGTTGACAGCTATGGCAGCAGCGATTTTCTATTTAATATTGGCGGAGGAGGCGTCTTCAACGCCACCGGCGATTATTTCCTTGGCGGTGTGGACGAGGTGGCCTTATTCGACACGGCGCTGACCGCCCAGCAGATCCAAGAAATCTACTACTCGGCCAACGTGCCGCCTTCGATCACGGAACAACCCCAGGCCCCCGATCGCATCCTGAGCGAAGGCAACTCGGTGACCCTGACTGTCGCCGCAACCGGTTCGCCCACGATCCGGTATCAGTGGCGAAAAGATAGCGGGGACCTTGCCGGGATGACTCTGCCCACCCTCACGTTGAACAACATTAAAGTGGCCGATGCCGGCGTTTATGATGTTGTGGTTCGCAACGATTACGGTGCCGTGACCAGTGCGGCCGTGACCTTGACGATTCAGGCGGCCGATACCACGCCGCCGACGCTCCTGTATGCCACGGCATCCAAAACATTCAACAGTGTCCGGGTCTGGTTCTCGGAGTCGCTCGATCCAGCCAGCGCCGAGACTGTTTCCAATTACCAGCTCTCCGGTGGACTGACGATCACCTCGGCGAAACTATCGGCGCCGGCGGGCAGCGCCGGTGATAACATCGTGGACCTGACGACCTCGGCCCAGACTCCCGGCCAGACCTATACGCTGACCGTGAGTGGAGTGAAGGATCAGACGTCGCCCGGCAATCCTATCGCCGCCGGTAGCACCGTGCAGTTCGGGAGTTGGGCTGTCGCTGCCGGATTCCTGCGATTCGAAACGTGGAGCGGTCTATCGACCACTGACAATAACCTGACCAACACCCTGACGGTCGATCCTCGATTCCCGAATTCCCCCACCTTTACGGGTTTTGTTTCGGCCTTCACGAGCCGTCAGTTGTATCCCGATGACAGCCATGAAGGGTATGGCGGCAAAATGTCCGGATTCATCATCCCGACGGAGACTGCGGACTACCGGTTTTTCCTGTATAGCGATGACTCCTCGCAACTGTTCCTGAGCAAGAGTGAGGATCCGAAAGCCGCGACCTTGATTGCCCAGGAAACTGATTGTTGCGATGTGTTCCAGGAACCCGGAATTGCGAATGATGACGGGGAGACCTATCCGACGAGCGAACCGATCCGTCTTGTGGCCGGGCAGCGGTATTATATCGAGGCCCTCTGGAAAGAGGGCGGCGGCGGGGATTACTGCCAGGTGGCCTGGCGCAAGGAGACCGACACGACCCCTGCCGCGTCGCTGCAGGTCATTCCTGCCAAGTATTTAGGGACCTACGCAGATCCGAACGTCGAGATCGTGTTTGTCCAACAACCGACCGACCAGGTTGGGGTTGTCGCGTCGACCGGGATCCAGATCCTGTCTCAGGATTTCAACGCGACCGATGGCGGATTTACGGTCGAGAACACGGATCCCGCTCCGCCGGGCCCGTGGGTTTATGACAGTGTCGCCGGCGCGTGGGTGGCGGACGGGGGTGAGGATGCCTGCACGGGGCCGTACAACTCGCGATTGAACAGTGCGCCCTACAAGCTGACCCAGGACGGCACGATTACACTGAGTTTCAGCCATCGGTACTCGTTTGAGGCTGACCGCTGGGATGGCGGCCAGGTTCGGATCAGCGTCAATGGCAGCGAGTTTGCCACGGTTCCCGCCGAGAACTTCAGCGAAAACGGCTACGCTCCCGGCACCATCCAGGGAAGTGGAATCCTGAACGGACAACGAGCGTTCAATGCCGATTCGGCCGGCTACGGCGCGGGTGAATTCATCACGAGCAAAGCATTGCTGGGAACCTTCACAAAGAATGACACCCTGGTGGTGCAGTTTGTGGGGGGGTGGGACGATTGCAGCACGGGCCAACACCCAGGCTGGGTGATTGACAGCTTCAAGCTGGATCTGTTGCCGATGACCATCCAGGACTTCAGCAAATCCAACGGTGACTTCACTGTGGAAAACAGCGGAACGCCGCCTGGCGCCTGGGGACCCTGGGTCTACGATGCCACGAAAGGCCAGTGGGCGGCCAACGGCGCCGACAGCCAATGCGGCGGCCCCTTCAACTCCAGATTGAACAGCCCCGCCTATGTCGTGCCTCAAGCCGATGAAGTCACGCTGAGTTTCAGTCATCGTTATTCGTTTGAAGGCGATCTGTGGGATGGCGGCCAAGTCCGGATTAGCGTCAACGGCGGAGCGTTCGCCGTTGTCCCACCCGAGAACTTCAGCGCCAACGGTTATGCGGCCGGAATCATCCAAGGCAGCGGCATTCTCAATGGTCAACCCGCCTTCAACGGCGATTCTCCGGGTTACGCCGACACGAACTTCATCACGAGCTCGGCCGTTCTCGGCACCTTCAACCAGAACGACAGAATCGTGGTCCAATTCGTCGGGGGCTGGGATGATTGCAGCGGGGCCTCACAGCCGAGCTGGGTGATCAAGAACCTGCAGTTGACCTTCGGCAAGGCGGCGAAGGCCTCGACCTTCGAGGCCACGGCCACCGCGACGCAACAGGGCGCGCCCACACAGGTCTATTACCAGTGGCAGAGAAACGACGGGTCGGGCTTTGTGGACATCGCGGGCGCCACAGCCAACTCGTTCCGATTCTACCCCACGCCGGCGGACTTCCAGGCGAGCTTCCGCGTGGTGGCCACGGTTCCCGGAAAGAGCGTGGCGAGCCAGGAGGCGAAACTCGTGACTGGCATCGTCGAAGCGCCGGAGATCTCGATCGAGAGATCAGCCGCCGGAATCACCCTCACCTACACCGGCACGCTGCAATCTTCGACGACGGTTGAAGGACCGTTCCAGAACGTCGCGGGCGCCCAAAGTCCCTACGTTGTGCCGAATCCTGCCGGAGCCCAATTCTTCCGGAGTGTGAAATAATCGTCGCGAGGATCCTCCTCAGACCTAGCGCAACAGGCGGATCGGCTTCGAGCCGATCCGCCTGTTTGATTTTTCATCGAGATTCCGTCTCGTAGACACGAGCCTCGAGCGGAGCCAGCTCGGGTCTCAGCTCAAGAATCTTTCCATCGGAAAATGCCATGGACACGATCTC
>Ga0209310_1001848_pt1 | contig 14661 bp, 16 predicted proteins | sample AD_UKC030_MetaG_FD_184415 | JGI IMG/M metagenome (GOLD analysis project Ga0209310, IMG submission 184415) | Active sludge microbial communities of municipal wastewater-treating anaerobic digesters from USA - AD_UKC030_MetaG (SPAdes) (version 2) | ecosystem: Engineered > Bioreactor > Anaerobic >... | reverse complement strand
ATGGTTTTCCTCAAATCGTATTCGACCAGCAGCTGGTTTTTCCCCGTGATGACGGAGATTACCCCAATCATTTCGCCGACACGTCGGCCGGCGCGTTGGATGTCCGATTCGTTGCCGTTCGCCAGTCGCAGTTTGCGTCGTTTCGGGATGGGCAGGATATCGGCAATCCGCTGTGAGCCGGTGTAGAGGGCCGGGATATCATTGAAGCGTTCGAGGCAGTGGGCCGAGCAGAAGTGGTAGAGCATGCCGCGATAGGTGATGAAGCGTGAGGAGCGAGCGACCTCGATAGCCATGCCGCACACCGGATCGCGGCTTGTGGTCACGGCTTTTGTCACGGTCGCTCTCCCTCCCGGCTTGGCGCCATCTCAATCAGTGCCAAGCCGTATACCAAGTCAGCCGAACTGTGCAGGCTTCTGCGAACAGCCTGGTAACGGAAACCCGTTATTTCATATCCCGGGGGTGGTAGTGCTTGTCCTTGTCCTGCGCAGCATTCTTCTTGTCGGGATCAACGGCGGCCGGCGCCTTTTGCGGAACGCCGGTTTTTTCTTCAACGTGCGAGTGCGGCTTGACTGCCTTGGCGGGCTTGGCGCCTTGCTCCATCTTCATTTCTGCGGCAGGCGCTGCTTTGTCGGCGTCGGCGGCTTGGACTCCCAAGGACAGCGCGGCGGTGGCCAACAGGATTGCTGAAAGCGTGGATTGCAATTTCATGATGGATCTCCAGAAGAGTGGTGAGAAATGTCGGATCGCTGATAAATACCTGACACTTTGAAGTCTGCGCTTTCGCAACTGTCACCGGGATGACTTATTGATTACATTTATGTCAGGAAACTGCGGTGCAATCTGATGTTGAGGAGTATTCCGTAAGGGCTCAGCTTTCTTCGAAATACGGCTTACAGTCCAAATCTGATACGAGGATATGGTGAATCCACCATTCGGACAGGAAACGGAACACCCCGGTCTTGTCTTGTTCGCCTTGCACTGCGGAGACTAAAAAATCGACTAGCGCGGTTTGGAATCGTTCATGCTCTTCTGCGTGCTCGGCCAGCATCGGGTAATGTCGCGCAAGCAGCAATTCTTCTTCCTTCGCAAAATGCTCTCTGGCACAGACAGCCATTTCGTTGAGGAGATCATGAAATTTTTCACAACTTTCGGGACCGGCGCTCTCCAAGCATTTCTCCGACTCAGCACACAGTAGCAACATCTTTTTATGCTGCTGGTCGATGATGGCGTTCCCGACGCTGTAGCAGTCGCGCCATTCGTATTGGGTAGTTATGCCAGGCAATCGTGAGGACATCAGCAGATCTCTGTTTTATTGTTGCCCGCGCAGACGCAGCGCATTGCCGACCACGCTGACCGACGACAGACTCATCGCCGCGGCCGCAATCACCGGCGACAGCACCAGCCCGAAGAAGGGGTAGAGGATACCGGCCGCGACCGGTACCCCGAGGGCATTGTAGAGGAAAGCGAAGGCCAGGTTCTGGCGCATGTTGCCGACCGTTGCGACGGAGAGCAGACGGGCGCGGGCGATGCCGCGCAGGTCGCCCTTGACCAGCGTCAACTGGGCGCTGTTCATCGCGACGTCGGTGCCGGTACCCATGGCGATGCCGACATCCGCTTTGGCCAGCGCCGGGGCGTCGTTGATGCCGTCGCCGGCCATCGCCACGATGCGTCCCTCACGTTGCAGGCGTTCGACCAGCGCCAGTTTGTCGGCGGGCTTGACCTCGCCGTGCACTTCGTCGATGCCCAGGCTGGCGCCGACCGCCCGGGCGGTGGTCAGGCCGTCGCCGGTGGCCATCACGATGCGCAGCCCGGCCTGGCGCAGGATGGTCAGGGCTTCCTGGGTGCTCGCCTTGATTGGGTCGGCGACCGCCAGCAAACCGAGCAGGCGGCCGTCGGCCGCCAGATGCATGACGCTGGCCCCGCTTTGGCGCAGGGTTTCCGCTTCCTTGCCAAGGGCGTCGATATCGATGCCGTCCTCGGCCATCAGCGCCCCATTGCCGAGGGCCAGGCGCTGGCCGCCGACCGTTCCGCGTACGCCGATGCCGCTGGCCGATTCGAACTGCTCGGCCTTGTCGAGGGCCAGCCCGCGTTCCCGGGCGGCGCGGACGATGGCGTCGGCCAGCGGATGCTCGCTGCCCTGGTCAAGGCTGGCCGCCAGGCGCAACACTTCGTCCTCGGCGATGCCGGGTGCAGCTAGCACGCGTTCGAAGGCCGGCCGCCCTTCGGTCAGGGTGCCGGTCTTGTCGACGATCAGCGTGTCCACCTCGCGCAGCCGCTCGATGGCCGCCGCGTCGCGGAACAGGATGCCCTGGGTCGCCGCCTTGCCGGTGGCGACCATGATCGACATCGGCGTCGCCAGCCCGAGGGCGCAGGGGCAGGCGATGATCAGCACAGAGACGCCGTTGATTAGGCCGAAGACCCAGCCCTGCTCGCCGCCGAAAAAGCCCCAGGCGAAGAAACTGATTAGGGCGATGGCGACCACGACGACGACGAAATAGCCGGCGACGACGTCGGCCAGCCGCTGCAACGGCGCCTTCGAGCGCTGGGCCTGGGCGACCATCTGGACGATCTGGGCGAGCATGGTTTGGGCGCCGACCTTCTCGGCACGGATGACCAGGCTGCCGGCGGTGTTCATGGTGGCACCGATCACCTGGTCGCCGGGGCGTTTCGTTACCGGCAGCGGCTCGCCGGTGAGCATCGCCTCATCGACAGCGCTCGAACCTTCGATCACTGCGCCGTCTACCGGCACCTTCTCGCCAGGACGAACGCGCAGCATGTCGCCGAGATGGACATGAGTCAGCGGCACATCCTCCTCTATGCCGTCCGGGTTAATGCGGCGGGCCGTCTTCGGAGAGAGGCCGAGCAGCGACCTGATGGCGGCCGAGGTTTGCGAACGGGCGCGCAGTTCCAGCATCTGGCCAAGGAGGGTCAGGGAAATGATCACCGCCGCCGCCTCGAAATAGACGCCGATGCGGCCGTGGGCCATGAAAGATGAGGGAAACAGGTCAGGCGCCAGCGCCGCCGCCACGCTGTAACCGAAAGCCGCCCCGGTACCGAGACTGATCAGTGTCCACATATTGGGACTGCGCTGGACTAGCGACTGCCAGCCACGCACGAAGAACGGCGCGCCGGCCCAGAGCACGATGGGTAGGCTGAACAGCAGTTCGCCCCAAGTGCGCACCGCCGGCGACAGGCCTTCCAGCCGGTGCCCGGCCATCGCCAGGATGACCACGATGACGGTCAGCGGCAGGCTGGCCCAGAAGCGACGGCGGAAATCCCGGTACTCGGCGTTGTCCTCGTCCTTGTCTAAATCGGGCAGCAGCGGTTCGAGGGCCATGCCGCACTTGGGGCAGGTTCCGGGACCGATCTGCCGGATTTCCGGGTGCATTGGGCAGGTGTATTCAGCATCCGGAATAGCGGGCTCCGCCGGCTGCGGAGCAAGGTAGCGCGCCGGTTCCGCGTCGAATTTCGTTTTGCACTTGGCACTGCAAAAGCGGTAATGGACGTCGTCCAGATCCGTCACATGGGGCGATTCCGGCTTGACGGTCATGCCGCAAACCGGATCGGTGAAGGTGTTCGGTGCACTGTCTGGTGCTGGGGTAGATCGCGTGTGATGCTGCTCGTGCTGCTGCTCCGGAATCGCTTTATCCATGATTCGCTCCTTAGTCGATACCGACCTTGCGCTGCTCGCTACGCACATAAGCCGTGATGTGAGCCACGTCGTCGGGTGTTACTTGCGGCACCGGTGCCATATCGCCGAATTTCCAGTGGTGGGCGCGCACGCCGTTTTTCGCGGCGAGTTGGAAAGCGGCATCGGCATGATGCGAGGGCTCGTAGATACGGTGCAGGAGCGGTGGCCCCTTGTCCGAGCCTTTCAAGTCCGCACCGTGACAGGTAGCACAGTGTTTCGCGAATAGCGTCTTGCCGGCGGCCGGATTGGGCATCAGGCCGGGACTGGGTTTGGGCACTTGCCAGCTTTGGGCTTGCACCGACAGGCTGAACAATCCGATCAGCCCCGCGGCGATATGGCGCCTACGAATTTTGTTCATTGCTTCCATCTGCCTTGCCGTGACCGCCATGTCCACCTTGGCCGAAGAAGTGCATCAACGGGCAGAGCAGAAGGAGTAAATAAATCCACTTTCCGGTCAAATGCTCCCAATGCTCGCGAATGATGAAGAACCCCAGGATGACAGCGATCATGCCAACGATGACCGTGCCACGAGACTGATACCACGACTCATTTGGTTGATGCTTGGATTCTGAACGCATGGTTTGGCTCCTCGCTCATTTGATTAACGCCTGAAGACGGTGTGGTGCCGCAGGAGAAGGGCTTGATTCTGGCTTGCCCTTGGCTCACGGCACTTCCGTGCTGATCGAGGAGGTTAGTGAGAGTGGCCGGCGTGCGGGTCGTTTCCGGAACCATTTCCATATCCGCTGCTGGCACAGCCTCCCAGCAGTAGTCCGAGCACTGTCATGGCAACCACCAAAAGCTTTTTAGACATCACATTCTCCTTTCGTTAGAAAACTGATTTATTGCTCGATGCCCCGATTCAGGCGCCATTGCTTAACCCGGGCGTAGATGGCGGAAATGACGGCGAGGGTCAGTCATGTGCTGAATCGGCCTTGGCGGAAAACAACGCCGATCCTAGCCTTCGATACGCGCCGACCATCACTGGCGGCAAGATCAACCACTGCAACAGCGGGGCAAGACCGATACCAAAAACCATCGGCATGCTCGCGGTATAGCCCCAGCTAGCAACGCGATAGACGTTGAACCACTCGCTCCACGCGGTGTAAATGATCGCGCCAAGCACGACGATTGCTCCGCCCGTCCATGGGCGCAACGCCGGCCAGTCGGCGCACCGGAGCAACACGCCGGCCAGCGCGAACAGCGCGAGGGCAATCACGACGTCGCCCAGCGTGCAATGCAGCAGCGCCCATGCGATGCTCATTCGATCTGCCGCAAGCCAGATCGTATACAGCCTGATCTGCGCGATCTCCCAGAGCAGATTTAGCGCAAAGGCAAGCACTGACCAGAGACCGGCGAGCGCAAAAATACGGCGTGCCACCGCTTATGCCTGCGCTTTCTTACCGAACCGGGGAAAGAATGCCGGCGTATTTCTTTCGTAACGGGCGTAGGCCTCACCAAATTCCGTGCGGGCATCCCGCTCCTCACGCCGCGCCAGACGCACGTACATGAACACCAGAACCGGGAACATCGCGAGTGTCACCAAGGTCGGCCACTGAAACAGGAAGCCGCTCATGATCAGGATGAAGCCCGCATACTGGGGATGGCGCAGGCGTGCGTACGCGCCGCTCGTCGCCAAGCGGTGATTGCGCTGTGCCGCATACAAGACCTTCCATGCCGAAGCGAGCAGCCAGAAGCCGGCAGCAATCAGGAGGTTGCTGAGCAGATGAAACGGGCCGAAATGAGGATTCGATTTCCAGCCGAGGATCGTTTCGAGCAAATGCCCAGAGTCGTGCGACAGCCAGTCGATGCCGGGGAAGCGCGTCGACAGCCAGCCCGAGAGCAGGTAAATGGTCAGCGGAAAGCCGTACATCTCGGTAAACAAAGCGACCAGAAACGCCGAGAACGCGCCGAACGAACGCCAGTCTCGCGGCGATTGCGGCTTGGCGAAGCTGAATGCGAAGATGATGAACACCAGCGAGTTGATGATCACCAGCGACCATAGCCCGTAGGCCGGAGCTGCGTTGCCATCCATTATTTTTGCTCCCTGGCGGATTCGTTCGCTGCGTCGCGCGAGCCATGCGACCGATGACCATGGCCGCCATGCATGAAGCGGTGCATCAAGGGGCAGGCCAGCAGCAGCAAATAGGGCCAATAGGGGAACCACCCGGCGAGGTGCGCTCGATGCTCGGTAATCAGGAAAAACGCTGCGATGCCCAGGAAGACGATCAAGGCAATGTTGGCCTTTGAGCGGCTTCTGGCGTCGCTGTGAACATCATGCTCGTGTTCCATGGCGACTCCTCGAAGTGATGGACCGTAAGGATCGAGCATCATCCGCAGCGGATGGCGTGCCCTTTGCCGCTCCGATCCTGCAGGAAGGCCCGACAACCCCAGTCTGCGTCGTCGCACCTGTCGCCAGAATGACGGCCCGATTACATTGTTGTCAGCTTGCGAAGGCCGGGCCGGGTACTCGTTTTGCACATCATGTTCACGCGCAGGGCAAACACGGAATCAGGATGCGCCGTCATTTGCCGGGCATCGACTCGATGGCCTGATTGTGCTGCATCATCTGCTCCATCATCATCTGCATCATGTCCACGCGCTTTTCCATCATTTCGTGGCGCTTCATCATGTCGCCCTCCGTCATGCCGCCTTTCTTGTCCGCCATCATCTTGCCGCCACGCTGATCACCGCCCATCATCATCGGGCCGCCCATGCCGTGCATCGCCTTCATGTTCTCCTGCATGCTCTGCATGTGCTCCTGCATCAGCTTCTGGCGCTCCTTTGGGTCGCTGGTCGCGCGGATTTTTTCCATCTGCTGCTGCATTTTCTTCATATTTTCCTGCATCTGCGGCATCTGTTTGTTCATCTCCATGCTCATCGCCGGCTTGGCGGGCGTGGATGTTTCCTGTGCGGAGGCAATAGGTACGGACAGGGCAGCACTAAGGATTGCGGCAAGCAATATTGAGGTTTTCATGGTGGCTTTTCCTTTACGAGTGGGTAAATCAGTGTTTCCGGCACTGCCTACTGCTAGCAGCCAAGGCGTTATCAGATATTTCGATCTCACTCACTTGCCTTTTCGCTGGAGAACCCAAACAACGAGGCCGATGACAACGATCAGAAGCAAGATCGGACCCCATGCCCCAGCGTAACCACCCATCCAGCCAGCGCCCGACATACCACCGTTCATCATGTTGCCGTTCTGCGCCAAAGCGCTGTCGGTGAGCAACAGAGACGTCATACCAACAGTGATCGCAAGCAAGTTTTTCATGAGCCTCTCCACGCGCAAGTTCAGGCTACTTTGCGCTGACCTACAGATTGATGTCTGCGCGGCAACAAACATAACGTTGTGTCGGCTACGCACGCCCTGGCCGCAGAAGCAGATCAGCGGACAGATCAGACGCATGGGCTGCTCGATTCAGTCCTCGATACCCCGGCGTAGGCGCCATTGTTTGACCAGCGCATAGATCGCCGGAATCACGGCGAGGGTGAGCACCGTCGACGAGACCATGCCGCCGACCATCGGGGCGGCGATGCGGCTCATGACCTCCGAGCCGGTGCCGGTACCCCACATGATAGGCAGCAGGCCAGCCATGATCGCCACCACGGTCATCATTTTCGGCCGGACACGCTCGACGGCGCCTTCCATGATCGCTTCGTAAAGATCGGTCAGGCTTGGCACCTGGCCCTCGGCACGCCGCTTGGCCTTCAACTCCTCCCAGGCATGATCGAGATAGATCAGCATGATGACGCCGGTCTCCGCGGCGACGCCGGCCAGCGCAATGAAGCCGACCGCCACGGCGACCGACAGGTTGTAGCCCAGCCACCACATCAGCCAGATGCCACCAACCAGCGCGAAGGGCACCGAGAGCATGACGATCAACGTCTCGGTAATGCGCTTGAAGTTAAGGTAGAGCAGCAGGAAGATCGAGAGCAGCGTCACCGGGATGACAATCTTCATTTTCTCGATAGCCCGTTCCATGTACTCGAACTGGCCACTCCAGGTGACGTAGTAGCCGGGTGGGAACTTGACCTGTTCGGCGACAGCCTTCTTGGCGTCGGCCACGTAGCTGCCAATGTCGCGGTCGCGGATGTCGACATAAATGTAGGCAGAGAGCAAGGCGTTTTCGGTGCGGATACTTGGCGCTCCCTTGGCGACGACAACCTTGGCCAATTGCCCGAGCGGAATCATCGCCCCGTCCATGGTCGGGATCAGTACCTCGCGGGCAATCTGCTGCGGATCGGAGCGTAGTTCACGCGGATAGCGGATGGTGACACCAAAACGTTCCCGTCCCTCGACCGTGGTTGTCACCATCTCACCGCCCAGCGCCGTGCCGATCACATCCTGCAAATCGCCGATGGCCAGGCCGTAGCGCGCCAGTTGCTCGCGGTCCGGTTCGATATTGAGATAGAAGCCGCCGGTGATGCGCTCGGCGAAGGCACTGGTCGTGCCGGGCACGGCTTTGACCACGGCCTCGATTTCCTTGGCCACTTTTTCCATCTCACCGAGATCCTTGCCGAAGACCTTGATGCCGATCGGCGTGCGAATGCCGGTGGACAGCATGTCGATGCGCGCCTTGATCGGCATCGTCCAGGCGTTGGCGACGCCTGGGAATTGCAGGGCCTTGTCGAGTTCGGCAATCAACTTGTCGGTGGTCAGGCCCGGGCGCCATTCGGATTCTGGCTTCAGGTTGATCACCGTCTCGAACATCTCGGTCGGCGCCGGATCGGTCGCCGTATTGGCGCGACCGGCCTTGCCATAGACCGAAGCGACCTCGGGGAAACTCTTGATGATCTTGTTCTGCGTCTGCATCAACTCGGCGGCTTTGGTGATTGACATGCCGGGCAGCGACGCAGGCATGTAGAGCAGCGTACCCTCGTTGAGCGTCGGCATGAACTCCGAGCCGAGTTGAGAGGCCGGGTAGATCGAGGCCACCAAGGCGACGACGGCAGCAACGATGGTCATTTTCTTCCAGCGCATGACGCCGGCGATGATCGGCCGATAGACCCAGATCAGGAAGCGATTCACCGGATTCTTCGCTTCCGGCATGACCTTGCCTTGGATGAACAGCATCATCAGGACCGGCACCAGCGTCACCGAAAGCAGCGCGGCACCGGCCATCGAGAACGTCTTGGTGAAGGCCAGCGGCGAGAACAGCCGCCCCTCCTGGCCTTCCAGCGCGAACACCGGGAGGAAGGAAACCGTGATGATGAGCAACGAGAAGAACAGCGCCGGGCCAACTTCCTTGCAGGCGGCGAGCATGGCGTCGGCACGCTCGGCCTTGGTGTGCTCCTCGGGCAGGCGTTCCAGGTGCTTGTGGGCGTTCTCGATCATCACGATGGCGGCGTCGATCATGGCGCCGATGGCGATGGCGATACCGCCCAGGCTCATCAGATTGGAATTCATGCCCAGCGAGCGCATGGCGATGAAAGCGATCAGCACGCCGACCGGCAACATCAGGATGGCGACCAGGGCGCTGCGCACGTGCATCAGGAAGACGATGCAGACCAGCGCGACGATGATTGCCTCCTCAATCAGCGTCCGTTTCAGCGTGTCGATGGCGCGGTGGATCAGTTCGGAACGGTCGTACACCGTCTGGACCGTGACGCCCTCGGGCAAGCCGCCACCGATTTCGTCGATTTTGGCTTTCAGGTTGTGGATGACTTCCAGCGCGTTCGCACCGTAGCGCGCCATGGCAATGCCCGACACGACTTCGCCTTCACCGTTGAGTTCGGTCAGGCCACGCCGTTCGTCCGGCGTCAGTTCGACGCGAGCAATGTCGCGGATCAGCACTGGCGTGCCCTTCTCGCTTTTGACGACCAGCGTTTCGAGGTCGCTCTTGCCACGCAAGTAACCCTTACCGCGCACCATGTACTCGGTTTCGGCCATCTCGACGACACGGCCACCGACATCGCGGTTCGAGTCGCGGATCACCTGCGCTACCTTCATCAGCGGAATGCCGTAGGAACGCAGTTTCACCGGGTCGACGGTGACCTGGTAGGTCTGAACGAAGCCGCCGATCGATGCGACTTCGGCGACGCCGTGCGCCTTGGTCAACTGATAGCGGACGTACCAGTCCTGGATGGTGCGCAGTTCGGCCAGCGTCTTGTCCTTGGCCAGCAGCGCGTACTGGTAGACCCAGCCGACGCCGGTGGCGTCCGGTCCGAGCGAGGGGGTGACGCCCTTGGGCATGCGGCTGGAGGCGAAATTCAGGTATTCAAGGACGCGCGAGCGCGCCCAGTAGATGTCGGTGCCATCCTCGAAAATGATGTACACGAAGGAGGCGCCGAAGAATGAAAAGCCGCGCACCACCTTTGATTTCGGCACCGACAACATGGCCGTGGTGAGCGGATAGGTGACCTGATCCTCGACGACCTGCGGCGCCTGGCCGGGATATTCGGTATAGACGATGACCTGCACGTCCGAGAGGTCAGGCAAGGCATCGATCGGCGTGCGCAATACGGCATAAATGCCCGCGATGGTGATGAACAGGGTGGCGAGCAGGACCAGGAAGCGGTTCCGGCCCGACCATTCGATAATATTGGCCAACATGGGGTGACTCTCCGTGGCTCTCGGTCAGTGACCGGCGTGCGGGTTGGCCCCGGCGGCCGGCGTGCCGGCTCCCTGGTTTGCTGGCAGCGGCTTGACGGCCGTAATCACCCATTCGCCGGGCTGCCGCTCGACGAACTCGACGGCGACTTTGGCTCCCGGTTTCAGCCCTCGCAGCAGCGATTGGTTGGCGACCGTGAACTCCATGGTCATGGCCGGCCATTTGAGGCTGGCAACCGGGCCGTGATTGAGGCTGATCGTGCCGGCTGCCGCGTCGACGCCATCCACCGTGCCTTCGGCCTGGTGGCTGGCTCCTTTGGCGGCTGGCTTTCCGGGTGCTGCCTCTTGCCCGTCTTTTGGAGCGGCACCATGGGCGGCGTGGCCGAAACCGCCGACCGCTGCCTTGAGGTTGCTCTCGGCATCGATCAGGAAGTTGGCGGCGACCACCACCTGCTCGCCATCTTTAACTCCCTCCAGCACTTCGACATGATTGTCGCTGCGGCCACCGAGCTTGATTTCGCGTGGCTCGAAGCGTCCTTCGCCCTGCTGGATCAGCACAATCTGGCGGGCACCACTGTCGATGACGGCGGAAGTCGGTACCGTGACCACCTGGCCTTTGGTGCCCACCGGCAGTTCGACCTGGGCGAACATCGACGGCTTGAGCAGCAGCCCCGGATTGGCCAGTTCGACGCGCACCGGCACGGTACGGGTCTGCGCATTCAGTGTCGGATAGACATAGCTGATCGTGCCTTCGAAGGTCTTGTCCGGGTAGGCGTTGATCCTGACCTTGGCCTTGGCCCCCGTCCTGACCTGGCCGATGTCCTGCTCAAATACGTCGGCGACCACCCAGACGGCCGACAGGTCAGCCACTTGGTAAAGCGCCTCGCCTGGCATGAAACGCATGCCTTGTAGCGCCTTCTTCTCGGTGACGATGCCGGAAACCGGCGAGCGGAAAGTCAGCGTGCGCCGCGCTTCGCCGGACTTGGCCAAGGCCTTGACCTGCTCGTCCGAAATATCCCAGTTCTTCAGGCGCAACAGGCTGGAATCGGCCAGTTGCTTCATGCCATCCCGCGCCTGGCCGCCGGCTTCCTTCAGCGATTCGACGCCTTGGGCGGCAATCGCGTATTCGCGCTGGGCGGAAACCAGTTCCGGACTATAGACCTCGAACAGCGGCTGCCCCTTGCCGACCGACTGACCGGTGACATTGACGTGCAGGCGCTCGACGTAGCCCTCGAATTTGGGAGAGATCGCATAGATGCGGCGCTCGTCCGGTTCGATACGACCGGCGGCGCGGACCACCTTGTCAAGGATGCGCAATTGGGCGGCTTCCGTCCGCACACCCAGCTTCTGCACCTTCTCGGTACTGATCTTGATCTGGTTGGCCGATGCCGGTTCGTCGTCCTGTTCTCCCTCATAGACCGCGATGTAATCCATCCCCATCGGGTCTTTCTTGGGCACCGGCGAAGTGTCGGGCAGCCCCATCGGGTTACGGTAGAAGAGCAGCTTTTTTTCTTTCTTGGCCGGTTCGGCTGGCGCGCTGGCGACCGGTGAGGCATCGCCGTGACTGGCGCCACCACGTCCGCCCATCCAATAACCGCCGCCAGCCGCCAGGGCGACTGCGATGACTCCGACCGTCAGTCCCGCACCCTTGTTCATAGATCTTCCCCTAAAAGTCGTTCGATTTCGGCCAGACGCATCTGGGCGTCGACTTGGGCCTTAAGCTGGTTTTGTCTGGCCTGCCGGATTTGGCGCTGGGCATCGAGCAAGGTGGCAAAATCGACCTTGCCGGTCTCGTAACCGGCCAGCGCCGCCTTGAAGGTCAGTTCGGCCTGCGGCAGCAGGCTGTTGGCCAGCAGGTTTTCCGTACGACGGGCGGCTTCGATGCCGGCTAGGGCTTCGGCCAGTTCGGCGGAAACCTGGTTGGTGGTGGCTTCCTTGCGCGAACGGGCGGCATTGAGCATTGACTCGGACTCCCGCTCCTGCGCCCGCCGCGAAGACTGTTGCAGCGGGATATTCAGTTCGACCATCAACTCCCATTCCTTGATGGCGTTCTGGTACTGGATGGGCCCGCCGCCGAGCGTCAGGTCGGGATAGCGGTTTTTGTAGGTCAGGTCGCGAGATTTCTCGGCGGCCTTGATTTTCGATTCGTCGGCGAACAGTTGCGGGTTGCGGGTTCGCACGCGCTCTTCCAGCGTGGCGTAATCCAGCGTCACCGGCGCCGGAAGCTTGCGCAACTGGGCTGGCACCTGCAACGGCGCATTGTTTGGGCGGGCCAGCAAGGCGTTCAGGCGGGCATGCAGGTGGTGCTGTTCGGTTTCCAAGGCAATCAACTCGTTGCGCATGTTGGTCTGCTCGACCTGGGCGCGGATGACATCCTGCTGCGCCGCCAGGCCGCCGGAATAGCGTACCTGGGCGACCTTTTCCAGGCGGGTCATCAGGTCGAGGATTTCCCGGGTCAATTGCTCGTTGCGGTGCACGTAATAAAGCTGGGCAAAATTGACTTTGATCCGCCCGGCCACATCGGCCCAAGTGCCCAGCGCACGACCCTTGGCTCCGTCGGCCTCAAGCTCAGCAATCTCGCGCTTCAGGTCGCGCTTGCCAAACCAGGGAATGTCCTGCATCAGCAGGTAACGGGTGCTGCCGACGCGACTCGGGGACAAGGTTGCGTTCTGCTCACCAAATCGGGTGATGTCGCGCAACTCGGTACGAAACTTCGGGTCGGGCAAGGCACCGGCCGGCGTCACCCGCTCACCCGACGCTTCGGCCTCAGCCTGCATCGCGGCGTACTCCGGATTGCGCGTCTTGGCGTAATTGATCAGGCTGTCGACGTTCGCACCGAGGGCAGCCTCTTGGGCAAACACGGGCGCACCAAAGGCGGTGGCAAGCGCCAGGATCAAAATGGGTAACGGCCTGAGTCGGCGCATGCGACCTCCCTGAAATATTTATTCTATGGATCGTGCGGACAGCAAGATGAAATCACTCTCTTGCCGCCCGTCGATTTTTTTATTTGGCTGGTTCGAAATGGACGACAGTAATGGCGCCATTCACATTCTCGGCCATGAAGCGAATCTTATCGCCGGGTTTCATCTGGTCCAACCAGGCAACATTGGAAACCTTGAGTAACATGGTCATCGCAGGCATATTCAGATTGGTCAGTGGGCCATGCGACAAGGTCACTTTGCCGGCGGTCTTGTCCACTTTTTTAACCAGAGCGTCGATCATCTGCATTTCAGCGGCTGGTGCAGCCATGGCATGGCCGGCATGGTCGCCTGCGGCCTGGACCGAAACGGCACCAAGTGAGGCAAAGGCAATCAGGGAGGCGGTGATGAGTGTTTTCATGGGTTTCTCCTGTTGGGATCAATGTTTGGCAAAGATGCTGGTTTCACCGCCGGACTGGACCAGCAGCGTGTTGTAGGGAACGGGTTTCGAACTTTCCATGCCTGGCGAACCGGGGGGCATCGAGGGAACCGCGATGCCGAGGGCTTTCGGTTTTTCCTTGAGCAGACGCTGGATGTCGGCAGCCGGCACATGGCCTTCGACCACATAGCCGGCGACCTTGGCCGTGTGACAGGAACCGAGGCGCTCGGGCATGCCCAGCCGCTGGCGAGCAGCCGGAACATCGGCGACATCATGAGTGCGCACGGCAAACCCCGCCTGCTGCAAGTGCTTAACCCATTTTTCACAGCATCCACAATACGGACTCTTGTAGACGTCGACCGTATCGGCAGCGCTGGCTGGCAAGCTGATGCCGGCCCCCAGACACAATACCGCCAGGAGAACAGTTACCGGCTTGACCATCGAAACACCCCTATCATCGAGTTAATGAGGGCAGTATGGCGATGCAATACCAACAGGAGGCTGACTCTTTGATTACATTTTTGTAATTTTCACGCGGCACTTGCTTCGGCTTTTTCAGGTCAATGCTTATGTTCGCCGGCATGATCTGATTCGAATGGTGAAAACCGGGCCTGCTCGGTCTTTTTATCCGGGAAAACGATGGAGACAACCACCTTCATATGGCCATCGGAGACATACTTGCCAACCCCGCTCAGCTTGTTGTCGCCGGCCGGAGAGAGCGGCACCGTCACTTTCGACTTGCCGGCCAGAATCGTTGCAGTACCGCTGGCGCCGGCCGCCGGGATCTTTTTCTCACCATGGTCGGTGAGATAGACCGTAACCGGACTGTCCTTGGCTTCCTTGTTATTTTTGTCGACCAGCAGTTCGAAGTGATACGGCCCGGCCATGCGCAGTTGGCCGCCATTCGGGGCCTTCATTTTGTCGAGCGTGGCATCGTCATGGGCGAAAGCGGCGTTGCCGGCGAACAACAAGGCGCTGGATAAAAACAGACTGGAAATCAGGGGGAGTTTCACGGATTTTTCCTCATCAGGTGGGTTAGAAAGACTCTTGTGCCTTCTCGGCAAGC
>Ga0209310_1001847_pt1 | contig 14667 bp, 13 predicted proteins | sample AD_UKC030_MetaG_FD_184415 | JGI IMG/M metagenome (GOLD analysis project Ga0209310, IMG submission 184415) | Active sludge microbial communities of municipal wastewater-treating anaerobic digesters from USA - AD_UKC030_MetaG (SPAdes) (version 2) | ecosystem: Engineered > Bioreactor > Anaerobic >... | reverse complement strand
TGCCAACCTCCTTGAGCACCTCCTCGGCCTTGGCTTTTGCCTTTTCCTTGCCGATCTTGTCCGAAGCAATCAGGATATGACTGGCACGGCGCTCCTCCGGTTGCCTGAACTGATCCTGGTGGCCATCGTACCAGGCCTTGATCTCGGCATCGGAAACCGTCAGTGCGGCACCGATGGTGTCCTGCGACAAAACGACAAACTCGACCTTGGCCAGTTCCGGAACTTCGAACTGCTTGCTGTTCTCGTCGTAGAACTTCCTGACTGCACCTTCGGCCAGCTTGACCTTGTCAAGATAGGTCTCGATCGCCAGGCGGAATTCTTGAATGTCGCGCGTCTCACTCTGCATGGCCAGGATGCGGTCGCTGACTGTGCGCGCCGTAACGCCCGACTGGCCAACCGCCGTCGCCAGTTGTTGCAGTGTCAGATCCTGACGCAGGCGCGCCTCGAATCCCGCCGGCGTCATGCCCTGCCCGCGCAATGCCGCCTCGTAGCGTTCCGGAACGAATTTTCCGTCGACCTTGAAGGCGTCGATTGCTCCGACCGTGCGCCGGATAGCCTCGTCACTGGCAAACAGTCCCATCCTGTGCGCTTCAAGGAGCAGCAGTTGCTGGTCGATCAGATCATCGAGAATCACCTTACGCGCTTCCGGGGTGTCCAGCATCTTGGCGTCAAACTGTTGTCCCATCTGGGCGCGCAATCGATCCTGCTGTTCACGCAAAGTCTGCTGGAACTGTTGCGGACTAATTTTGATGTCGCCAACCTTGGCCACCGAATCCCCGGTGCCCGAGTTGCGCACGTACGATTCCACACCAAAAAAGGCGAATGGCAGCGTAATCAGGACCAGAAATATCTGGACGATCTTCTTGTTGTTGCGAACTGCATCAAACATGAGCGGAAAAACCCTTCGGATACGTTCAAAACGACGAACGGCAGTTCGCCAAAAGTCGCAATGATACCGTAGTTTTGCCGCCCCTCATTGGCTTGGGGATCATGCCAGGAGATCGGAAGCACCTAAAATCGCGAATCGATCTCCGAATCACCTATTCGAGCGCCTGAACGGCAAGCAAATCTTGCCCGAGCTTCAGGTCATAGTGAAATACATGGGCTTCGAAACAACGATCCATATAAACCATGAGCGCCGGAATATTGCACTTACCGCTGTCGATCTCGCCGAGCATGGCCCGGCAAAAAGAGGCAATTCGCGCATGTTCCTTCGTGTGCTCGAAAAACGGAATGCCGCACACCCGGGCAGCATCCTCTTCCCAGGCGAAGTGCGCGTCGAGCGTGACCAGCAGTTGCGACAGCATTTCTAACCCGCGCTCCGGATCATCGGCAGCAGAAAGCAATGCTTCCTTGACCTGCTGGATTTCCTGAAACAGATGATCGTGCTGGCGATCCATTTCGCCAACACCGGTCAACAGTTCAGATGGAACAAGACTCAGGTTCATGCAACACCCTCCAGGCGATGCCACCAGAAACCCGTCAATCGAACAGGCCTGGTTGCAGCGGTCTCAGGTTTTCCTGCTTCACGGTAAAACGAACCGGCACACCGCTCTTGCCGATGGCCTCGACGACCATCCTTCCAGCAACGGCTTCGGCAATGACTCGGACATTCCGCACCGCACTTCTGTTCCTTCCGATGTAGGTCGCAACAACGCCGGGGTTGGGCATCCAGGAGGGTTTTTTGGCTCTGGGCATGGGCCTTCGTCTCACCATGGAAACATGAAGTTGGAGATTAACGCTGCTGCAATAAAATACGAATACTGTACATTTATACAGTTATCGGATAATCTTCAGCCGTGGTTCAAGAACAAAGCCCATACCCGCTCGGTATTACGAACAAGACAGGAGCTCAGGACATGAAGCAGATTCAGAAATGGTTTGAATTGATCGCCGGCATTTCTCAGGAAGAACGGGTACGCGAGGAACTTGCCAGGGAGATTTTCTACGGTTCTCCGCTGGACATCGAGTCAATGCGGACGCCCGCCTGCTGGCGACGCAAATGCCGGGTGACGATCTGAACCCACGAAAGCGACAAAGGCGGCCGGAGCCGCCTTTGTTCCTGTTCATTGCGTTAGTGTTTTAACCAACCCAACGCCGCGCGTTGCGGAACATGCGCATCCACGGCGAGTCCCCTGCCCCTTCAAGCCAGTTTTCCGGATACCAGGACATCTGCACGGTGCGGAAGACACGTTCCGGGTGCGGCATCATGATGGTGAAACGACCATCGGCCGTGGTCACTGCGGTCAAACCGTCCGGTGAACCGTTCGGGTTGTAGGGATAGACTTCGGTCGGCTCGCCCTTATTGTCGACATAGCGCACGGCCGACAGCACATTGGCCTTGTCGTCGGCATTGTCGAAGACGGCCCTGCCCTCGCCGTGTGAAACGACGATGGGCACTTGCGAGCCTTCCATGCCGGCGAAGAAGATCGACGGCGAATCAAGGATTTCGGTCATCACGAAACGCGCTTCGAATTGCTCGACCTTATTGCGGCGGAAAGCCGGCCAGTGTTCGGCACCCGGGATGATGGACTTCAGTGCGCTCATCATCTGGCAGCCGTTGCAGACGCCCAGCGCGAAGGTGTCCTTGCGGTTGAAGAAGGCGGCGAATTCGTCGCGGCAGCCGTCGTGCATCAGGATGGTCCGCGCCCAGCCGAGGCCGGCGCCGAGCACGTCGCCATACGAGAAGCCACCGCAGGCAACGAGGCCTTTGAAATCCCTGAGGCTGACGCGGCCGGCCAGAATGTCGCTCATATGGACGTCGACCGAAGCGAAACCAGCGCGGTCGAAAGCCGCGGCCATTTCGTAATGACTGTTGACGCCCTGCTCGCGCAGGATGGCGACGCGCGGACGGCCGCTGATGTCCTGATAGACCTTGGTGAAATCGTCCTGCGGATCGAAGGTCAGCTTCGGCGTCAGGCCGGGATCGGCGACGTCGAGGATGCGATCGAATTCCTGCTGCGCGCAACTCGGGTTATCGCGCATGGCCTGCATCTGATAGCTCGTTTCCGACCAGGCACGCTGCAGGTCGACACGCTTTTCGCGCAGCACGCGCTTGGCGTTGCGGGTGACGCGGATTTCGTCCCACTCGTTCATCGTGCCAACGAAGTGATACGGCACACGCAGGGCGCGCAAAATCGGTGTGACTTTTTCGCGGTCGGCGCGGCGAATCTGGATCAGTGCGCCGAGTTCTTCGTTGAACAAGGCGCGAATGATATTCTCGAAATCACGGCCGGCCAGCAGGTTGGTCAGCTTTTCCGAACCATCGACATCGCCGGCACCTGCGTCGTAGCAGATGCCGTCGAGATCGAGCGAGACGCCGCGACGCGTGGCAAAGGCCATTTCGCAGGCGGCAACAAACAGGCCGCCGTCGGAACGGTCGTGGTAGGCAAGCAGCAGGCCGTCACGATTGAGTTTCTGCACGGCATCGAACAGGCCCTTGAGCTTGGACGGATCATCTACATCCGGCGCATCGCTGCCGGTGGCGTTGTACACCTGTGCCAGACAGGAGCCGCCGAGGCGGTTCTGGCCAAGGTCGAGCAGCAGCAGTTCGGTTTCGCCCTGATCGACGGCCAGTTGCGGGGTTTTCGTCTTGCGCACGTCGTCGACCGCAGCAAACGAGGTGACGACCAGCGACAGCGGCGAGACAACCTGTTTCTTGACGCCCTGATCTTCCCAGGCAGTACGCATCGACAGCGAATCCTTGCCGACCGGGATCGACACGCCGATTGCCTTGCACAGGTCGGAAACGGCTTCGACGGTGTCGAACAAGCGGGCATCTTCCCCGGCCACGCCGCACGGCGCCATCCAGTTGGCCGACAGCTTGACCTTGGCCAGGGTGCCGACATCGGCGGCAGCCAGATTGGTCAGCGCCTCGCCAATCGCCATGCGGCCGGAAGCCGGCGCGTCGAACACGGCAAGCGGCGTGCGCTCGCCCATGGCGAAGGCTTCGCCGAGGTAGCCTTGGTAACCCATCGTGGTGACGGCGACGTCAGCCACCGGCACCTGCCACGGGCCGACCATCTGGTCGCGGGCGGTCATGCCGCCGACGGAACGGTCGCCGATGGAGATCAGGAATGTCTTGTCGGCGATGGTCGGCAGACGCATCAGGCGATAGGCGGCGTCCTTGAGTTCGATGGCGGTGGCGTCGAAAGAGACGAAGGTTTCCGGCTCGTGCTTGACGTCGCGGGTCATGCGCGGCGGCTTGCCGAGCAGCGCTTCCATTTCCATATCGACCGGATTTACGCCGAAATGGGCGTCGGTCACGGTCAGGTGGCCGTCGCCGGTCGCTTCGCCAACGACAGCGAACGGGCAGCGCTCGCGCTCACACATGGCCTGAAATTCGCCGATACGGTTCGGCGGAATGGCCAGCACGTAGCGTTCCTGCGATTCGTTGGACCAGATTTCGGCTGGCGACATGCCCGGCTCTTCGGTCGGCACCTTGCGCAGGTCGAAAATGGCGCCGACGCCGCCCGAGTGGGCCAACTCCGGCAGGGCATTGGAGACGCCGCCGGCACCAACGTCATGCACTGACAGGATCGGATTGTTCTTGCCCATCTGCCAGCAGCGGTCGATGACTTCCTGCGCGCGCCGCTGGATTTCCGGGTTGCCGCGCTGGACCGAGGCGAAGTCGAGGTCTTCGGCATTGGCGCCAGCCGTCATCGACGAGGCAGCACCGCCGCCCAGACCAATCAGCATGCCCGGGCCACCAAGTTGCACGAACTTCGTACCGACCGGGAAGGTTTCGTCCTTGAACGACTGCTCGGCCTGGATGGAGCCGAGACCGCCGGCGATCATGATCGGCTTGTGATAACCGCGCACCGTGCCGGCGACGTCCTGCTCATAGGTGCGGAAATAGCCGGTCAGGTTCGGGCGGCCGAATTCATTGTTGAAGGCGGCGGCACCAATTGGGCCTTCGAGCATGATGTCGAGGGCCGAGGCGATGCGCGACGGACGGCCGTAGGCGTGTTCCCACGGCTGCGGCGCATCCGGCAGGTTGAGGTTGGAGACCGAAAAACCACAGAGGCCGGCCTTTGGCTTGGAACCCTTGCCGGTGGCACCTTCGTCACGGATCTCGCCGCCGGAACCGGTCGACGCGCCGGGGAACGGCGAAATGGCGGTCGGGTGGTTATGCGTCTCGACCTTGGTCAGGATGTGGGTCAGCTCTTCCTTGTAGCTATAGCCGCGGTCGGCATCCGGGTAGAAACGCTGGATGGTCGCGCCTTCGATGATCGAGGCGTTGTCGGCGTAGGCCATGATCGTGCCTTGCGGCGCGGCAGCATGGGTTTCGCGGATCATGCCGAACAGGGTCTTGTCCTTGGCCTGGCCGTCGACGACCCAGGAGGCGTTGAAGATCTTGTGGCGGCAATGTTCGGAATTGGCCTGGGCGAACATCATCAGTTCGACGTCGGTCGGGTTGCGCCCGGCGGTCGTGAAGATGTTGAGCAGGTAGTCGATTTCGTCGTCGGACAGGGCCAGGCCGAGCGAGCCGTTGGCGTCGACCAGCGCGGTTTTGCCGCCTTTTAGCACGTCGACCGTAGCCAGCGGCTTGGGCGCGAAATGGCGGAACAATTCGCCGGCCTCGGCAAAGCCTGTCAGTACCGATTCAGTCATGCGGTCGTGCAGCAGACCGGCAACAATTTTCCGCTCGCCCGCAGATAGGACCCGGCCGCCCTTGAGCACGAGATGGAAGGCAATAACGCGTTCGATGCGCTCGATAGCAGGTTCCAAACCGCAGTTCCAGGCAATGTCCGTGGCCTTCGACGACCACGGTGAAATGGTGCCGATACGTGGCGCGACGAGAAAGAGTTCGCCGGTTTCGGTTGCGGTTGGCTTCTCTTCGAGCAGGGTCGCCAGTTTGGCGCGCTCATCTGCGGTCAACACCCTTTTCAGTGCAGAAATATGCCAATAATTGGCCACCAGCATTTCGATATCCGCCACAGCGGCGGTCAGTCGGTTGGTCAGGCGTTGCAGACGGAAGGCGGAAAAGGCAGCGTCGCCCTTGAGGCAAAGAATGTCGGCCATGGAGAGGGTGATTCCGGGTTAGGCGGAGAGGCCGGCATTATAACCGAGGGGTAGGCTGTTACGCCCGCAACCCAAGGCGTACGAGGACGACCACAGATGCGAGAAGCGGCAGTAGCCTTATCCATTATAATTTTGGCGCCGTGACCCTGGTCACCTCCAAAGCGAATCATCAATCCATGACCGGAGAAAACTCCCGCAGCGTTCTGCCCGCACTCAGTGCGACGGTCCTGGTTATAGTCGCTCTGTATTTCGCAAGCGACATTTTCGCGCCGGTGGCGATGTCACTGTTCGTCATCACCATCCTTTGGCCGCTTCAGAAAGCGCTCGAAACGGCAATCCCGCGACTTTTCGCGCTGCTGCTGACCCTTGCCGCGACGGTCGTTGTCCTTGGCACGTTCGGCTTGTTGACCGCCGGGGCCATCACGCTGGTCGGACGCTGGCTGATCGCCAATATCAGCCACTTCTATGCCTTGTATGGCCAGACGATGGCCTGGTTTGACGGCCATGGCATTCTGCTGGCCGACCAGATTTCCGAGCGCTTCAACGTGCTGTCGCTGGTCGGATTCTTCCAGGAGGTTGGCAGACGGATCAACGGCCTCGTCGGATTTTCGCTGATGGTACTCATCTTCACGATGCTGGGACTGCTCGAAGTCGGCGATTTCAAACAAAAGATCCGGACGCTGCGCGGCGACCAGACCGGTGACCGCTTACTGGCGGCCACGGCGATCATTTCCCAAAAGTTCCGCAAGTACATCGTGGTCCGCACCGGCGCCAGCGCGGTGACCGGGCTTGCCATGTGGGGCTTTGCGCTCGCCCTAAATGTCGAACTGGCAACGGCCTGGGGCATCATCGGCTTCGCGCTCAACTACATTCCGTTTATCGGCTCGCTGATCGCCACGGTGTTGCCGACCCTGTTCGCCGCAGCCCAGTTCGCATCGTGGCAAATGGCTTTACTCGTATTCCTCGGACTGAACGCCATCCAGTTCGTGATCGGCAGTTATCTGGAACCACGCTTTTCAGGCAACGCGCTGGCCATTTCGCCATTTGTGGTCGTCGTTTCGGTTTTTTTCTGGGCTTTCCTGTGGGGTATTCCGGGTGCCTTCATCGGTGTTCCGATAATGATCGCGATCCTGACCATTTGCGAAATAAACGAATCCAGCCGCTGGATTGCCACCCTGCTTTCCGGCCCGGCACACAAGGACAGCCAAGAGCAGCAGTAATGCATTCCGCCACGCTGTTTCTGAGCATACTTGCCGCCGGCCTTGCCAGCCAGTGGATCGCCTGGCGCTTTAAAGTGCCGGCTATCGTCGTCCTGATCGCAACCGGACTCTTGCTCGGACCGGTCACCGGCTTGATCAGCCTGGGCCTGCCGTCCGAGGAATTGGCCGAGCTGATCGGATTCGGGGTCGCCATCATCCTGTTTGAAGGTGGCATGGACCTGAAGCTCGGCGAATTCCGCCGGGTCGGCCGCGGTATCGGCCGCCTGACGCTCCTCGGGCCACCGCTGGCGTGGCTGTTCGGCAGCCTCGGCGCGCACCACATCGCCGGCTTGAGCTGGCCGGTCTCTTTCGTGCTCGGCGCCATTCTGGTGGTCACCGGCCCGACCGTGATCCTGCCCTTGCTGCGCATGGGCAGGCTGAACAAGGAATCGGCCTCACTGCTGAAATGGGAAGGCATCGTCAATGATCCGATTGGCGTCCTGCTGGCGGTGCTGACCTTCCAGTATTTCACTATTGCCGGCAGCGATCTGGCTGACACCCTTACTGGACTCGGCGCCGCGATCGGGGCGGCCATCCTGCTCGGCGGCCTTGGCGGTTGGCTGATCGGCTTGATATTTCATCGCGGCCTCGTTCCCGAGCACCTGAAATCGCCGATCCTGCTGGTCCTGGTCCTTCTGGTCTTCTGGTCCAGCAACCAGATCCAGCACGAGGCCGGCCTACTCAGCGTGACGGTCATGGGCCTGGTCGTCGGCAACATGAAGCTGGTCGAACTCGAAGACCTGATGCGCTTCAAGGAGAACCTGACGGTCATTCTGCTGTCGGTGCTGTTCATCGTCATTCCGTCCAAACTCGATCCCAACCTGCTCTTGCTGCTCGACGGACGGATCATCCTGTTCGTTCTCGCCATCCTCTTCCTGGTGCGGCCGCTGACCATCCTGCTGGCCACGCTGGGCGCACCGATGCGTAATACGGACAAGTTGCTGTTGGCCTGGGTTGCGCCGCGCGGCATCGTTGCCGCGGCCACCGCCGCCATCTTCGGACCAGCACTCGTAGTCGCCGGTTATCCGGACGGCCAAAAACTTCTGCTGATCGTCTTTCTGGTCATCGTGACGACGGTATTGGCACACGGCCTGACCCTCGCCAAGCTCGCCCGTTACCTCGGCCTCGCCGCCAAAAGCGCCAACGGGGTGCTGATCGTCGGCGCCTCGACATGGACCTGTGCACTGGCACTGGCCCTGAAGAAACTGAAAATTGAGGTGCTGCTCGCCGATGGCGCGTATTACCGTCTGAAGCAGGCGCGCATGGAGGGTATCGAGATTTACTACGGCGAGGTTCTGTCCGAACACGCAGAACACACGCTGGAAGCGCAGCACCTGAGCCATCTACTGTGCGCGACCGACAACGATTTTTACAACGCCCTGGCCTGCAAGGCACTGGGCCGTGAATTTGGCCACCATCGCAGCTTCCAGCTCGCCCTGCACCAGGAGTCGAGCCAGGAACTGCGGCGCCTGTCCCTGCAGCAACGCGGATACGTCGCTTTCGCTGCCGGCGCCGATTTCGAAACGCTGCACCAGCATCTCCAGCAAGGCTGGAAGATCCAGACAACGAAACTGAGCGAGAACTACGATCTGGAGCAGATGAAACAAAGGCTGGGTGAGGCGCTGAGCGATTGGTTGCTGCTCGGTGCCGTCACGCCAGACGGTGCCTTCCGCATGTATTCCGGCGAACAGGCATTCAAGCCTGAGGCGGGCTGGACCGTCCTCTATTTTGCGCTGCCGACCAGGCGCGAAGGCAAGGCAACAGGCGACGCGCAATGATTCACGCTGTTCGGCTGGTCGGGCCGCACGAAATCCGGTCTTCCACGCAATGCTCCCCCTAGCCTTCGTCGATCTCGAAACAACCGGCGCCACCGCGACCAGCGACCGCATCACCGAAATCGGCATCGTCGAAGTCGATGCCGACGGCACGGTGCGCGAATGGCAGCAACTGGTCAATCCGGGCACCCGCATCCCGACTTTCATCGAACAGCTGACTGGCATCAGCAATGCCATGGTGGCCGACGCACCGGCTTTCGCGGAAGTCGCCGGGGAAACCTTACGCTGTCTCGAAGGCCGGCTGTTCATCGCGCATAACGCGCGTTTCGACTACGGCTTCCTGAAAAACGAATTCAAGCGGCTCGGCATCGCCTTCCGGGCGCCGGTGGTGTGCACGGTCAGGCTGTCGCGCGCTCTGTTTCCCGAACACCGGCGCCACAATCTGGATTCGCTGATCGAACGCCACGGCCTCGTCGCCGAGTCCCGCCACCGGGCGCTGGCCGACGCGCAACTGATCCATCAATTTTGGCAAAAAATCCACGTCGACCGCAGCCCTGCAACAATCGAAACCGCATTACAGGCCCAGAACGCCCGACCGAGCCTGCCGCCGCAGCTCGATCCCGGCATCATCGACGAACTGCCCGAAACACCCGGCGTATACTTGCTCTATGGGGAAAAAAACCTGCCGCTCTACATCGGCAAGGCCAGGAACATCCGCCAGCGCGTGCTCGCGCATTTTGCGAGCGGCCGCGACTCGGCCAAAGAGATGGCGCTGGCGCAGCAGATCAGGCGCATCGACTGGAGCGAAACGGCCGGCGAAATCGGCGCCATGCTCAAAGAGACGATGCTGGTCAAGCAATTGCAACCGACTGCCAACCGCCAGTTGCGCATGAACGACGAGTTATGCACCTGGACGATGGTCGACGCTGGCCAGGGCTGTCTGCGTCCGCACCTGGCCGCAGTGCGCGAACTCGACATGGGCATCGGCACGGCCTGCTACGGTCTGTTCAAGAACAGCAAGGAAGCCACTGCCGTACTGCGGACCTTGGCCGAAGAAAACAACCTGTGCGACACCCTGCTCGGTTTCGAGAAAGCCATCCCCGGCAAACCCTGCTTCAGCCACCAGATCAGGCGCTGCAAGGGGGCCTGCGTCGGCAACGAACCCCTCGCCAGGCACACGATGCGCCTGGTCGGTGCGCTGACCCGGCTCAAACTGGTTTCCTGGCCGTTTATCGGTCCGGCGCTGATCCGCGAAGGCGCCGAAGCCCATCTGGTCGACCGCTGGCGCTATCTAGGAACCGCCACCAGCGACGAACAGCTCACCGACCTGCGCGATGCCACACCACCTCCATTCGACCGCGACATCTACAAGATACTGGCGAAATACGTCGGCAAAATGACGCCCTTGCCCTCCCGCCAACTTGCACAATCCCGAGACTGACATGAAAAATCTGCCCCGCCGCCTGCTCGCCGCCTTCGCCCTGCCCCTGAGTCTTTCCGTCGCGGCCGAAGAAATCGGCTGCAACACCACGACCTGGAAACTGATTGGTGCCAATCACCGGGTCTGCATCTATGCCTACGACGACCCGCGGATTCCCGGTGTCACCTGCCACATCAGCCAGGCACGTACCGGCGGGGTCAAGGGCAGTTTTGGCCTTGCCGAAGATCCATCGCAGTTCTCTCTGGCCTGCCGCCAGGTCGGGCCAATCAGCCTGCCCGCCAGACTGCCCGACGAAGAAGTCGTGTTCAGCGAAGACACCTCGCTGATCTTCAAGGAAACCAAGATTACCCGCTTCGTCGACCGCAAGCGCAACGTGCTGGTCTATCTGGCGATCAGCCGTCGGGTCATCGAAGGCGCCCCGGCCAATGCGATTTCGACCGTGCCGATCCAGCCCTGGGGCGGCAAGTAAGGCCCGCTGCGGCGACCGTCAACGGAAAACGCCGCATTGCGCGGCGTTTCTGGTCGGTGCGATGCGCACCAATTATCGGGTTTCCCCGTCTGGGTACTCAATAATCATCGAACGAACCTTGCATTCTCAATAATCGCTCTCCTTGTGGTCAGCAATACGAACATGCAGTTCTCTTTTTACGCCTGATCGGCGACCGGCGCAACGCCTTTTTGCCGCGTTTGAATTTCAGCCGTTTCAGTTCAATTTATCGGGTCGACCGCAACATTGCTTGTACTTGCGGCCACTGCCGCACGGGCACGGATCGTTGCGGCCCGATTTCGGTGCTGCGCTGCGGACCGGGCCACCACTCCGTTTGTTGCGCCAGAAGTTGTAGAGGGTCTGGACGATCACCGGCAGGTTTTCCTGGATTTCGGCGACCAGCCGCGCTTCCTCGGCCGGCGGAAACCAGCGTTCGCCGCTTTTCTCGACATCTTCCTTGAGCATGCCATTGAGCAGGAACATCGGTTCGAGCAGTTCGGAAAGGTCGTCCGTATGCTTGCCGGCCAGTTCGAACCAGTCGCCGCCGAGACCGGCGCCGAAAACATAGGTGTCGGCCCACGCCGCGTAATCGTACTCGTCGCCGGTCTCGTCCACCGGATAGAGCACTGGTGAGACCGTTTCGTTTTCCTGCAGCGCGGTGGCAATGGCGTTGTTGAGTCGCATCAGCAGTTCCAGCGTCTCCAGCACGATCGGGTCGTCGGCATGTTCCAGCCCCTTGCCTAGCGCCTCCGGCAACCAGACAGAGGGCGGCACCGGCGCCGGACCGCTGACGATGGCGCACAGCATGGCCTGAATCTCGTCCAGACGCATCGCATCGCCCTGAAACACCTCGGCTTCGAGGAGTTGTTCGAGATGGTCGAGATCGCTTTCGCTGAGGGGGGCCGGGTTCATTTCGTTTTTTCCTGACTGCCTTAGTGAATTATGGCTCAGTATAGGTGTCTCAAATCACATCGCCAACCCGGAGATTGATCCGCCATGCCAAAAATCGAAAAAACCGATGCCGAATGGCGCGCCCGGTTGAGCCCGGACGAGTATCACGTCACCCGCGAGAAAGGCACCGAGCGCGCCTTCACCGGCCGCTACTGGGATTGCCATGACGACGGCACCTACCGCTGCGTCTGTTGCGGCGCACCGCTGTTCCGCTCGCAAGCCAAATTCGATTCGGGCTGTGGCTGGCCAAGCTTCCACACCCCCAACGATAAAAAACTGATCGCCGAACATGTCGACCGCAGTTTCGGCATGACCCGCACCGAGGTGACCTGCGCCGAGTGCGGCGCCCACCTCGGCCACGTCTTTCCTGATGGCCCGGCGCCAAACGGGCTGCGTTACTGCATCAATTCGGCGTCGCTCAAGCTGGAAAAAGATTAGACACAAGGAATCACTACAGGCCGCGCGCCCAGGCCGGACGCAGATGCGCCTTTTCGGGATTTTCGATAGCCTGTTGCATCTGCGCCAGCAGGCGCTCCTTGTCGGCGCCCAGCGTGCCCTTGAGCACCAGCCAGTTCGAGGCATGATCACTGCGGAACACCGTCCGCTTCAGTTCGAGCGCCGACAGGAGTTGCTCGGTTTCGACGAACAGTTCGTGCTGGGTCAGCGGCTCCCATGCGTGGAATCCCGCCCGGAAACGCTGCTCGCCCAGCGGAAAGCTGACGACTAGGGTCGCCAGATATTCCGGCTGCGTGGCATTGGCGAGGCGTGCCGAATTCTCCGCGTGCTGCCGCGAATACACCTTGCCGCCAAGGCCGTTGAGGATCATCACCGAACGCGTGATCCCGGCCATACCGAGTTTGTCCAGCGCCTCGCGTGTGGATTCATAGGTTTCACCCTTGTGGACCGCAGCCAGTACCTGATCGTCGCCCGATTCGGCGCCGACATAGACCATCGACAGTCCAGCCGCCGCCAGTTCGTTCACTTCCGCCTGCGACTTCTTGCGCAGGTTGCGCGGCAGGCAGTAGCTGGAGATACGTCGCACGGCAGGCATGTGCTCCTTGATCGCCTGCAGAATCGCCAGCAAGCGCCGGGTAGACAGCACCGTGGCATCGCCATCGGCGAGGAAGATGCGACGCACCTGATCGCCATAGCGTTCGGCGGTCAGGCGGATGCTGTCGAGCACCTCGGCTTCGTCGCGCGCGCGGAATTTCTTCTGCGGCGCGGTATACATCTCGCAGAAGGTGCATTCGTTCCACGAGCAGCCGTCGGTCACCGGCAGGATCAGCGATTCGGCCTCGCTCGGCGGGCGAAAAACCGGTTCGACGTAGCGGATCGGGATCATGTCGGAAACCTTTCGCGGAAGGCAGTCGGCACCGACGCCGGCTTGCGTGCCGCGTAGTCGAAGAACATGATGCCCGTCTTGCCACGCGCCACTTCACGGACGCTGGTTTGCTCACTGACGCGATACAGCAGATCGCAGCCGTACTTGCTGAAGTCACCGGCCGTCATCTCAAAAACCAGCACTTCGCCGTGGAAAGCCTCGCTGCGATACTGGATCGCCGCATCGGCGACGATGATGCCGCGCCCCTCGACATCCAGTTCGCTGTAGCCGAGCGACTTGAAGAAGCGCACGCGCGCCTCGGAAACCAGCGCCAGCAAGGCCGCATTGTCGAGGTGATTGCCGTAATTGATGTGATTGATGTAAATCGCGATCGGCGTCGAAAAGCCGAAACGATCGGGGAGTTCAATCCGGATTTTGGCCACGATGGCTACCAAGGGAGCGTTGCATGAAGGATGGCGGCCGCGACGATTCATTGCCGCAAGCCGGGAGCGGAACGAATTTATAGCCAGTTACCGCACGATGCAAGCGCGCGAATGTCCGCTTTGCCACGCACCACGGCTTTGCCCTTTGTGTCCTGGGTGGTATAAAACGCGCAGCCATGACTTTCGCCCGTTTCATCGCCCTCGCTTTCCTGCTCGTCGCGACGCCATTACAGGCCGGACAGATCCATGTTGCCGGTGCCGCCGACCTGCGCTTCGCGATGGACGAAATCGTCAGCCTGTTCGAGAAGTCCCACCCCGACGACCGCATCGAAGTCAGCTACGGATCGTCCGGGAAGTTTTACGCGCAGATCCGCAACGGCGCGCCCTTCGACCTCTTCTTCTCGGCCGACAGCGAATTACCCGAAAAGCTGGTGCAGGAAGGGTTCGCCATCCCTGACGTCAAGCCCTATGCGCTCGGCCGCATCGTCCTCTGGCGTCCAGGCAACGACGCCCGGCCGCTAACGCTGGCCAATCTACCGCGAGCGGAGAACCGGCGTATCGCCATCGCCAATCCGAAGCACGCGCCCTACGGCATGCGCGCGGTCGAGGCACTCAAGGCGGCGCAGGTCTGGGATGCGGTGGAAAGCCGCCTGATCTTCGGTGAGAACATCGCCCAGACCGCCCAGTTCGTACAGACCGGCAATGCCGAAATCGGCATCATCGCCCTCTCGCTGGCGCTGGCCCCGGCGTTTGCCGGCAAGGGCAGCTACACGCTGATTCCGGCCGATTTGCACCAGCCGCTCCGCCAGGGCTTTGTAATTCTCAAGCACGGTGAAGGCAAGGCATTGTCGCGGGAATTTGCCGCATTTTTCGGCGACAAGAATGTGCGGCAGATCATGAGCCGCTACGGGTTTTCCTTGCCCGACATCCCCTCCACCCGCTAAGCGCATGCAGGCCGCCGATTTC
>Ga0209310_1001845_pt1 | contig 14671 bp, 14 predicted proteins | sample AD_UKC030_MetaG_FD_184415 | JGI IMG/M metagenome (GOLD analysis project Ga0209310, IMG submission 184415) | Active sludge microbial communities of municipal wastewater-treating anaerobic digesters from USA - AD_UKC030_MetaG (SPAdes) (version 2) | ecosystem: Engineered > Bioreactor > Anaerobic >... | reverse complement strand
TGCAGGTCGAATTCCGCGAGAAGACCTACGCGGCCGGCCGCTTCCCCGGCGGCTACTTCAAGCGCGAGGCGCGCCCCTCCGAGAAGGAAATCCTGACGGCCCGCATGACCGACCGCCCGATCCGCCCGCTCTTCCCCGAGGGCTTCTTCGACGAGGTCCAGATCAACAACGCCATGCTCTGCGCCGACGGCGAGAACGAGTCCGACATCCCCTGCATCAACGCGGCCAGCGCCGCCCTGACGCTCTCCGAACTGCCGTTCCGCGGCCCGGTTGGCGCGGTGCGCGTGGGGCGCATCGACGGTCAGTTCGTGCTCAATCCGACGCACAGCGACCTGGCGAAGAGCGACCTGAACCTGGTCTACGTCGCCTCGCGCGACCTGCCGCTGATGATCGAGGGCACCGCCCAGGAAATCAGCGACGAGGACATCGTCGCCGCCATGAAGTTCGGCCACGAGGCCGTCGTCAAGCTGGTGGATGCGCAACATGAATTGCGCCGGATGTTCGGGCTGCCCGAGAAGAAGATCCAGGACAACCCCGTGCCGGAGGATATCCTGCAGAAGTCCCGCGAACTCGCGGCCGCGGACATCGCCCAGGCGCTGGACATCGACGACAAGCAGACCCGCGGCAGCCGCCTGGCCGAGATCGGCGACGCCCTGAAGGCCAAGCTTCTCGAGTGGAAGCCGGACCTGGACGACGTGACCTGGAAACGCACGTTCGACACCCTGGAGATCGAGTGCGTCCGGTCGCTGGTGCTCGACAAGGGCCGCCGCATCGGCGGCCGCGCCTTCGACCAGTTGCGCCCCCTGCAGGCGCAGGTGGGCCTGCTCCCGCGGACCCACGGCTCGGCCCTCTTCAGCCGCGGCGAGACCCAGGCCCTGGCCACCGTCACGCTGGGCACGATGTCGGACGCCCAGGAGATGGACGCGCTGACGGGCGGCCCGGACGAGAAGCGGTTCATGCTGCACTACAACTTCCCGCCCTACAGCGTGGGCGAGGTCGGCCGCCTCGGCGGCGTCGGCCGTCGGGAGATCGGCCACGGCGCCCTCGCCGAGCGGTCCATCTCCCCGATGATGCCCAAGGACTACCCGTACACGGTGCGCGTCGTGTCCGAGATCATGGGCTCCAACGGCTCCTCCTCCATGGCCAGCATCTGCGCCGGCACCCTGGCGCTGATGGACGCGGGCGTGCCGCTGACCAAGCCGGTCGCCGGCATCTCGATCGGCCTGTTCACGGCCCCGGGCAAGGCCCGGCTCGTCACCGATATCCTCGGCGCCGAGGACCACTGCGGCGACATGGACTTCAAGGTCGCCGGCACGCGGGACGGCATCACGGGCTTCCAGGTGGACCTGAAGATCCCCGGCCTGACGTGGGAGCTGGTCGCGGGCGCCTTCGCGCAGGCCAAGGCCGCGCGGACGAAGATCCTGGACCACATGGCCGGCGCGATCGACAAGCCGCGGCCGGACCTGTCCCCGTACGCGCCGCGGATCACCGTGCTCAAGATCAACCCCGAGAAGATCGGCGCCCTGATCGGCCCCGGCGGCAAGAACATCCGCCGGATCACCGAGACCACGGGCGCGCAGATCGACATCGACGACGACGGCAGCGTCCACATCTTCAGCGCCGACAAGGAGGCGATGGAGGCGGCGGTGCGCGAGGTCTCGATGGTCACGGCCGAGGCCGAGCCGGGCAAGATCTACCAGGGCACCGTCACGGGCGTGAAGGAGTTCGGCGCGTTCGTCGAGATCCTGCCCGGCCAGGAGGGCCTGGTGCACATCAGCGAGCTCGCCAACTTCCGAGTCAAGCGCACCGAGGACGTGGTCAAGGTCGGCGACCTCGTCTGGGTGAAGTGCTTGAGCGTGGACGAGAGCGGGAAGATCCGCTTGAGCCGCAAGGCCGCCCTCGAGGAGAAGGACGCCAAGTCCTGATCCGGGACCGCAAGAAGGCGTAAAAACGACCACGAAATACACGAAACGCACGAAACAAGCGGATTCGTTCCGGGCTTTTCGTGTGGTCCGTGTATTTCGTGGTTTTTGTTTCTGGCTCGTGGTGAAGGATGATCAAGGCAACGCCGCAGCTTAAAAGGCGCGCCGCCGAGGTGCTCCGGCGCCTGCGCGCGGAATATCCCGACGCGGACTGCGAACTGGACTTCTCCAATCCCCTGGAACTGGTCATGGCCGCGATCCTGTCCGCCCAGTGCACGGACAAGCGGGTCAACCTGGTCACGCCGGCCCTGTTCAAGAAATACCGGACGGCGGCCGACTGGGCGCGGACGCCGCAGGCGACCCTGGAAAAGGAGATCCGGTCCACCGGGTTCTACCGCAACAAGGCGAAGAACATCCGGGCGCTCGGGGCCGCGCTGGCGAAGCAATTCGGCGGCCGGCTGCCCGAGGACCTCGACACGCTGGTCACGCTGCCCGGGATCGGGCGCAAGACCGCCAACCTGCTGCTGGTTTCCGCTTTCCGCCGGCCGGGCATCATCGTGGACACGCATTTCAAGCGGCTGTCGGCGCGGTTGGGGTTCACCGATAACGAGGATCCCGACAAGATCGAGTTCGACCTCAAGGCCATCGTGCCGGAGAAGGACTGGGGCGCCTGGTCGCACGCGATGGTATTCCACGGGCGGCGCTGTTGTTATGCCCGCAAGCCGGAATGCCCGCGCTGCCCCGTGCGCGGCCTGTGCCCGTCGGCGGGCAAGGTGTGAGGGAGCCCCGGGTCCCGGGGCGGCCCGGTTTTCCTTGCGTTTGGGGCGGGGGCGGGATAAGCAGACGAATACGCGGCGCGCAGGGCGCGGAGAAGGATGCGGAAATGAGAAAATATCTCTCGATCATGCTGGCCCTGGTCGGAGCCGGGTGGGCCCCGCCGGCCCCGGCCCAGGATGAGACGAAGCCCGTTGAGGCCGTCGAGCTCGTGCGCAGCCCGCAGAAATACTGGGCCCGGAGCTTCGTTTTTGCGGATACCCTGCGCGCTCTTCCGTCCGGCGGGCTGGTCAAGCTCGACAACCGGCGTTATGCCTCGTTTTCCACGGCCGTGGCCGGCCAGTGCTACGTGGCGGCCGAGCTGGTCAACCTGTTCAACGGCCTGCCGCTGGACCGCCGCTACCAGTTCCTTGGCACCGTGATCCAGTACGGCCGGCGTTTCTATATCATTGTCCGCGGCGTGTCCGCCTCGATGGAGGCGAGTGAGCTCAAGCTCGACTGGCCCGATGCCGACGGGGCCGCGTCAGACTACATGAAGAACCAGGCCCTGCGGCCGATTGTGGACATCCTGACCCTGGCGGAAAGCGCGCACGTGGCCTATGCCGAGGAAAAGGGCGTCGCGCTGGAAGAGTTGTACGATCCGCAGTCCCCGCATTACGGGCAGGCGCTGGGGCTCCTGCGCACCACGATCATGGCGCACGAGCAGAAGGTGAAGATGACGGCCTCCGAGATGCTGGCGGAATACCTGTTCCAGATGCTGGCGGCGCGTCATCCTGCGGCGGCCCGTCCCGCGCAACCCGTCGAACCGCCCGCTGCGCCCGAGACCCCCGCCGCCCCGCCGGCCGTGGAAGCGCCGGCCCCGGAGCCCGCTTCGACGTCCGTGGACACGCCCCGGGAAGAGCCGCCGAAACCGCTGACCCGCGCGGAGCGCCGCGAGCTGGCCCGCCAGAAGAAAGCCGAGGCCGCCGCCGCGAGGGCCGAGCAGAAGAGACAGGCGGCCGAAGCGAAAAAGGCGGCGGCCGCGCCCGCCCCGAAGATGCCGCCGACTTCCGCCCCGGAGGCGGAGACGCCTGCCATTCTGGATCCCACCGTCGAAGCGGCGCGGCTGGAGATCCCCGCGCCGCCCATCGAAGCGCCCGCGGCAGAAGCCTTGCCGGAAACGACGACGCCCTGAAGCATGGTTTGCGCGCGATCCGCGTCGTGCTAGACTGCATCCGCGTCGGACGATTCAAGCCAGCTTAGCTCAGTGGCAGAGCTACTGATTTGTAATCAGTGGGTCCCCGGTTCGAATCCGGGAGCTGGCTCCAATTTGTCCCGCTGTTTCATGCGGCAGACGTAGCGTTTTGAGCAGTAATGACAGGTGTTTTCGGTGCGGAACTCTTGCAGGCATCTTCGCCTTGCTGCGCTTTCCTGCCTCTGCATGAAACAACCAAAAGGGACTTTACACTGCGCACGATCAGTTCCAACCGCTCTGGCCCCGAGACCACGGCATGAGGTGTGCCCAGCCCGTTCAATGAATTCTGGGGGTATCCAAGACTTTTTCTTTGCAGGCTGCACATCGTGTGTAATCAGTATTTAACACGTAAGGGCTGTCCCCATCAAACCTGTGAAACCCGGGAATAGCGGAGGGTTTTTCAGAGCAATCTTCTATATACAAAAGACTTTTTTCCCCCTAATTATCAAGAAAGGCAGAAAGCATTAACTCCGATGTCTGCCCGAACAATCAGGGACGTGCCGAATGACGCATGAGGAGATGGCGTGAATATCCTGCGACGATGGGGCTTCTTGCCGGTGGCGCTGCTCGGGTTCTTCGGTTTTCCTGAACACACCCGGGCCGCGTACAGCCTGATTCTGACCAACGGCTACGGCGACTGCTATCGCATGAACATGTTGCGGGACCGGTACAACTACCAGGCCTACCGGGGCGTGTGCAGTTACCGGGGCTTTTCGTTGTCGGGCTGCTCCACGACGGGCGAGGTGGTGATGCTGCGCATCAAGGCGACGTCCTCCATGCCCGAGCATTTCTCCATTGTTTCCACGTCCCTGCGGTGGGGCACCAACATGTATTTCCTGAACGACGTCTTCCGGTGGCTCAACTCTTCTGTCATGGCGGGCTACGAGAACTGGTATCCGTTCGACATGAGTTGCACCGTGGCGATGTACGTCTACAGCGGCGGTTTCAGCGTCGCGGGCGGCGTGCCGTACGCGGCGGACGAAGGCCCGCTGGACGCCGGGCGCGCAGGACCGCCGATGGATGAACAGCGCCTCATGATGGAACTCCTGAACGAACCGGCCGCGGCACCGGCCGAACCCCATGCCTACAGCCTCGTGATGACCAACGGCTACGGCGACTGCTATCGCATGAACATGTTGCGGGACCGGTACAACTACCAGGCCTACCGGGGCGTGTGCAGTTACCGGGGCTTTTCGTTGTCGGGTTGCTCCACGACGGGTGAGGTGGTGATGCTGCGCATAATGGGCACCGCCTCCTGTCCAGAGCATTATTCCATCCTGTCCACGTCGCTCCGGTGGGGCACAACGATGTACGTGCTCAACGACGTGTTCTGGCCGCTCAGCCCTTCTGTCATGGCGGGCTACGAGAACTGGTATCCGTTCGACATGAGTTGCACCGTGGCGATGTACGTCAGCAGCGGCGGCTTCGGCGCCCATGGAACGGAGAGGGCCGCAGTCCGCGCCTGGCCGGGGCGCCCGGCCTCGCGGGTCTCCACGGCGAGCAAGGCCGATAGACCGCTGCGCATCGGCGCGCTGGTGCCGCTAACGGGTGACCTGGAGGACATCGGGTCCTCGTACACCTCCGCGTACGGAAAGGCGATCTCGGAAATCACCAACGCGCTGGGGATGGCGGACGTGGAACTGCTGGTGGAGAATACCGATGCCGATCCGTTGGTGGCCGCCATGAAACTGGAGGCCCTGTACACGAACGGGGTGCAGGTGGTGGTCGGGCCGGAAACCAGCGCGGAATGCGAAGCGTTGCGGCTCCTAGCCACCAACGGGGTCGGGATGCTGTTGGTGTCCAGCTCCGCCACCGCCGTGCCGCTGGCGATTCCGAACGACCCCCTGATGCGGCTGACGATGGACGATTCGCACCAGGCGCGGGCGCTGGCGAGCCGGATCGCGGACGACGGCATCACCAACCTGGCGGTGCTGAAGCGGTCGGACATGTACGGCGGCGGCATGAAGGACGCCTTCTATGCGGAATACACCAACCGGGGCGGCACGGTATTTTTCGACGAGTATTTTCCGCGGTCCCCGGACCTGTTCGGCGAAGTGATGTCGAACGTGAACGAGGTCGTGGCGGCGCGGATCGCCGAGACCGGCGAGGACGGCGTCGGCCTGCTGATCGTGGCGTTCGATGAAGGGGTTCGACTGCTGGAGGAGTCCGCGGGGTTTCCCGCCCTGACCTCGGTGCGCTGGTACGGGACGGAAGGCATGGCGGGTAACGCCGCCCTGTTGACGAATGTCGTCTCTCGAGAGGTCGCCCGTCGGACCCGTTTCATCTGTTCGCAACCGGCGGCGTACACGAACGCGAAATATGCCGAGGTGGCCGCCCATATCCAGGGCGAGACCGGCCATGTGCCCCGGACGTTCTCGGTGCAATCCTATGACGCGCTCTGGCTGGCGGCCCTGGCCCTGCGGGATACAGGCGGGACGGGCTCCGTGGAGCAGGTAACGCAGGCGATCCGCACGAACGCGGCGGTCTACTCGGGAGCCACCGGACCGATCGTCTTCAATAACGCCGACGACCGGGCGGACGGCGAGTACACGTTTCTCAAGGTGTCGGATACCCAGAGCTGGGATAACCTTTTAGGGGCGGTCCCCAACGCGCCCATCGAGCGGTCGGCGGTGAACGTCACCAGCAACCGATTCGATGCGCGGTGGCATCTATCCGTCGGCGCCACGAACCACTTGCTGTATGTGGCCGAAGATCCGGAGGGCGCAGCCTGTCTCCCGGGCTTCGACGGCGCGTCTTTCGGGGGCGCGGGTTCCGCGGCGATCGAAGGCCTGGCGCCGGGGCAGACCTATTACTATCGCGTGCGCGCGGCCAATGCCTTCGGAACCAGCGCCGATTCCGGAACCGTGACGGTCCGCGTATGGGAAGCCGCCTGCGCGACAAACGGCGTGCCGTTGTGGTGGCTGGGACAGTACTATCCGGCCGAAGACGTCGCGACCAACGCCGACGGGCTGGCCTTGAGCGACAGCGACGGGGATGGGCATCTGGCCTGGGAGGAGTGCGTCGCGGGGACGTCACCCGTTGATTCCCGAAGCCGTTTCGCCGTGGGAGGCCTGGCGCTGGGAAGCGTCAGCAACATGGTCTTTCAGTGGGAGAGCGTGACGGGCCGCTCCTACTCCCTGTTCCGGGAAACCAACGTGGTGCCCGGCCTCTGGAACGAATCCCTGTTCGACTCTGTTCCGGGGACGGGCGAAACCCTGTACCGCACGAATCCGGTGGACCTGGGCGTCCCCCGCGCCTTTTTCCGGCTGGTCACGGAGAAAACGCCCAGCCCTTGAGAACAGGAGGGGTGGGGTCAGGCCGTAACAATTCACTTTGAATTGCCGCCGGTCTGATCATCATGTTGCAGCCTGTACTGTGTCCGCTCAAGTATTCCCGGCTCGCTGGGCCTCTCGCCGTCGGCTCGGTAGGGCGCCTCGCCAATCGGCCGCGCACGCGCCGTTGTTATTCTTCAGGAAGTGTATTCTGCCTGGCCGTGATCAGCCTGTTCGCTAGCCTGCCGCCTTAGGTGGGCCCATGCATGCCTGCCGTCTGTGTATTGGCAAGAAGGGAGCCGAAATGAAAACGGGATATGAGTTCTTGAGAGCTGCCGCTGTCGTTGTTGTGGCCTGCTCGCTGTCCGCAAATCTTGCGCGAGCGCACTGCGACACGATGAAAGGCCCTGTTATCCCGGAAGCCAAGGCCGCTTTGGGAAAAGGCGACGTTACTCCCGTGCTCAAGTGGATAAAAGAAGGCGACGAAGCCGAGATCAAGGAGGCCTTTGCGAAGGCGCTCCTGGTTCGCGCCAAAGGACCTGAGGCGCAGGAACTGGCTGACAAGTCTTTCCTGGAAACTCTCGTTCGCCTGCATCGCGCGGGCGAAGGAGCCCCTTACGCCGGGCTGAAGGACGAAGCCGTCGCGCCGATTGTGGCCATGGCCGACAAAGCGGTGGCCAGCCCGCTTATTGCATGAGCGTAGAGACGCTCACGCAATAAGCGCTTCTGGGCACGCGAATTGCATAGGCAATTCGCGTGCCAGAAGACGTGACGTATTGTCGAATCAAGGATTCGACAATACGAACGTGGCAAGCCCCGTTTGTGCCCGCAACGCGGGCACATCACGGCCCTTTGGGCGGATAATGCGTGCCAATCGCGCATTATCCGGGCCAGCGGATCCCCGGATGAAATGATTCAGAAGATGAGCGGCCACATGGCGGCGGCCGTTCGAGAAAAGTTCCAGAGGGTCATGGAAGCCGCGGAACATAAGGACGACAGCGTCGAGGCCGGGCGTGACTATGTTGAAGCCTATGTGATTTTCGCGCACTACGTCGAAGCCATTCATTCGACGCTGATGTCGGGCGCAGGCCATCAGCACGAAAATGCGGCGGAGACCCCGGCGCACCAGCACTGAAGCGGACGCGCGAAAGCCCGCGGCCCCGCTAAGGCCATCTTGAAAAGACACCGCTTTGCAGGCATCTGAAAGCGCCCGCCAGGCAGTGCAGATCTGTCCATAGACTATGAATGGCCGCAGCTAAAAAAAGCACGCCGGGTGGGCCGAGCGCACGGACTATGTTTTCAGCACGCCCTGCAGCATCTTCATTATTGATTCGCCGCCTTGGTTTTTCACGAAGCCGAGTACCACGGGTATGAACTTGGCGATCATCCCCTGATCCAGCTTGAGCGAGCCAAAAGCGGACGCGAGCTGCAAAAGGCCTCCAGCCCCGCCGCCACCGAGCTTCGAGAGGAGGCCGCCGACTACCGAGGCCCCTGCGCCGGCCTGTGGGGCGCCCTTGATCAGGCCCGACAAGCCTGGCAATGCCTGGCTGACCTGCTGGAAATCAGCCGCCACCAGCTTATCCTTCGCGAACTTGAATAGCAGGCCGGCCCCTCCCGCCGCCTGTTGCTCGTTGATTCCCAGTTGCTTCACCAATGCTCCGATTAGCTCCTGCATGCGATCTCCTTTCATGTTACGCGCACTTCATTCGCCGCCAACAGTCGAGGCGCCCGGCATAAGCCCAGGCGACCGATCGTGCCGACTTTCGCGGCCGGATTTGGGTCCGAATGATTTCGGCCATACTTTGCTCAAAGCGTGATGGCCCAGGTCAAACACGCCCAGTTTCTCGTCATCCTGCGTGATTCCATCCCCCTGTTCTTGGCGTACGCATCATACACCGCCGCGCCGACCGTGTCAGCAGCCCGGCGCCTCTTTGCGCTTGTTCCGTTGTCGCCTCCGATCTAACCTGCTGCACAAGGATGTGCCAACAGACGCGTGGGGGCGCAGGCTATGCAGTCTGAAGAACCCGCTTCATTCTGTTGGCCGGAACTGGGCAACACGGCATCCATCGTTGCCCCAGTGTAGGCGCTGGGTTCAAGGCGGTGCAGGCCGTTCATCTCTTGGACGCCGAGATGGGCGTGGATCGAACAGGCAGCCGTGTGGGAGCGGAGAATGGGCGAGAGCGTACACCGTGAGAAGGCGGAAGTGTCGGCCGTGTCCCATCCCGGCCGCGGCCGGGGGGAGTCGAGCCCGCCGCTGCGCGTGCTGCTCGTGGAAGACCATCCCATCGTTCGGTACGCCCTGAAAGGCATCCTAGCCCATGCCTATCCCCGGGCGGTGATTGCCGAGGCGGAAGACGCCCGCGCCGCGCTCGAACGGCTTCAGGGCGATCCCTGGGATTTAATCCTGCTGGACATCAATATCCCGGGGCGGGGCGGGCTGGATCTCCTGCAGGACGTCCGCCGAATCCGCCCCGACACGCGCGTGCTGGTGGTCAGCGCCTATCCCGAGGAGGACTTCGCCGTCCAGGCCTTTAAGCTGGGCGCGGCGGGGTACTTGGAGAAGAGCCAAGCGCCGGAAAAAATTTTGGAGGCCGCAAGGAAAATCCTGGCGGGAGGGAAATACGTCAACACCCTGCTGGCGGAACGGCTGGCGGCCGCCCTGGGCGACCACCATGCGGATCAATCGCCCCGCGAAGCCCTCTCCCCCCGGGAGTTGCAGGTGCTGTGCCTGATCTCCGAGGGCAGGACCATAAAAGCCATTGCGGCGGAGCTTTCCTTGAGCGAGAAGACCATCGCCACCTACCGCGCGCGCCTGGCGGATAAGACCGGCCTGTCCACCAACGTCGAATTGGCGCGCTATGCCTTCCGGCACGGCTTGATCCACTGACGTGGATGGAGAGGCCTTCCGGGCGGCCTCGGAAAGCCATTTCGCCTGTCGGGATATATCCCTACATGAGTTTGGGCAGTCCTCTGACTGTCCGGTTCCGACCCCGCGGCTTACTTGTAGGGGTGCACAGCGCGATCCGTCTGAAGGCCGGGCCGCCGGCGAAGGGCCGGAACGCGGGTAACGATTGGGAAAGGACGCCCGTCATGGCTAAAAGGACCACACATCGGAGTTCGTCGGGGAAGAAGCTTTATGCCGTACGCGACAGCCGCGGGAGGTTCAAGGATATCCAGACCTACAAGCGCGCCCACGGCCAGGACGTCAGGCGGAAGGCCAAAGCAGAGAAGAAGTGAGTTGATCAACAATGGGGGAAGCTACCCGCGAGGCTGGAGCCGGGCGCCGGCCTTGCCGGGGTAGTTTTTCTGCGCATCGAAAGGAGAAGGAACGTGGGCATGATCAAGGAGTTCAAGGAGTTCGCGGTCAAGGGCAATATGATCGACATGGCCGTCGGCATAATCATCGGCGGCGCGTTCGGCAAGATCGTGTCGTCGCTGGTCAACGATGTGTTGATGCCTCCGCTGGGGATGCTGATGGGGGGTGTGGATTTCTCCGATAAAGCGATCGTCTTGAAGGCGGCGGTTGGCGATGTCCCGGCGGTTCAGCTCAAGTACGGGGTGTTTATTAACACGGCCATCGATTTCATTATTGTGGCCTTCGCTGTTTTCATGATGGTCAAAGCCATTAACAGGATGAAGAGAAAAGAAGCAGCCGCGCCGCCTCCGGCCCCGGTTATTTCAGACGAAGTCAAGCTGCTGACAGAAATCCGTGACGCCCTGAAGCGAAGCTGATTTTCCCGGGCCGGCGGGGCGCCGCCAGCCTGGGATTGATCTGTTAAACGAAAGGAGCGGCGTACGCTATGCAGTCAGAACCCTATTTATTCTGGCCTGAATTCAGCAGCACGGCGTCTATCGTGGCCGTTGTATTGGCGTTGGCCATTTTCCTTTTCGGCGCTTTTAGCGGCGCTTGGGCCAATAAGATCCGGATTGTTGTTTCCGTATTGCTTGCTACCGCAATCAGCTGGTTCGCCATGCCATTAGTGGTCAAGGCCGCGCGCGTGTCTCACGTCTTGGATAGCAGGGCGGGAGTTGTGATTATCATCTCCGTCATGATGGCTTTTACTGCAGCTGTTGCGGCAAGTATATACGAGATCATAACGGTAACTCTGCCGGACGTAGGATTGTCGGCAAAGAAATAGCGGCGGCAAATTATTTATTAGGCAGGCATGCTGGGCGATCAATTGTCGGGATTACGCGCGGAGCCGGAGTGAAAAAATCAGATTTTAAAATGTTTGTCGAGCAAGGCGGCAGCCTTTCCATCATGGCTGTGGCGGGCCCGGTGGACTCGGCTACGTTGGATCAGTTTCGCGCGGCCCTGGATGGCCTTACGGCAAGCCCCGCCCCCCAAGTCCTTCTTGATTGCCAGAATATGGCCTACATCAGTAGCCGCGGCCTTGAGCTGTTGGTCAAGTATCATCGGGTCTGTTCCAGCCAGCGCGGCCGGTTTGCCGTGTGTGGAATCAGTCCCAAGTTATTTCATGCCATGGACCTGTTGGGGCTCGGTTCATTGTTGAATACTTTCGAGACGCGTAGCCAGGCGATCGAGGCCATGCGGTGAGCCATAGAGCATGCCATGGGGCAACAGGAGCGAGACGATTCTTTTGAAAAAGCATTCAAAACCGAGCCATGACGCATTCGAACCGATTGGGGCGCAGATGCTGAAGAAGGGGTGGGGAGTTGGAGACGGTAAGCGTTCAAGCAAGCCCCCGAAGGGGCCCGTCAATTGCGATATCTATTACGTATCTCCGACTCGTAATGCCATCCCCCGTCGCAATCGCGTGTGGCATTGACTCCCGCGTCGGCAAGCGATGGCTTTCTCGATCCGGATGTCACGCGGAGTTGTCTCAAGACGAGTTCGAGCGGATCATGCGGGAGATCCGGCGCCGGACGAGAGTGGTGGGCTGTTTTCCGGATGGAGATTCAGCCATGCTCCTGATGGCGGCCCGGCTGCGGCACATTGTCGGCACCCGCTGGGGCAAGGGCAAGGAAGACTAGCTGGATGACCTACCCAATGGCAAAGTGCGAAAGATTCTGGACACTACCGTTTCAGGAAAATAGACTTAGCATCATACCGTATTGCCGGTTAGTGTGTCGGCTTTTTGGGTATGAATTGTTACGGCCTGACCCCGACTTCTGTCGGAATGGTTCTTGGATGCTATTGACTTTCTGCGAAAGCCTTGAAGTTAATCGGCTGACAAGATTTTGCCCTGACCGGTCTTTGAATTCAGCTCTATTGTCGCGGTGCCCTTGACACCATTATTGCTATCGCCTGTTGTGACCTTCACATTGGGCGCAAGGTATTTCCTCTTAACCGAAAAAACGTAGGTGCCGACGCAATTGGCTGTTAGAGTCGCGTGTATTATGCCCCCCCCTCAACTATTTTCCCGAAGTCCGTTGTACCGTCTTTCCCCATGGCGGCGCTGTTGAGCAAGCCGTCACATCCGTTCTGAATCCTTGCTATACATCCGGCGTTGATCAATCCATCTGTTTTAAACCGATTTAAAAAATTGCGGGAACTGTTCCGCAGGCAGATCGGTTTGAAACTGAATCGATGATGCGGAGGGGCTATAGCATGATGCGCAAATCAACGTCAGCGCAATGCTTAGCATGGGCACATGGCGAAGAAGCCGTGCAATCCGAGGCAACGATGAATGCCGTCTGCTCGTCATAACGTTCTCCTGTTCAAGTGTAATGGACCTCAACCGCCGCTTATTCTGTGATTCCCGATCCACTGGTTCTGGAGGCATTCCAATTTGGCGACCCACGCTGCCCCCAACCAGACGCGTTAAAAGTAATGGAATAGCTTCCACTCGCATGCCCGCCACTCGCATTTCCGTTAATTGCCAAAGTAAATCCGGAAGTGCCAGAGGGATCTGTGGCTGTCCCTGATGCTGTAAAAGAAACCGCTGAGCCCGAAACCGTCGCGGGCCCATCTGCAAACGGACAAACCGTTGCACCAAATCGCCATTCGCCATCGGCCGCAATGGAACCATCAGACATCTTGATAAAAGTGAAATGGCCCGTGCCGGCGCTATCCGTTGTTTCGCCGTCCCATGTTTCAGTCGCCACAACAGAGCCGCTATCCTCGCTATCGCTGCACCCAAAACCAAGAAAGCAAGCCAATGGTATGGAAATTATTAAGGCCGACACAGGCATTGATCTCATCGATGTCTCCTTGTGTTTGTGCCCGTTATTGCCTCTACAATCACCATAAAAATGGGCCGATGTTTGCCGAATCCTGACGCATATCAGAGTATTGCAGCAGAGATGATATGCGTCAGCCTTTTCTCCTCCTTCGACTGTTACCGCTTTCCTGCAGTAATGCCTGAATCCTGATTGATCATGCTTCCGTCCGTTCGGCGGCATAAGCACAAACAGCAGCGCGTGCGCGTAATCTTCTCCTTTTTCCAGCACCTCTGAAATCACCGCCCAGGCTCTCCCCGATCCCGCGCCAGGGCGCGTCCGCGGTTGGGCTGCTGCGATGATTGCGCCTCCCTGGCCAGTCGTCGCCGGACCCAAGACCGTCCCGAAATACACCCTCCTTTCGCTCGACGGGCTCGAATCAGAAACGCCTTCGCTGGCTGATTCGTTCCCGCCGAGCAGCCCCTCGGGCGTTAAGGAGCTTCCCTTGCCTGGCGGCATTTTTTCAGAAACGCTGCGCCGGCTGAAAAAAGACCGGGACGTCACCGACCTTTTCTGCTCTTTCTTTTTCTCCCCGCTTCGCCACCCCCCCGCTTGCCGTCCGCTTCGTTTGACGAAGAACGAAACGCCCGCCTTGCTTGCCCTGATGGGGCAGGACTGGAAAGAAGAACCCGTCCCCGCCGACTGGCACGGAGCGGACCGCCACGCCGAGCTTGTACGCCGGGACGGCTTGCGCCTGTCGCTGACATTCGGCGGAGGCTGGAGGATGGGAACCCGACTGCGCGTGTCCGCCGGGCACCGGAGCACCCAAGGTTGCAACACTTCCTTGCGGGATTATGTCCCCTACGACGAGCGCGACCGGTTGCCGACCTCGATCACGCTGGCGCTGGATAAGCCCCCGCGGAAGGTCGCCGCTGAAATCTCCCGGCGGATGCTGGCCAAGCTCAACCCGGCCGCGGGGAACGCGAACGAGGCGGACGAGCGAGCGCGGCAGCAGAAGGAATCGCGCGCCGCTTGGCAGGCCCGCTTCATAGCGGTCAGCGGCGGGCAGTTGGAACACGCCTACCACGAAAAGAACGCCCTACGCTCGAAACAGGGGCGGGACGTGGAAATCAAACGGCCAGCCGGTGGGAATCCGGCGGCCGTTTCCCCCTGGGGCTTAAAAAGAGGCGGCTTTCCAGCCCATTAGCCTGCGGCCCCATGAAGTTCCCCCCGTTTTTTGGACAGGTGGTTAAGCCAAGATTTTGGCAGAGTCACAGTCCAGAAAAACGGGAGACGGGCCATGGGCCAGAAACGGAAAAAACATTCGGACGAGTTCAAGGCGCGAG
>Ga0209310_1001840_pt1 | contig 14697 bp, 8 predicted proteins | sample AD_UKC030_MetaG_FD_184415 | JGI IMG/M metagenome (GOLD analysis project Ga0209310, IMG submission 184415) | Active sludge microbial communities of municipal wastewater-treating anaerobic digesters from USA - AD_UKC030_MetaG (SPAdes) (version 2) | ecosystem: Engineered > Bioreactor > Anaerobic >... | reverse complement strand
GCCTCAGGAAGTTACTGCGGAGAGCCTGAAGATTCTAAGAGAGCTTATGGGAAACAACAGGCCGGATGCGGCGCTCGCCCATCCTTTCTACCGGCTGAATGTCCTGGCAGTGCGCGGCAGGCACCTGGTTGCAAGTGAGCGCAAGAATATCCAGACAGCCGGGCTTGCAGGCGCAGTGTTCGCGAACCTGGCGAACAGGAAACTGCTCAGGTATTTCTTCGAGCGCGCCCTTTTCTATGACAGGCGGGACATCCCCCCGTTTTTCAGGATGAACGAGTTCCCGACGCAGAAGGCCCCGCTTGCGCCCGACAATCTTGCGGAAGCGGTGATGGCTTCGGGATCGATTCCCCTGGTCATGGCCGGCATCAGGAACATAGCAGGCGCAAAACCCGGCACCTATCGCGACGGCGGCATGATCGACTACCATGTCGACATCGACTATCTCGGCGGCGACGACGAAGGGCTCGTTCTATACCCGCATTATACCGACCGCATAATCCCCGGGTGGCTCGACAAGAAGCTCTCGTGGCGCATGCCTGAATCACCGGCGATGGACAACCTGGTGCTGCTGGCGCCTTCGCGAGAATTCGTAGAGTCGCTTCCCCACGGCAAGATCCCGGACCGCGACGACTTCATGCTCTTCATTGGAAAAGACGGCGAGCGCATCGCGTACTGGCGCGAGACCGTGGCAAGAAGCGAACGGCTCGGCGAGGAATTTCTCGAAGCGGTGGATTCGGGAAAGATCGGCAAGATCGCGCGGCCGCTTCCCTGGGAAACCCCGGGTAAATGAACACCGCACGCTCCTGAAATCCATACCCGGGCGCCGCATCGATTTTTTTATTCTTGGTCGCAATACTTCCGCGTGCTATAATATTCGAGGCGCGCATCTGATAATGCCGTCGCCAGATATGATTAACGATAACCGCATCAAGAGAGTGAACCGCCATGTATAACGTGCTGCATGTCGAGCGCAGCGCCGCATTTCGCAAGGTGCTCCATGGATCGTTCAGCGACCAGGATATCGGATACTGCTCCACCGGCAGCATTGCTGAAGCGCTGGGGATTCTCGATCAAAGCGGCATTGACCTGATCATCACCGCCGTCGAGCTTGATGATGGAACGGGCGAAGAATTTATAAAAAAAATAGGCGAGGGGCCTCACGGGAAGATCCCGGTCATCGTCATATCGGCGAATGATTCAATCGAACTCCGCAAAAAGATGTATTCGCTCGGTGTTGTCGATTTTATTCCCAAAAGCCTGGCCATAGAAAAACTCCTGAACTATATAAACAAATTCATTCTCGATGAGGAGCTGAACGCGAAACTCGGCGAGACGCGAATCGCCGTGCTTGATGACAGCAGGTCGGAATTGGCCGCGTTTAAAATGATCTTCGACGACTACGGCATTACCAGCGTGGATTATTTCGGCAACGGTAATTCACTGCTTGCAGCGGAAAAGGAATACAGCATTTACCTGATCGACATCATACTGCCCGATTATTCCGGAGAACAGATCATTTACGAAATAAAAAAACGGTACCCGAAGAGTGTAATCATAGCCTGTTCCTCAATCGAGCACGAGAACGCCATTTCAGGAGTTTTAATGACGGGTGCGAATGATTTCATCCAGAAGCCGTTCAATTCCGTTGTTTTCATGGCGCGCATCAAGGCTGGTCTTCGCAGCTACCTGCTGTATCGCGAAATCGAACGCAAAAACGCCGAACTGCAGGAGATGGTGATAACCGACGGACTCACCAAGCTGTACAACCATCGCCACCTGTACGAAAGGCTGGAGGAGGAAATTTCGAAAGCGAAACGCTTCAAGAAGAATCTTTCAATCATCATGCTGGACATCGACCATTTCAAGCTTATCAATGACAGCCATGGGCACCAGGCCGGCGACCGGGTGCTCGTCGCCGTTGCGGAAACCATTCACAATTGCCTCAGAAAGTACGATATTGCCGGCAGATACGGCGGGGAGGAGTTCGTGATCATTATTCCCGAGGCAGACATTGAACAGGGATACGCTCTTGCCGAGCGCATCCGCCTGGCGATCCAATCGCTCGGGAGCCAACGGGACGGATTATCTGTCACGGTAAGCGCAGGCGTTGCAGAGCTCGCCGAAGAGAACGCCCTGGGCCTGATTGAACGTGCCGACGCCTCCATGTATCGCGCGAAGCAGAGCGGGCGCAACCGGACCGAGAAGCAGGCCGCTGCTGATCATATTGGTCCGGATCCGGCGCCGTAAACCATTGAAAAGAGCCGCGCGACAATCGCATCCAGCAGCCTGTCCGGAATTTTGCTTTTCAGATAAGCCGCCGGCGCGCATGAATCTATCAAATACCTGGGACCCGGGTTTTTCTTCATGAGGATAGCAAACATTTTCGCCGCAGCCCGGCTGGCATCCATTCCGCTTTTCCCCTGCTCGATGAAATTTTTTTTAAACGAAGCAAGGCTCGCGCCGTATAAACTTGCGTCGTATGCCGAATCCTGTTCGGGCGGCCTTTCCCAGATCGGCGTTGCCACGGCCCCCGGCTCGAACAGAACGGTCCTGATCCCGAAGGGATTGAGCTCGCGCCTCATCGAATCGCAGAAACCCTCGACCGCGAATTTTGACGAAGCATAGGGCGAGAGATATGGCAGTGCGACCTTGCCGGCAAGCGAACCGATCACGCCGATCGTCCCCCGGGTTTTCTTCAGCTCAGGGATGAACGCGCGCGAAAGGGCCGCCAGAGTGAAGTAATTAATCTCGAAAGTCTCCCGGTAAATTTCAAGCGGAATAAGCTCGACCGGTCCGCCGAGGGCCACCCCGGCATTGTTGATGAAATACTCGAGCCGGAAACCCTGTCCGAGCCTGGACAGGGCAAACCCGGCGAATGATTGTACTTCATCGGGCCTGCGGAAGTCGACTTTTTTCGCGTACGCCATGCTGTTGTTTGCGAAAGGATTGCTGCGCAGGTACGAAATGATCACGGCAAAGCCGCTGGATAGGAAAATTTCGCACAGGCTTCGACCTATTCCGGAATCGCACCCGGTTATCACGGCGGTTCTCATGCTGTTTTTCATGGCATACCTCCAGTCGGGATATCTTAATAATTGACAAAAAACAGTCCCCAGGCAAGGTTTTTATGTGATTATGAAAAAATTCAAAAGAATATATGTCGAGATCACGAACGTCTGCAATCTCGCGTGCAGCTTCTGCCCTCCTTCGGGAAGAAAACCTGAATTCATGGATGAGAAGACGTTCACCCTGGTCCTGGACCGGATACGGGGTTTCACCGGGCACCTTTACTTCCATGTCAAGGGAGAACCGCTCATACACCCTCTCCTCGGCCGCTTTCTCGATATCTCAGGCGAAAAGGGATTCAATGTCAACCTTGCGACAAACGGCGTGCTTATCGCTGAAGCGAAGGACATGCTCCTCGATAAGCCGGCACTCAGGCTGGTGAGCTTTTCTCTTCACAGCCTGGAAGAACGTAAACGGATGTCCGGGCGTGAAAAATATTTAGAAGACATTTTTTCGTTCGCGATGGAGGCCGCCGGTAAAAATGGGATCATCATCGAATTCAAGCTCTGGAACCTTTCAGGGGGAGGGGAAAGGGAGCTGAATGAGTTCATAATCAGCCGCATAGAAAATTATTTCGGCGTGTCCGTGGCCGAACGTGAAAAATCGGCCTCGGGCAAGGGGATAAAACTCGTTGACCGCATCTACCTGAGCCGTGCGGAGAAATTCCTCTGGCCCGACCTGAATTCTCCCTGCGGCAGCACCGCCGGTTTCTGCTACGGATTGAGGCAGCAGGCTGCGGTGCTCGTCGACGGGACCGTGGTCCCCTGCTGCCTGGACGGGCAGGGAATAATGAATCTCGGCAACATTCATGACAGGCCGTTCGCCGATATCATCGGCTCCGACAGGGCATTGACAATAATCCGGGGCTTCTCGGAGAGGTCGGCTGCCGAGGAGCTGTGCAGGAAATGCACCTACCGGAACAGGTTCGATTTTTGATTCGTTGCGACATCCGTCTTCCCGGAAAGATCTGCCACTGAATCCATTCAGTATTTTACTCATGGTAAAATTATTTAACTATAGGTTAAATAAATATTGACAATTATCCATGCGATTTCAATTTATCCCTATAGCGGCGGCAATGCAGTCATGCACAGAAAACCAGCAGTAACCGACAGGATCCGGAGGGAAAAAAACCGGAGGACCGGCGAAATTCTCCAGGCAGCGCTGAAAGTCATGCTCGAAAAGAGCTATACGGGCGCCACCATGGACGACATAGCTGCCGGGGCCGGCATCACCAAGCCGACTATTTACCAGTACTTCAGGACCAAGGACGAGCTTTTCGCGGCCCTGATCGAACCCCTGATTATTTCCCTTGCCGACAAACTCGACGCGATCCGCACGGCGGTCGAATCCGAAAAATATAAATCCGGGAAAAAAATCATACGCGACGTGTATAATGTATATTACGACACGTTTGAATCCGACCCTGATCTCTTCAGGCTGTTCGTCATATTCCAGCAGGTGGGAATGAACGCCGGAATGAGCGGGGTTGCGGTCGAGAAGATAAGGGAAATAGGCGGAAAATGCTTCATCGCCGGACAGTCGATCGTGTCGGCCGCGGTAGCCAGAGGCCTGTTCAGGAAGGTGGATGTGCCTCATACAACTGATTTCGTATGGGGCTCGTTCTGGGGTATCGTGCAGGTCGAGCAGAACAAGTGGGGCAGGGACGGGATAAGCCCGTATCTCAAGCCGGTTCTTAAATTCGGAGAAAATTTATTGATAGCGGCGCTTGTGCAGGATTAAACGAGCGCTTTGCGATGAAAATGAAGTAACCGTGTACTTTCTGGAAGGGATTCAGGACAGGAACATCGGTACAAAGGAGGATAAAAACCATGGCATATGACATGACATATTCATCGAAGAAGGATATCGCCCGGCAGTACAAGGACAAGCTTTGCACGGCTGACGAAGCGGTCAAATGCATCAAACCGGGTGATTGGGTGACCTATGGATTCTTCAATGGAAGGCCGATGGCCTGCGACAAGGCGCTGGCAAAAAGGAAAGATGAGCTCAAGGACGTGCTTGTCGGCGGTGCGGTCACGATTCCGCCCGTTCCCGAGGTGGTTACGCAGGACCCGGAGGGGAAATCGTTCACCTATGTCGACTGGCACTTTTCGCTTTTGACCAGGCTCATGAAAATGCAGTTCCCGGACAAGGTTCACTACTGTTCAATCGTTTTCGGAGAGACGGACTGGGGATGCGCGCACCATTACGGTCCGGAATATGACCCGGTTAAAACCGGTTTACGGCTTCAGGATGTCCATATCCTCAGGGCCGCTCCCATGGATGAAAACGGTTATTTCAATTTTGCGATATCCAACGCCTGCATGCTCAGCTGGTGCATGGCGAAGAAGGTTATCGTGGAGACCAATTCCAATATCCCCCGCGGACTCGGAGGAGCCCGCGAATCGATTCATATTTCCCAGGTTGACTATGTCGTGGAGGGAGCAAATGAGCCGATATTCGAACTCCCCGCGATCGAAGCGACCGATATCGAAAAGAAGATCGCCGAACACGTTTTCAAGCATATTCATGACGGATGCTGCATCCAGCTCGGTATCGGCGGCATGCCGAATGTTCTGGGCCACATGATCGCCGAGAGCGACCTGAAAAACCTCGGAGGGCATACTGAAATGCTGGTGGATGCCTATTACGAGATGTACATGTCAGGCCGCATGAACAACTCCCTGAAGAGCACGGACCGTTTCAAGACGGCCTATACCTTCGCGCTGGGGAACCGCAAGCTGTATGACTGGATACACAACAATCCCGCACTGGCATCGTACAATGTCGGTTACATCAACGACTATGAAGTAATAAAGAGCATCGACAATTTCGTTTCTATCAACCAGGCCATCGAGGTCGACCTGAACGGGCAGGTGAACGCCGAATCGAACGGGTTCGAGCAGATCTCGGGAAACGGAGGAATGCAGGATTTCGTTCTGGGCGCATACCGATCGAAAGGAGGGAAAAGCTTTATCTGCCTCCCGTCGACCTATACCCTGCGCGACGGAACGGTGGTTTCGCGCATACAGCCCTTCTTCAAGCCGGGCACGATCGTGACCATTCCGCGCCAGATGCCGCAGTTTATCGCCACGGAATACGGATGTGTCACACTCAAGCTGGATTCCCAGTGGATGAGGACCGAAAAGCTGATTGGCATCGCCCACCCTGATTTTCGTGACGAGCTCATCAAGGCGGCTGAGAAACAGAAAATATGGAGAAGATCCAATAAAATCCAGTAATGGACTTCGCGCATGAATCAATCGGCCGACCTGGATAAAGGTCGGCCTTTTTTTTGCGGGACCGTATTAATCGGCGGTCATTCGTTGTATGAAATTTTGATAGTTATTTTATCTTTACAATGAGTTCAGTGTAAGCTATAATTGTGCCTGTACGGACATGTATTGATCTATTAATAATGGCATTACCTCTATCCCGTGTATTATGGAGAAAAAAGGCAGAAAGACGATCCTCCTTGTCGAAGACGACCAGGTAACCGCAATTGCGGAATCGCGGATGCTCGAAAAAAACGGATATGCTGTAATCACTGCGTCCACCGGAGAGGAAGCGGTTGAGATCGCGCTTGGATCGGAGGAGATCGACATCATCCTCATGGATATAGACCTCGGCCCTGGCATCGACGGCACCCGGGCTGGAGAGCGGATATTACTGAAAAGAAACATTCCCATCCTTTTCCTCTCGAGTCATACCGAACCCGGAATTGTCGAAAAGACCGAAAAAATAACCTCATTCGGATACGTCGTCAAAAATTCCGGTGAAACCGTGCTCCTTGCATCAATAAAAATGGCGTTCAAGCTGCATGAAGCTTATCTGCTTGACGAGGTAAAAAGCAGTGAACTCGAATCCAAGAACATCAAGCTGAAAGCGACGAACGACGAACTCAACGCGACCAACGAGGAGCTCGAAGCGACGAACGAGGAGCTTCAGGCTACCATGGAGCAGCTCATAAGCACGAACGAGGAGCTTGAAAAGCTCCTCGTCGAGCATAAAAATGCTCTGGACCGCCTTCGCGAAAACGAATATTTCCTGAACCGATCACAAAAGATTGGGAAGGTCTGCTCCTTTATCCTTGAAATGCCCGGGACGGACATATCGACCCACTGGTGGCGCAGCTCTCCCGCCTTCGATGAAATTGCAGGTATCGACGAGACATACCCGAGGGACGCACTGAGCGTATTAAAACTAATCGTTGAACCGGAAAAAATGATGCAGTACATCAGGGAGCAGATTTTCGAAAAAAAAGCGATGTTTGACTTGGAGTATCAACTCAGGAGGCTCAGCGACGGCGAAGTACGCTGGATTCACGGGCTTGCCGAACCGATCATAAACGAGGAAGGCAGGGTCATCAGGATGATCGGCACCGGCCAGGACATCACCGAGCAGAAGCGCACGATCGAATCGCTGATGCAGAGCGAGGAGCGATACCGGACCATCTTTGAAAACACGGCAACGGCGAATATCATCATTGCAGAGGATACCACCGTCCTTCTGGCAAATACAAATTTTGCGAAAGTGATGGAGTATTCCCGGGAGGATATCGAGGGACGGATGCGCTGGACCGCATTTGTAAGCGATGAAGATATCGCGCGGATGAAAACTTATCACTATAAGAGAAGGGAAGGCGACGATACTGTGCCGCGGTACTATGAATTTACGGGGAAAACAAGGACAGGAAATAATCCTTATTTTTATATGAGCGTGTCCATGATTCCCGGAACCACCGAAAGCATCGCATCGCTCATTGACATCACTTCGCTCAAACAGGCGGAGAACGCGATCAGGCAGAGCGAAGAAAGGTTCCGGGATCTTGTCATGCTTCTTCCGGAAACGGTGTTTGAAACCGATGCGGGCGGCAGGGTGCAATTCGTGAACCAGGCCTCGTTCGAGCAATTCGGCTACAGCATGGATGACGTGGACAGAGGCCTGAATATTCTTGAAATAGTCACCCCGGAGGATCGCAAAATGGCGATCGCCAACATCGAAAAAATAAAGCGCGGAGAGATGTCGACCCTGAACGAGTATACGGCTCGGAGAAAAGACGGCAGTACGTTCCCGGTCCTTGTACGAACCGCGGCCGTGCATCATAACGGCCGGATAGCGGGGCTCAGGGGTTTCCTGATTGATATCACGGACCGCAAGGCGTCTGAAAGGGCCCTTGAAAAAATGGCTGAGGAAAGGCATTCTCTCCTGAAGGAGCTTCAGCACCGCATCAAGAACAATCTTTCGATGATCATGCATATCATCGATCTGGAGACAGGCGGCTCCAAATCATCGGAAGTCAAAGCGGTTCTTGAAGGAATTAAATGGCGGATAAATTCCCTGGCAGCACTTTACGGTCTCATGTTCAAATCGGAGATAGTGAACGAGGTCGAACTGGGGGAATACCTGAAGCAGATCGTCGGGTCGCTGGTCGACATATATCAGAAAGAAAAGGGGGCGATCAGGATCGAGGAGCAGTATTCATCGATGAATGTGAACACGAGAGACGCCACCGCATGGGGTCTCATCGTCAACGAACTCCTTACCAATGCGCTGAAATACGCGTTTCCCGGGAATCAGGCCGGTATGATCAAGATATCTTTACAAACGAACGATGGCGAAACGGTTTTTTCCGTTTCCGACAATGGCCCCGGGCCATCCCCCGATTTTGATCTAAAAAGATCAGCCGGTTTCGGTCTTCTCATGATAGAAACCCTGGCGGGCCAGCTCGGAGGCGAGTTCACCTTTACGCGCGGTAGTGAGAACGTATTTTCGGTTCGAATCCCCGGCCGTTGATTTATCAGGAAATCGAAGCCAGAACCATGCCAAGGAACTTCTTGATCCTTTCATCCATGAAAACAGCGCCGATCATGTTCCAGTCGTACTCGGCGAGCTCCTTTTTGATCAGAGCGGCCATCTCCCTTTTCTGAAGCGACTTGAGATCGGTGAACGGATGAAGGAGCGTGTCGTAAAGCGCCGCCACTTTTGCCTTGGCCTTGCCGATGAGCTCCTCGGCCGCGGTCAGCTCGTCGAAAATCCCGCGTTCGACGCAGAAAGCCGGGCTGACCAGCTCGCCCTTCATGATGATGTCGCGGTAGTTCCTGTCCGTGTCGAGGCCGAAGCGCATGATGTTGCCCATGGCCGGCGAGAGGCTCAGGCCGATCTTGATCTCGGTCATGCCGACCTTGATCTTGGGATTGTCGGCCGCTATCCGGTAATCGGCTGCCATCGCGTAGATCATGCCCGCTGCCGTAGTCGTGCCGTTTATTGCGGCGATGACCGGTTTTTTGCACGTGAACAGCCTCAGGAGCGTGTCCTCCTCGAACTTGAACCACTCGGTGACATCCGGAATTTTGCTGAACGTGGTAAAGGTCTTCAGGCAGAATCCGCCCGAAAAGAACCTGCCGGTTCCGGTGAGTATCAGGCCTTTCAGCGATTCGTCCTTTTCGAGTTTATCGAGCGCCTCTGCGATTCCTCTGATGGTGTTCATGTCGATTGCGTTGACTTTGGGATTATTGAAAGTGAAAATGATTATTCCGTCTTCAACCCTTGTTTCGTATGACATATTGGCACCTCTACATGGATAATATTGTTGCAGCCGAACGGCGTTCGACTTTCAGTAGCTTGTTCATATTCTGAATTCATTGAAATAAAGTGCAAGTAAGATTCTGATTATTTCATGGCTGATCAGATTTTTTTATTGTACCGGATTTATGGCATGAGTCAACAGAGGGGCCTTATTCTATATCCTTACCCTTCTTCGAATATATCGCCTTGAAAATGATGTCCCGGTTGGGATTCGATCGTTCGGTTTTCAGCGCGTTTTTGAGCACTTTCACGATTTCAGGATCCTGGTCCCTGGCACCGGAAAGATAGCGCAGCATCACGTTCCTGACCTTATCGTTTTTTTCCCCGGGCAGGCTCTCCTTGATCAGGTCAATCGAATCCTCGTCTGCCGGAAATTTCGTCAGGCCCTCGATGATCGTTTCCTTTACCATCCCGTCCTTTTCGGATTCGAACTGGTCGCGCAGGATTTCCGGGACGTCTTCGTTCTCGAAATTCGTCATGGCCGTTACGGCAGAGGCCCTGACAAAGCCGGATTCGCTGCCTAAATACGATTTCACCGTGTCGAAGTACTCGCTGTCTCCGATCGTGCCAAGGGCGGCCACGCATGAAGCCGCGATGTTCGGGTCGCCGCTGTTCGCCTCGAGCTGGCCGATGATGTATTCGCCTATCTCTTTCTGGCCTTTCCCGCCGCCCTCCTGGCCTTTCAGCGAGGAGGCGATTCGCCCGAGTGAAAGGATCGACGAATTTGATATCATCGCGTCCATTTTGCCGTCGCGCGAGCCGTACAGCTGTTTCAGGGTCTCGAGGGTTTCAGGCGAGGGCTCCTTGAGGGAACCGATATTCACCGTGCTCATCAGGTTCACGGTTTTACCGATTTTCGTGTCGAGCGCGACCTTTCTCAGGTAGTCCTGGGCGTTGTCGTTTCCAGCCTCGGTCATTGCCTGCATGATCACCGCAAGCACGCTGTTCGTGTATCTTTTTCGCAGGGTATTGTCGTAAATTTTTTTCACCATGTCGGGATACAGCATGATGAAAAACTTGAGCTTTCTCGCGAGCCTTTGATCGTCGCCGTTGGCGCGGACGATTCCGGCAAGGACGCCTTCAATGGTGTCTCCCTTGATAAACTGTTTCATCGTCTCCCGTTCGATGAGGTATTCGTATGAATACTCCTTGTCCCTGCATCCCGCGCACTCGTCGCCCCAGCTTTCATACAGTGTCCTGAATCCGGGAAACATCCCGCCGCCCCACACGGCAAGGCTCGCGTCAGGTTTGAAATCCGCGAGGACGAGATTGACCTTCTTGACCGCGTCCATCGTCTTCTTGCCGTTCGTCAGGAACCGGATCAATTCAAACGAATCCAGCTCCTTCACCCATGAGCTCTCCTTCGCAAACTCGAACCGGGCACCTGACTTGACGACAGAAATCTCCGTGTTCCCCGGGAATTCCTCGCTGTTGTAATCGGATTCGGTGTATTTTTTTTTGGTCTTGCGGATTACGCTCCCGTCGCCGCCGGATGAATATGCGGCGGCATAGGTCCCGTACTCGTCCTTTTCGCTGTTCGACCACCTGCCGAAGAAGGATTTTTTCATGACGCACGCCAGCGAGGACACGATGCCCCTGAAATATTTGTCGTCGCCGCGCCCGATGAAGTTGAACGAGTACCCCTGCACCTCTCCGTTCTTCGCGAACTTTACCTGGAACGGGGCGCCGAGCATCTGTTCGTACGCGGGGTTCCTGACTTCGTTATGCGAGAAATAGATTTCCGAGAGCTGCATGGTGGCGTTGATTGCTTCGTTAGAGACCTGGGTGATCTTGAAATTGAGCACCGCATTGAGCCTGCTCGCGATATCGGCGGACTTTCCCTGGTAATACATGCTTACCCTGGAGTCCATCTCGAGCCGGTACATCTGGCCCGCGTTGTTCTTCCACGTGATTTCGGGAGCGCTGTATAAGGCGAAAAGAACGATACCTGCCGTCACAAGGACGGCAGGTATGGCAATCAACGCTTTTCTGAAATTGTTTCCGGCTGTCAATAAACTCACCGATACCCTCAGAATCCCCAGTATAACTCGTTCGAGTTTTCAAGCAGTTCGAAGCCTGGCCGTATGTCGGGATCGTTGTCCAGATTGATCGTGCCGTCATACTGCTCCCAGTCTGCAAAATCGCCGAACGCATAATGCATGTCCCACAGCGTGATCGCGTACGCGCAGAAGGTGATGTTGGGCCAGGGCAGCGTCTTTCTTTCGCGCTTCAGGCAGGGATAGTACCAGGTGATGCCCCACTTTTTCTTGTTGCATATCCCGGGCAGCATGAATTCCACGTAGGCGGTGACCCCGCCCTTGACCAGAGAGAGCTTGCCGGTCCATCCGACCGACCTGTTCGTCGCGAAGAGCGCGGGGTCGGTCTCCGAATTCAGCTTGAAATTGTTGGCGAGGATGACCTCGATGTCGATTCGTATGATGTCGAAATCCGCGTCGATGCCGAGGGTCAGCACAGAGCCGGCGCTCACGCCCGCGGAAAGGAACCCGTACACCGATCCGTACGTGGACGGCTTTATGTACGCCCGGTTGTAGTCGACGTCGCCGACGCCGAGCACGGTCTGGGTGCCCTTCTCGAACCCGATCGAGAAATCCCAGCCGGCCTTGAACCCGGCGTCCCACTTGAGGACAATGAACAGACCGAAGAAGGGGCCGATCCTGTGCTGCGTGGGTACGCGCAGCTTTTCGAACAGGCTGCACTGGTATTCGAAGATCTCCGGGTTCATCAGGTTGGGCTCTTTTCTCTTGTCCGGGTCCTTGTCGAGCTCCTCGGCGATGTTCTTCATGTTGTTTTTCTTTATCGCGATCGCGATCACGTCCTTGAAATCGGACAGAGAAATTTTCACGTCCGTGCCGATGTCCTGGAAGAGGACCGCGGGGTCTTCCAGGAGCATGATCTTCACCTGCAGAAGATCGTCGTATTCGGTATTGATGTAGTGATAGGCGCGTATGTCGGTGCTGAAGGGCACGAAGCGCTTGCTGAACAGGTCGACCACCAGGCCCGACTGGCAGTCGAGCTTGTATCCCGGCAGCGTGAACTTGCTGCAGAAATAGTAGTTGAGCCCTGCGCCGACGATGTCGGACTTGCCGCCGTACATGTCGTTTTCAAACTGGAAGTGTATTCTTTCAGTGGGATAGTTCGCCTTGGTCGCCGACGTCGGGGGCGCGTCGGGATCGTACTCTTCCTCGAACCCGTAGCAGGCGGCCGACAGGGGGACGTCCGCCGCGCTGGGCGCGCCGGGCTCGTCATATGCGTCGGCGCCGTCGCCGGTATCGGTGCCGCCGATGACGTAGGCGTAGTTGTTCCCGTTCGGGTCGGTATATGTTGCCATGGAGCCCCACGCGCGCGGGCCGTGTGGCAGCGCGTTCACCCTCTCGAGCGTGTCGCTGAAGGGATTGTATCTCCATACGGTCGATTGCGGCTCGCTCGCCTGCCGATTGGTCTGCGTGCAGTCAGAGAGCGCGAAATCCCCGCCCGAGGGGCAGCTCGTTTCGGTCCTGTTATACACCTTCTGGCCGCCGAAGAGGTACATGACCTGCTCGGCGCTGTCTGATGCGAGCTTGAGGCTCGCGGTCGACATCGAGGCCAGGGTCGTTTCGATGCGGGCGCTTGAAGCCTGCCAGGTGGCGGTTGCCGAAGGCCGGTATGATGATGGCTCATAATATTCGGGATATTCCTCATAATAAGGATTATCATATCGTTCAAGGTCCAGGGTTTCGATCGATCCGGTGGACGCCCCGTTCTGTATGCCGCCTGCGACGACGATGAGGGCCCGGTCATTGGCGCTGTCAGCCGCATCTGTTTGAAAGCATATCTCTGACCCGTGAAAGGACCGGCCCTGGTTCAGGGACGGAAGCTCGCCGATTTCCTCGATATCCGGGACCTCATTCATCCTTGTTCTGATATATTCGACCGACCTCTCTGCCCCGACCCCGCCGATCACATATATATAACCGTTTTCCGGCCCATCAGTTGCAACTGCCGTATGCCCGTATCTGCCGTGATTGAGAGTCATGCTTTCCACTCCACAATTCCATATAGTATAACCCTCATAAGAATATGCAGCGAAACCCTCAATGGTGTTCAGGGTATTGCCTGCCGCGTCCCTGCCGCCGATCACATATATATAACCGTTGCAATATACCGCGGCGCTGCCGAACCGCGGTATGGATAGTCTGTCTGAGCTTTCACTTTCGGCTGTGGCGTCGTGCCAGGTATCGTTGGCAATGTCATAGGCCAGGATGGAGTCCAGAACGTTGCCGCTCGAATCCATGCCGCCAAACACGAAAATGTAGTCATCGACCTGAACTGTGGCAGCGCCTGTTCTGCCCAGCATTTCCGTCGGGACCGACGCCTTGTCGAACCACTGGCCGACCGGGGTATTGGTGTCTATACTCGCTTCGGTCGTGGTCTCGCCGCCTGAGCCTGCGCCTGCGTCGTCATACACCACAGTGACGTAGCTCTTCTGCATGTTGTTCGTCTCGCCGTTCACCACGTCAGCGATCGTCGGCTCGCCGAAACGGTTGTCCGGGTCCACGACCACGGTGAGGTACAGCGCGGAGGTCCCGGCCTCCTTGAGGTAGCTCCTGGTGCCGAGCGGGAAGCTCATTGAAAAGTGCACGACCGACGGCGTTTCCGGTACCAGCTCCGCTATGTAATATTTATTCACATAGCCCTGGAGCTCGCTGTCCCACAGCTTTCCGGGGACAAGCTCCCTGCCCGACTCGGTTTCTTTCATGAGGTACACGGCGACCGGCACGTTGAGCTGCGGGTTGAGTCCCAGGGTCTTTACGGTCACGCTGCCGGTGATTACCGGGGCCTCGACCCTGTCGGTGTCGCGGATCACGAACACGTCGTTGGCCGATCTGTCGCTGGTGGATGCGCTGGTCAGGTTTATCTCGCTGATCGAAAAATCGGTTTCGTCCTTGTGCGAGGGGTCGAGATTGACCGTGTCGTAGGAATCGGGATCGGTGAGTATCTCGGTGTTTTCGAGCTTTCCCCCGTCTCCGTCAACATCGCCCG
>Ga0209310_1001839_pt1 | contig 14700 bp, 12 predicted proteins | sample AD_UKC030_MetaG_FD_184415 | JGI IMG/M metagenome (GOLD analysis project Ga0209310, IMG submission 184415) | Active sludge microbial communities of municipal wastewater-treating anaerobic digesters from USA - AD_UKC030_MetaG (SPAdes) (version 2) | ecosystem: Engineered > Bioreactor > Anaerobic >... | reverse complement strand
CCTGACTGCGCCGCGCCGGATGGGCTGACGCGGTCGACCGCTGCGGCGGGGCATTTTTCGCCGGTTACAATGCGGCGTCCGCCCCGCCGCCAAGTTCATGCCCGATAATCACCAGACGATCCCGGTAGCCTTGCCCCGCCCGCATCGGCCGCTGGGCATTGCGGTCGTCCTGCTGCTCCTGCTGGCCGTCGGCCTGCTGACCTACCGTGCCTCGGAGCGCGCCGGCTTGAGCCAGATGCGCGCCGAGGCCAGCCACCAGCTCGACATCCTGGCAGCTGCCATCGACAGCGAGGTGACGCGGCACGCCTCGATTCCCAGCGCCGTCGAGCTGAATCCGGATGTCCTGGCCCTGCTGCGCGCTCCGGCCGAGCGTCAGGATACGCTGCAGCCGGCGGCCAACCGCTTCCTGCAACAGCTCAACGACCATCTCGGCGGGCCGGCCATCTTCGTGCTCGATACCCGTGGCCAGGTGATGGCTTCGAGCGACTGGATATTTTCCGACAATCTGCTCGGCTCGGATGTCTCCTACATGCCGTTCTTCCGCAGCGCGGTGAGCGGCACGCCGGCCCGCCACTACGCGGTAGACAAGGTGCGCCATGAACCGGGCTACTTTTTCGCGTTGCCGATCCGCGACGAACAGCAGGAATGGAAGGTGATCGGCGTCGCCGTCGTAAAGTCCAGCCTGCGCGAGATCGAGCGGCGCTGGCTGGGTCAGGAAGCGCCGGCACTGATCGTGGACAGCAACGGCATCGTCCTCCTCGCCTCGCCGCCGGAATGGCGCTACGCAACGCTGCAGACGCAGAGCCGGGTGGCGCTGGAACAGGTCAGCCGCGAGCAGTTCGCCGGCCAGACGGTCGGTGCGGTCAGTCTCGACATCGCGCTGGACGGCGCCGACGAGGGGGTCGTCGTCCGCCTGCCCAAACATTTGCGCGACGACATGAATCCGCTGCCCGGCGCCCGGCCCTATCTCGCGCTGTCGCGCAACCTGCCGGGGACGGCGTGGCGCATCGTCGTTTTCTCCGATCTGCGCCCGGTGGCCGTGCAGGCGGCGACGCATGCCGCGCTGGCGACGGCCGCCATCGGCTGCCTGCTGCTCGGCTTGCTTTATCTGAACCAGCGCCGCCGGCTGGCGCGCGGGCGCGAGGAGGCGCGCGCCATGCTGGAAAAAGCCAATCAGGAACTGGAGCGCAACGTGGCGGCGCGCACCGCTGACCTGTCGGAAGCCGTCAAGCGTCTGAAAAGTGAGGTTGCCGAGCGCCAGCGCGCCGAGCAGACCCTGCGCGCCGCCCAGGACGAACTGGTGCAGGCGGCCAAGCTGGCGGTGCTCGGCCAGATGGCGACCGGCATCACGCACGAACTCAGCCAGCCGCTGGGAGCGATCCGCACGCTGTCGGCCAATGCTGTCGAATTCATGCACCGCGGCGACCTGGCGACGGCGGAAAAGAATCTCGGCATCGTCGGCCAGTTGTCCGAGCAGATGGGCGGCATCATCACGCCGCTGAAGACCTTCGCCCGCAAATCGCCGGCGGTGCCGGCGGCGGTCGATGTGGCGCAGGCCGTCGATAGCGCGCTGTTCCTGTTCGAGCAGCGGTTGCGCAAGCAGTCTGTTGCGGTCGACCGGCAAATTGATGCCAATTCCTGGATCGCCTGGTGCGACCGCAACCGGTTGCAGCAGGACCTGGTCAACCTGATCGGCAACGCCATCGACGCCATGGCCGACGCGCCGGAGCGCCGGCTGACGTTTTCCGCCGAGCGCGCCAGCTCGGGGCAGGTGGCGCTGGCCATCAGCGATACCGGTGCCGGCTTCACGGAGGCGGCGCTCGAGCATTTGTTCGAGCCTTTCTTCACCACCAAGCAGCCGGGCGAAGGCCTCGGTCTCGGGCTGACCATCTCGCGCGACATCCTGCGCGATTTCGGGGGCGACCTGCTGGCCGGCCCGGCCCCCGGTGGCGGCGCACGTTTTGTTATCCTGTTGCCGCCCGTGCCATCGACTTCTGCTGCCGAAAAAGATCCATCATGACGCCCCCCCTTTCCGTCCTGCTCGTCGAGGATGACCCCAATGTCCGCCTCGGCTGCGAGCAGGCCATGCAACTGGCCGGCATTCCGGTCGACGCATTCGCCACCGCCGAAGAGGCGCAGCGCCGCCTGAGCGCCGACTACGCTGGCATAGTCGTTACTGATATGCGTCTGCCCGGCATGGATGGCATGGCGCTGTTGCGCTGGGTCAACCAGCTCGATCCGAATCTGCCGGTCATCATGATCACTGGCCACGGCGATGTCACGTTGGCGGTCGAGGCGATGCGCAGCGGCGCCTACGACTTCATGCAGAAACCGTTCTCGACTGGCGATCTGGTCGATGTCGTCCGCCGGGCGCTGGAAAAACGTAAGCTGGTGCTCGAGGTCGAAGCCCTGCGCCGCCGCCTCGATCATCGCGACGATCTCGAAGCGCGCCTGATCGGCCGTTCGCCGCAGATGGCCAAGGTCCGCCAGTTAATCCTCGACGTGGCAGGTGCCGCGGTCGACGTGCTGATCTTCGGCGAAACCGGTACCGGCAAGGAAATGGTCGCCCGTTGCCTGCACGATCTGAGCGGCGCCAAGCAGGAAAACTACGTCGCCCTCAACTGCGGCGGCATGGCCGACAATCTGCTCGACAGCGAACTCTTCGGCCACGAACCCGGCGCCTTCACCGGCGCCCAGAAGCGGCGCATCGGCAAGGTCGAATACGCCAGCGGCGGCACGCTCTTCCTCGACGAGGTCGAGTCGATGCCGATGAACATGCAGATCAAGCTGCTGCGCGTGTTGCAGGAGCGGGTCATCGAGCGGCTCGGCTCAAATCAGCAGGTACCCGTGTCGTGTCGGGTGGTGGCGGCGAGCAAGGAGGACCTCAAGGCGCTTTCCGACCAGGGAAAATTCCGCGCCGACCTCTATTACCGGCTCAATGTCGTGCGCATCGAACTGCCGCCGCTGCGCGAGCGCCGCGAAGACATTCCGGCGCTCTACGACCAGTTTTTGTTGCAGGCCGCCAAGCGCTACAACCGGCCGCCGCCACCATTGACCCCGGAACACCTGCGCCGCCTGATGGCGCTCGACTGGCCGGGCAATATCCGCGAACTGCGCAATGCCGCGGAATGCCATGCGCTGGGCATCGGCCGCGACGCGCCGGCGCAGGGCGGCGGCGAATCGCAGTCGCTGACCGAAACCGTGGAAAACTACGAACGCCTGCTGATCGCCAACGAATTCACCCGCCAGCAGGGCAACGTCGCGCGCACCAGCGAGGCGCTGAAAGTGGCGCGCACCACGCTGCACGACAAGCTGAAGAAATACGGCCTGATCTGAGCCGTCGGCCGGCGAAGCCCGTCGACTAGCGGGAGATCACCGGGGGCGGCGTTGCTAGCCGGCGGACGATGTCGTCGAGCACGCTGCGGGAATTCATGATGAAAGTGTGGCTGGCGGCCACCTCGACTCGATCGCCGCTTTCGCTGGTCACTTCGTCGAGCGCCAGTATGCCGTCGTTGGCCGCGTTGCCGAACGGCAGCCAGCTGGCGCGCGGGCCGGCGGTTCCCGCGTAGATGACGGTATTTGGTGGTAGCGGCAGGGCCTGCATGAACGCCTCGTCAGCGAGCAGGCCGCCCATCTCGCCGGTCAGGGTCCGGTAGAGCCGGAAGCGCGAGAAAAACCGTGCCGCTTTGCAGGCGCGCATCGGTGGCGCTAGCAGGAAGGAATGGCGGGGCGGATTCGTCGCCAGTTTGAAGAGTGCGCGGCGCAGGATGACCGAGCCCAGCGAATGGCCGATGACCGCGTAAGGTCGCGAGCCGACGATCCGCTCGATTTTCCGCGCCAGGCGGGCGCTGACACCGTCCAGACTCTCTGCCCACGCCGCATAGCCGAACAGATGTGTCTGGTGTCCCAGTTTTGCCAGGCGCCGCTTCAGGATCAGCATCGAAGCCGGCGTGCGCCCCATGCCGTGAATCAGGACGATGTCCATCGGCTGGCGCTCAAGCCTGGTGGGCGTCGGGTAGCCAGCCCGCCTTGCGGAACAACCACTCCGCCAGCCACAGGCTGAAATAGGTCGCGAACCACGCAAAAACGGTATCGGACAGGAAATGTCCGCCGGGCACCATGCGCACCAGCGCGAAGAGGCCACCGAAGGCGATGCTGGCGAGCAGCCAGCGGCGGCGCACGGCGGGGGCGCCAAGCCAGCCGAAGGCCATGATGAACGAGGCGGTGGCGACGTGGCCGCTGACGAAGGAGCAATTCTTCTCACACTGGTCGGCGGGGATGAAGGCCGGCGTGAATTGCTTGCTGCCGCCGAAATTAACGGTATTGACCGGCCGCGTCCGCCCCGAATGTTCCTTCAGCGTCGCGTCGACCAGCAGGATTGGGCCGAGCAGGCCGCCGGCGAGCAGGAAGCCGATGGCCGCGCGGCGCGCTTTCAGCCTGGGAAAGCGTTTCCAGAAGCTGAGCAGGAGGAGCGCCAGGAGCACGACCAGCAGCCCCTGGCCGATGCGCGGCAGACCGCGGTAGGGGATTTTCAGCCACCAGGACTCGTTGTTCAGCGTCCATTGCCCGGCGCCCCGGTAGAACAGGCCGCTGGCCGCCAGGTCGAGTTGCGGAAAGGCGATGAAGAGCACGGCCAGCAGGCCGAACGCGAGCAGCGCGAGGCGAAATTCAGTAGCCCTTGAAGTCACGGAGCAGGTAGACGTTCATGGTGCGCGTTTCACCGCCCGGCAGCGGCGCCTGCAGCGCGGCCAGTTGTTCGCTGGCGGCGAAGCGGCGGGTGAACTCATCGTCGACAGGGTCTTCGCGGATCAGGATCGCGTCGCGGCCAATATAAGGGCGCAGGTCGGTGGTCAGCTTGTAGTGATCGCTGGCGATGCCGGCCGGATTCCAGCTGGCGGCGGCCGGCTTCAGCGCGCGCACTTCGTAGAGCATGTGAGCGAGCAGGGTGCGGTTGTCGGCGATCAGCACGGCGTCCGGGTGGGCCTGCAGCAGCGGCTTCAACTGTCGGCCGAGGTCGTCCCAGCCTTGGGCGCGAGCGTAGAAATTCATTTTTGCCTGTTTTTGCCCGTCGACCGCAGCAAGCACCAGCTGCCAGTGGTAGGCGACGCCGATCAGGGCGATGTTGAGCGCGATGCCGGCGATCAGCAGGCGCTGTTTGCCGCGCTGCAGCAGCCAGGCGACGACGGCGATGGCGGCCGGCGCGAAGGCCGGCGCTGCCCAGTTGGCGTTGGCTGTGCTCTTGAACGCCTGCGCCGAGACGAGCGCCCACAACGGTAGGGCGAACCACAGCAGGAGGCGCGTCCGCTCGTCGCGCCAGCTTTTCCTTACCTGAAAGAGCAGGATGAAAAAGACGCTGCCCAGCACCGGCCCGAACGCGCCCCATTGCGCCGCCCAGAATTCGCCGAGCGCCTTCAGCCCGCCGCCGGCTTTCCTGTTCAGCGTGATGTCGGCAGTGTGTTTCAGGGTCGGAAAATCGTGGGTGATGTTCCACCAGAGGTTCGGGCTCAGGATGACCAGCGCCAGAGCGACGGCGAGCCAGGGCTTGGGCGAAGTGAGGCGGGGACGGTGGAACGCCAGCAGGTGCAGGAAGGCGGCGCCGAGCCAGGCGGCCATCGTGTACTTGGAGAGCAGGCCGAGGCCGCAGACGACGCCGAGCAGCAGCCAGTCGCTCCAGGCGTCGCTGTCCAGCGCGCGCAGGTAGGCCCACAGCGCCAGCGCCCAGAACAGGGTGAGCAAGGCGTCGGTCGAGACGAACAGGCCGAGCCAGGCGAAGATCGGCAGGGTCAGCACGGCCAGTGCCGACCAGAAGGCGACGTGCGCGTCGTAGAGGCGGCGGGCGATGGCCCAGCAGGCGGCAGCAGCGAGCGGGTAGCAGAGCATGGCCAGCGCCTTGACGCCGAGCAGGCCGTCGCCGAACAGCGCGGTCGACAAGACGATCAGCGCGGCGACGCCGGGCGGCTTGGAGAAATAGCCCCAATCGAGGTGCTGCGCCCAGGTCCAGTATTGCGCTTCGTCGACGTAGAGGGTGACACCCATGTGCGGGACGACCCAGAAGCGCCAGGCGAGCAGGATGGCCGTCAGGCCGAGCAGGATTTTGCCGCCGGATTTTTCGTAAATCCGGACGTCGACCGCAGCATTCACGCCGGCTTGTGCCAGCCTTCGTCGGCGGCCAGCAGGCGCTCCGGGCGTGCGGAATAGGAGCGGATGGTGCCGGATTCGAAGTAGATGCGGGCCAGTAGTTCGGCCAGCACGCCGGTGGTGATGAAATGGACGCCGGCGATCAGACCGCCGATGCCGACGATCAGCGCCGGGCGGCCGCCGATGGGGTTGCCGAGGCCGAACTTGATCCAGGCCAGCCAGGTCAGCACGAGGCCGGAGAGAGCGGTCAGGGCTAGCCCGATGCCGCCGAAGAAGTGGCCGGGGCGGGCGCGGAAGCGCATGAAGAAATAGACAGCGATGAGGTCGAGGATGACGCGGAAGGTGCGCGAGATGCCGTACTTGGAGACGCCGGCGGTGCGCGCGTGGTGCGTCGTCGGTTCCTGGGCGATGCGGCGTGGCGTCGTCACGGTGGCCAGCCAGGCCGGGATGAAGCGGTGCATTTCGCCGTACAGGCGCACGCTCTTGATGACACTGCCGCGGAAGGCCTTGAGGCTGCAGCCGTAGTCGCGCAGATGGACGCCGGTCATGCGGGCGATCAGCTTGTTGGCGATCTTCGACGGGATCTTGCGCAGGACCAGGCCGTCCTGGCGGTTCTGGCGCCAGCCGGCGACTAGGTCGAGATCCTCGTTCAGCAACCGGGCGACCATGCGCGGGATGTCGATCGGGTCGTTCTGCAGGTCGCCGTCCATGGTCACGATGACGTCGCCGCGCGCCGCGTCGATGCCGGCCTGCATGGCGGCGGTCTGCTTGAAGTTGCGCGTCAGCTCGACGATGCGCACGTGCGGGCCGTACTCCTTCACCGATTGCAGGGCGCGCTCAATCGTCGCATCGCTGCTGCCGTCGTCGACCAGTACCAGTTCCCACGGATTCTCGTAGCCAGTCAACGCCTCGTGCACGCGCTTGACCAGCGGCGCGATGTTGTCTTCCTCGTTGTAGAACGGAACGACGATCGAAAGCGTGTGCGGCGGGACGGTGTGGGCGGCGGTCATGAGCGAATCCGGCGGTAAAGGGGGCATTTTAATCGAAAAGCCCCCGCCCGGCTGTGCAACGGGCCTTTAATGTAGAATCGAGGACTCACGAAACAGGCAAGGAATCAACAGCATGCTGCTGATGATCGACAATTACGACAGCTTCACCTACAACATCGTCCAGTACTTCGGCGAACTGGGGCAGGACGTGCAGGTATACCGCAACGACGCCATCACGCTCGCCGACATCGCCCGCCTCAAGCCCGAATATCTGGTGATTTCCCCCGGCCCCTGCGCCCCGGCCCAGGCCGGCATTTCGCTGGCGGCGATCCGCGAGTTCGCCGGCAAGATTCCGCTGCTCGGTGTCTGTCTTGGTCACCAGTCGATCGGCGAAGCCTTCGGCGGCAGGATCGTGCACGCCAAGCAGTTGATGCACGGCAAGGTGTCTGCGGTCCACCACAAAAACGAGGGTGTTTTCAAAGGTCTGCCCAATCCGCTGACCTGCACCCGCTACCACTCGCTGGCCATCGAGCGCGCCAGCTTGCCCGATTGCCTCGATATCACCGCATGGACCGACGACGGGGAAATCATGGGCGTCCGCCACAAGACGCTGGCTGTCGAAGGCGTGCAGTTCCACCCCGAATCCATCCTGACCGAACGCGGTCACGACCTGCTCAAGAACTTCCTGGACGAATACAAGAAATGACCCCGCAAGCCGCCCTCCAGCGTGTCATCGAACACCGCGAAATCTTCCACGACGAAATGGTCTCGCTGATGCAGCAGATCATGGGCGGCGAAGTCACGCCGGTCATGATCGCCGCCATCATTACCGGCCTCCGGGTCAAGAAGGAAACCATCGGTGAGATCGCCGCCGCCGCGACGGTGATGCGCGAGTTGTCGACCAAGGTGGTGGTTGCCGATACCAGCCGCCTGGTCGATACCTGCGGCACCGGCGGCGATGGCGCCCACACTTTCAATATTTCGACCGCCGCAATGTTCGTCGCTGCCGCCGCCGGCGCGCAGATCGCCAAGCATGGCGGGCGCTCGGTTTCCAGCCAATCGGGCAGCGCCGATGTGCTCGAGGCGCTCGGCGTCAATCTCAACCTGAAACCGGAGCAGGTCGCACAGTGCATCACCGAAACCGGTATCGGCTTCATGTTCGCGCCCAATCACCACAGCGCCATGAAGCACGCCGCGCCGGTGCGCCGCGAACTGGGCGTGCGCACCATCTTCAACATACTCGGCCCGCTGACCAACCCGGCCAATGCGCCGCAGCAGGTGATGGGTGTCTTTCATCCTGACCTCGTCGGCATCCAGGTGCGCGTCCTGCAGCGTCTGGGCAGTAGTCGCGCGCTGACCGTCTTCGGCCGCGAAAGCCTCGACGAAATTTCCATTTCCGGCGCGACGCTGGTCGGCGAACTGAAGGATGGCCGTGTCAGCGAATACGAGGTTCATCCGGAACAGTTCAACCTGCCGGTGCATGACCCGAAGGTCTTGCAGGTGGCCAACGTCGAAGAATCCAAAATCATGCTGCTCGGCGCGCTCGACAACAAGATGGGTGCCGCGCGCGACATCGTGGCGCTGAATGCCGGCGCCAGCATCTACATCAGCGGCCAGGCCGCCACGCTGGTCGATGGCGTCGAGAAGGCCTTTGAGATGATCGCTTCCGGAGCCGCGCGCGCCAAGCTCGAACAATTCGTCAACTGCACGAAGCAGTTCGCATGAGCGACATTCTCGCCCGGATCGTCGCCACCAAGCGCGAGGAAGTCGCTGCCGCGCTGTCCGTCAAGCCATTGGCTGAAGTCGAGGCGGAAGCTGCGGCCCAGCCGGCGCCCCGCGATTTCGTCGGCGCCATCCGCCACAAGATCGCCGGCGGTCAACCCGCCGTCATTGCTGAAATCAAGAAGGCCAGCCCGTCGAAAGGCATCATCCGGCCTGACTTCGAGCCGGCGGAAATTGCCCGCAGCTACGCCCGGCATGGTGCCGCCTGCCTGTCGGTGCTGACCGACCGCCAGTATTTCCAAGGCTGCCCGGAATACCTGCAGGCCGCCCGTGTGGCGTGCGAACTGCCGGTGCTGCGCAAGGATTTCATGGTCGACCATTATCAGGTCGCCGAAGCGCGTGCCATGGGCGCCGACTGCATCCTGCTCATCGCCGCCGCGCTGAGTCTGCCGGAAATGCAGGCGCTGGAAGCACAGGCTCATGGCTACGGCATGGCCGTGCTGGTCGAAGTCCATAACGGCGAAGAACTCGACGCCGCACTGCAACTGAAAACCCCACTGCTCGGCATCAACAACCGCAACCTGCGCAGCTTCGAGGTCACGCTCAATACGACCCTGGGCCTGCTCGCCCGCATTCCTGTGGATCGCATCGTCATCACCGAAAGCGGCATCCTGACGCCGGAAGACGTCGCGCTGATGCGCGCCAGCCAGGTCAATGTCTTCCTGGTCGGCGAAGCCTTCATGCGGGCGCCGTCACCCGGGGAAGAACTGGCGCGGCTGTTTTCCTGAAGGCCTTGCTCATGTCGTCGGCTTATTGACGGCGCGGTTGTCGACTGCCAAACTGGACAGGAACCGTCGTTTCGACGGCAGGGATGCCATGAACCAGCCTCAACCCACCTTGTTTCGCTCGCTCAGTACTGCCGGTTTTAGCCCGGATGACGACGCCGAAACCCGCCTCAAGAAATCGCTGCTGATCTTCGCCACCGGCCTCGTGTCGCTGGGGTCGATGCTGTGGCTGTTTCTCTATTGGCAGATGGGGCCGCGTTTTTCCTCGACGGCACCGTTCGCCTTCCAGTTGCTGCTGGTTTCCAATCTGGTGTTTTTCCTCAAGAGCGGCAATTTCAGCTTCTTCCGCTATTCGCAGCTGGCGCTGTTCCTTTTTATGCCCTTTGTCGTGCAATGGAGCATCGGCAATTTCATCACGGCTAGCGGCATCAGCCTGTGGGGGCTGTTGGCGCCGATCGGCGCCGTGCTGTTTTTCGGCGTACGCGAATCGGCTGCCTGGTTTTTTGCCTATATCTTTTTGACCGCACTTTCCGGCTTTTTCGATTACTTCCTGGCCGACAGCATCGGGGCGAACGCGTCGCGGGTGCCGATCAGGGTCAGCGTATTCTTCTTCGCCCTCAATTTCGCTGCGGTGTCGACCATCGTTTATCTGCTGCTGCGCTATTCCACCCAAGAGAAGGCCAAGGCACAGGCCAGCCTGGAAGAAACCCACCGGCTGCTGCAGGACGAGCAGGACCGCTCCGAGCGCCTGCTGCTCAACATTCTGCCCGGCCCCATCGCCGAGCGCCTGAAATACGAGAAGCAGACGATCGCCGACGGCTTCGCCGATGTGACGGTGATGTTTGTCGACATCGTCAATTTCACCAAGCTGGCCGAAGGCATGTCACCGCAACAGGTGTTCGCCATGCTCAACCGCATTTTCTCGTCGTTCGACGAACTGGCCGAGCAGTTCGGCATGGAGAAGATCAAGACCATCGGCGATGCCTACATGGTCGCCGGCGGACTCAACAAGGACGAGGGCAACTACTCGCAGGCGATCGCCGAACTGGCGCTGGCCATGCGCGACTTGCTGCGTACCGATTTCGAGGTCAATAGCCTGCATCTGGAGGTGCGGATCGGCATCGGGACCGGGCCGATCGTCGCCGGCGTGGTCGGCAAGAAGAAGTTTATTTACGACCTGTGGGGCGACACCGTCAATCTGGCCAGCCGTATCACCAGCGAAGGGGTGCCGGGCATGGTCCATGTGGACGAAACCACGTATCGGCGTCTGGCTGACCGCTTCGAATTTCAGCCGCCGCAGATCATCCACCTGAAGGGCAAGGGAAATACCCCGGTTTACCGCCTGGTCGGCCCCTTGAAGAACGTGTTGCCGGCAGAAGCCGCGGTCAGCTCCGAGGCGCCAGCGTAAAGCTCACTGCGCCCGGCAGGTTTTCCGCAAGACTCAGAACGTAGCCTGTTTCTTCGGCCTGTCTGGCGGCATGGTAAAGGCCGATGCCCAGCCCGTATTCGGACGGCACCGGCGCCCGGAACAGCGACTCGGCGACTGACAATGCAATGGCTTGGCCGCTGTCGTGCACGCTGAAAACCGGGCTGTTGCGGTCGACCGCCAATTTGACCGATATTTCGATGCCGCTTTCATGTTGCCGCTTGCTCAGTGCGTTCTGCAGCAGGTTTTCGGCAATGCTGTCGAACATGGCGCTCGGCAGCTCGGTATCACCATGCAATTCTTCAAACCATTTGATACCGTTGCCGGCGTGACGATCCTGCAGGCGGTCCCACCAGTCCAGCGCGGAAATGCTGCGACTGTCTTCGACCTGTGGACGCTGCAGTTTGTCGAGCGTGGACTTCAGGCGCTCGGCGATCAGCGGCAGCTGGCGCGCCAGCAATTGCGCCACGGCGGCCGGGTCGCCGGGTTGCGAAGCGGCGTAGCAAAGCGTCTGCAGTGACTGCAGCAGGTTCTTGACGTCGTGCGTGACGCGAGCGCCGGTTTCATACACCGCCTGCAGGTAACCCATGCGCTGCAGTTCATGGGTCTGGAACTTGACGAGGTAGAACTCGGTGGCCAGACGCAGCAGCCATTCCACGTGCCAGTGCATCGCCGGTGACGGTGTGTAGCGGAAATATACGGTCAGGCAAACATCGTTGCGCCGGTATTCCTGGGCATGGGCCGAGGTGACGCCGAAATCACCGGTTTCGTTGCCGGCCTGCCATCTGCATCCGACGACCCAGGGCATGCGGTCCAGTTGCCCGACCACGGTGGCCAGGAAGCGGACCGGGTGGGTTTCGCGTTCGCTGGTTTCGGCGAGGTGAATCAGCCACTGCTCCAGCGGCAGGCCGACCGAGAGGAGATAGCGCGACAGGGCGGAGCCGATTCCCGAAAAACCGCCGCGCGGGTTCCATGCCCAGGCCAGCACCAGTAGGGCTGCGGCAATGGTCAGCGAAGTCTTGGCCAGCGCTTCGACGTAGCTGACGTTACCGACCAGCGTGAAGGCGAGGGCGCCGAGCACGAAAACGGCGAGGGCCAGAAAGACCAGCATGCCGTAGAAGAGATCGAAGGCGTCGCCGGCCTGGCGGCGCAGCGGATGGGCCGGAAAGGCGAGCAGAATGGCGAGCAGGGCGGGCATGTAGAGCGCGATCGTATTGCGCGGCAGCGGATCTAGCACCACGATCGGGGAAATCTCGGGCACGACGCCGAAGATGATCAGGAAGACGAGATAACCGAAGGCGTACAGGTACCCGGCCCGTTCGATACGCCGACTGGTCCACAGCACGCGGCCGCCGATCACCGCGGCCAGCGCACCACACCAGATCAGCATCAGCCAGGGGCCGAGCAGCCACGTCGAGGCCAGCGCAATGCCAAGCAATACGCCACCCTGACGCAGGTTCATGCGCTGTTCCCCGGCGACGAAGGGCTGCCAGAGCAGGAAAAGACCGAGTGCGACGAACCACAGGATCCGGACCGCCGGCAGTTTCCAGCCGCCGAACGCCAGTGCATGCAGTAGCAGCAAATGACCAGCCAGCAGGAAATGCGGTTGGCGCGACCACCAGGGAAGGGTGTTGGAACTATCTGTGGTGTTCATGTTTTTAACAGCTGTCCATTTTTCGACAGGTTGGTGCGGATTTTGGGGCTCAAAGTGGCAAATTGCCGGTGTTTTTCGTTGGCATGGAGTTTGCTAAAGCTAAGCCATACAGATTCAAATGGAGAATGACATGAAAAACAACCAAAGCGGCTTTACCCTTGTCGAAATCGCCATCGTGCTGGTTATCATCGGCCTGCTGCTAGGCGGTGTGCTGAAGGGGCAGGAGTTGATTACTCAGGCCAAGATCAAGAACGTGGCGAATGACCTGAATGGGATGGCAGCGGGTATTTATGGGTATCAGGATCGTTACAAAGCTTTCCCTGGTGATGACGATAAGGCTAGCACTCGTTGGTCTGGCGCTACTAACGGCAATCACGATGGCAAAGTCGATGGTAAATTCAACTCCAGTACGGATGCTGACGAAAGCCGGAAATTCTGGAATCACATGCGTCTGGCAGGCTTTATCGGTGGTGATACCGCTTCGTTTGCGCAGCCGCAGAATGCTGCTGGCGGCATTATTGGCGTCCAGACAAATGCTGGCCCGAGTTCGGCAGTTGAGTTGGCAGGATTGGTTGTGTGTTCTTCCAATTTGCCGGGAAAAATTGCCAATGCGATCGATGCTCAGTTTGACGACGGCGTGCCTAACAAGGGTGTCGTTCGGGGCTATGCGCAGTCCGGAAGTGTGGCGGCCGATGGTGGAACAAGCCCGGTTGATTCTGCGTCTACAGCCGCTTATGTTGATGACGGCGTTAAGCTCTATACGATCTGCAAATCGCTGTAACGGAAGTTTCGCAGCACTTGTTGAAAAGTCCGCCTTGGCGGGCTTTTTCATTTCTGGAGCAGCCGTTCTTCGGCTGCGGTGATGCCTTCCGGCGTGCCCAGCACGACGACAACATCGCCTTCTTCCAGTCGCGTTTCCGGCGCCGGTTCGACGGCGCGGATGCCGCGGCGGCGAATGGCGCTAACTTCGCAGCCGAATTGATCGAGGTTGATTTCGTCCAGGGTGCGCCCGATGGCGCCGGCGCCCGGGCCGAGCAGAACGGAGTGGAGGCGCGGTTGGTGATGGTCGTCGATTTCGTCGAGATCGTGGTCGCTGGCGCCGCGGTAGAAGCCGCGCAGCAGACTGTAGCGTTGGGAACGCGTCTGGCGAATGCGCTTGAGCACGCGATTGACCGGAACGCCAAGCAGGACGAGAGCGTGAGATGCCAGCATCAGGCTGGCTTCCAGCGCTTCGGGAACGACTTCGGTAGCGCCGGCGTGTGACAGGCGCTCGATGTCGCGTTCGTCGTCGGTGCGAACGATGACAGGGATATCCGGGCGCAGGGACTGGATGTGGTGGAGAATTTTCTCGGCGAGCGGTGTGTCGCTGACCGTCATGATGATGACACTGGCGCGCATCAATCCGGCGGCGATCAGCGCGTCCTTGCGCGAGGCGTCGCCAAAGACGACGGTTTCGCCGGCGGCGGCGGCTTCGCGAACGCGGTCGGGGTCGAGGTCGAGGGCGATGTAATTGATCCCCTCCTGGCCGAGGAAGCGCGCCAGATATTGCCCGCTGCGCCCGAAGCCGCAGAGGATCGCGTGCTTCTCGGTGCCCATCGACTGCGCCGCAATCTTGGTCAGCTGCATTGAGCGCAGCAGCCATTCGCCGGCGACGAAGCGCATGACCAGCTTCTCGCTGTATTGCACGATGAACGGTGCGATCAGCATGGAAAGGACGAGGGCAGTGAGCACCACCTGCTCGATGTCTTTCGGCATGCGGGCTATTTCTCCGAGCAGAACGAAACCGAATTCGCCGCCGGCACAGAGCCAGAGCGCCGAGCGGATGGAGTTGCCTGGTGTCGAGCCAAGTCGCCATGAGAGCAGTCCGACGACGATGCTCTTGATCAGCAGCAGGCCGGTCAGCGTCAGCAGCACCTGCCACCACAGCCCGACCAGAATGTGCAGGTCGAGCTTGACGCCGATGGTGACGAAGAACAGGCCCATCAG
>Ga0209310_1001838_pt1 | contig 14704 bp, 10 predicted proteins | sample AD_UKC030_MetaG_FD_184415 | JGI IMG/M metagenome (GOLD analysis project Ga0209310, IMG submission 184415) | Active sludge microbial communities of municipal wastewater-treating anaerobic digesters from USA - AD_UKC030_MetaG (SPAdes) (version 2) | ecosystem: Engineered > Bioreactor > Anaerobic >... | reverse complement strand
GAAATAACAAACCAATCTTTATCTTTTCATCAAGGAAAGGATGATAAATTTCTTCCTGCTTTCTTTCCTGATATGCCACAAGCAACGTTTTTCTCGTTTCGTCATTCATCATGACCGCCCCCGCTTCCGTTTTATTAAATCCCTTATCCTGCACCTGCCGAAGATTAATCAATGAAAGCGTCAGACGATCCGTCAGAAACGGACGAAATTCTTCCATTAAATCGAGAGCAAAACTCGGACGCCCCGGCCTGTCCCGATGCAGAAAACCAACCGCCGGATCAAGACCGACGGCTTCCAGTGCGGAACGGCAATCATGCACCAGTAATGTGTAAAGAAAAGACAAAAGGCAATTTACATTATCCAGAGGCGGTCGGCGGTTGCGTTCCTGAAAAACAAAGTTTTCCTTCTGCGCAACAATCAGATTGTCAAAAACACTAAAATAGATGTGCGCGGCGTCTCCTTCCAAACCTCGTACGGAATCAAGTAATTGATTCATTTCCAATGACTTCAGTGAACTACTCAATTCGGCAATGCTGCGGCTTAAAGCATCATTGGCGATTTTATCCGAATGATCTCTGAGGGCACGCTGCAACACTGTCCGGCAATTGGCAATTTTGCCGGTAACAAAAGCTTTTGCCATCTGCGCGGAATATTTCTGGTCATCAGCGCGGCGATATTGTTCACGGCGCAACAGGACATTGCCGGAAACAGGCCCCTGAACACGCGCGAGAAACCGACCGTATTCTGACAAAAAGCTGATGCCTACGCCGTTTTCACCGCAGAAGCCCATCAGAAACGGGCTGCAAGACACATTACCGAAGCAGACAATGCCACCGATGGTGTGCACAGGCACGCGAAGACGTATTTCCTGATTAACCTTGACCACCACCGTTTCTCCTTCTTTGGCAAGATAAGCACCCTGTGTCGTCACATATAATGTGTTAAGGAGTTTCTTCATTCTTCATCCAGCATTCTCTTTAAATAACTCTCAACTGATCGCTTTTTCTGAATCGTTTGAGGCATGCATTGAGCTAACAGCGAACAGCTTTCACAACGCTTGGCATAAATTGGCTTTGGTGTTTGCCCTAGTTCAATCAACTCATGCGTTTTTTGCGCCACATCTTGCGTCTCCATCCTTAGCGATTCATCAAAGACGACATCGAGGCGTCTCCTAGTTTTACCATAGAAAAGAGCGCCCGCCGGAATTTGAACATGAAGCATTTCCTCCAGACACATCGCTTGTGCACAAAGTTGTACTTTGTCACTATCGTCAGGCTTTGGCTTGCCTCGTTTGTATTCAACAGGAAAAGCCTGCCATGAACCATCAGACTGTCGGTGATACTCAATCACATCCGCCTTGCCAATTAATCCAAGTTGCAATGACCGCATAGATACGCCGCGCTCAATGCGGACATCACCCCGCGATTCATCGCCTTCATCATGCACATGCTCGTGCATAATCCGTCCTTCAGCGGTGAACTTATTCTCTTCCCACATCTGTTCAATATGGATAAGTGCACAGCGACGCGGACAATAAGCATATTGCGTCAAGGCTGAAATCGGAATAAGTTCCTGGTCATCAGCATAAATTGATTTCTTATCAGGCATTCCTAAACCTTAGCTAATCCCATTTTACTGCTATCCCATTTCCAGAATTCCACGCCAACGGGCACATTTTCTTTCTTTAACTTAACTGCATAATGCGCAAATTTCCGTGCGGCATTAACTTTATCTTGAGCCATTGCTTTTTCATCTTTTTGAATATCTATAACTTTGCCCAAATCTAAAAGTGCATGAGCAGGAGCGCAACCAAGCATTGCCTGTCTGATTTTCTGTTCTGCATTGGGGTCTGTACCAACATGTTTAAAGACATAAAGCCCCCGACATGACATCATACCTTTGCTGGCTGACCTGTCGTGATCGTACATATTAGCCAACGATTCCCATAGATTCTTAAGATCATCATCGGAAAATCCCGTACCTTTGGCCAGATTGGCGCTGATAAAACCTTTGGCAACAAAAAGGCCATAAGGAATTAGCGCCTTGCGACCCATTGTGCGAAGCGAATCTTCTGGTGCCTTTTCTTCCCATTCAACATGTTGTTGATATGATGCATCACTTTTTATATCTTTTTCTGTTGGAGTCTTTGCAACTCTGGTAATTGAAAGATCGAGAGGCATAATGGGATCAATTGATCGGGCAAACGCAAACTGAACGGGACCACGAACCTGTCCAGCATTTGCACCTGTACTGAGCACAGCACCAAAAGTTCTAATGTCAAAAAAGTTGTTGCACATCCACTCTCGTGCATTGAGAGATTGCTTTTTTGTCGATTTACTATCCTTTGGAACAGCACCATTAGTTTTTTCATGAGCCAGTGCAATTGGTTTATTTAGATTTGTAGCATGTTCAATAAATATTGCGTTTGGTGTAACATTTTCAAATTTTTCCAAAATAAAATTTCGCACTCTGCGTTTTAAGGCAACATCAGAAACAAGTCCATGCATGTCTTCCGGATCGATTCTTGGGCTGTTGCCCGCATCTGGGTCGCCATTAGGATTACCATTTTCACAATCAAATATATAAAGAAACTCATATCTATTCTGAATACTCATAATTATTCTCCTTTACTCATTTCATTTTTGTTATTGTTATCTTTACTTGCCCGATTCGCAGCAATTTGTTGATAATAACCAAGAGCAAAAAGCGTTTGTTGTTCAAGATTAAGACTAGTTGGAACATGATCTTTTATGTGGCTCCATGTCTCAGCAAGTTGATCCTCATACCAAAAAGCAAGGCCAGCTTCCAATTTATTCAAATGGTTTTTGGCATTACCGATTAAACGACCAAGCGTAAGCCCCGGTGTCTGGCTTGCTGCCACGTAATATCGTTGCACAACGCCAGCACCAACATCACCTAGTGCGGCACGTTGCAGTCTTGCCAGCATTGCAAGCAGACGACCACAATGATACGCAGGTTCAGGATGTTCTTTATTCAGATAGGCACTCATATAATGATTCCCTCCTTTGCGAATAAAATATGCTTTGATTAAGCCCATGCGGGCATGGTTAAATGGTTTATCTTCAATTACATCAACGCGGAAACGAGCCAATGCCTGTGCAATGAATGGTCGCGGTATTGGTAGCCCTGCCAAAGCTACACGCCATAGTGTCGCTGCGACCGGCGCTGGAAGATCTTTCAGATCTCTAACAATAGCGCCACATACAGCCATAAATTTTGGTTCACGCGCTAGATTATCTCCATCTCTGGCAATAATTTCTAAATCAGAAAACCATTGTTCAATTTTGAGAACCAATTCTTCAAAACTTCCCTCCATCCAATCACGCACCATCACTCGACCTGAAGCACCGGAAATTGTTAATGCAAAATAGAGATTATTTATTGGTATTGGACGTTGACCAGTACGGAGTGCTTCAAGAATTTGCCTGGCAGAACCCAATGCTGCTGCTTCTGTGATCTCTGGTGGTTCAAAAAGAAAAGCCAACGGGTCATTTTCCTGATTAACCGGTTCTTTAAACCAATGGACAACCAGAGCATTGGCCAATTTTCGGGAATGATTTTTAATCAGGTAATTAAGTGCATCCACGTATTTACGCGCTACTGTCTCGTGCATAGCAGCATTGTATGCCTGCTCTAATTCAAATGAGCAAAAAGCGTCTTTATCAAAACCAACCATAACATCGCCCATGCTTAAACCACCAACTCCCATAAGGCCGGTTATTTTCGGATGCGCTGACACCGGTTCAATGATTTGTCCAGTAAGATAACAAATCATACCATTTTTTTTTGTTGTAGATTTTTTAGATTTTTTTTCTTCAATACTACCGTGCGCTTTATCTTGAATACGCCATTTGCGCCACCAGTTCAAAATTGCATTATTTTGCAATGGATCGGCACCATCAATACGCCAAGATAACCAGTCAGAAGGTTTCGCTTTTTCTTTTTCAAATCTTTCACGCAGTTTCGCCAATTGATTTTTATTATCAAGCAAATTTACCAATGGCTGCAAATCAGACACTTCATTGGCTGCTACATGCAGCATTTCTTTAAAATATTTATGTCTTTCTTCTGCACCAGATACTTTCTTGGATGCTTCATTTGCTTTGAATAAAAGAATAGCTGTTTGAATTGTTTCAATAAGAAAATGGGCGCGGCCACCAGCGTTCATGTTGTGCATTTCTGGACACTTCGGAACTTGCTGCCCTTTTTTATCACCCAAAGAAGGTAATACATTAATAAATTCACCCTTGGCAGAAAGCTCAATCAGCCATCTTATTGATCTTGTCGTAAACCCCGGTTCAGAATGAGAGAGTTTAGGTTCCACTTCAGCATAACGGACAAGCTCGTGCAACATTAGCAATCCCCCCTTTCTGGTTTACGCACTTCGTCACTGTTAAATGGCGGCACCTTCAAAACACCGTTACACACCGCAGCATCGAAAAGGGTGATAAATGGATTATCATCTTTAACAACATCACGCCTCAGATCGAAAACATCATAGAGCATCCAGCCGATATGCTGGTCAAAAGCTGCTGTTTGGCTGGCGGTATCACCGGTCGGGACATACTCAAAAAAGGCTGGAAATTCACTGCACCCGAAAAAAGGCTGTTGGAAACATTTCCCCTGCGTTGCACGCCTTTCAAAGATGCAATTGAACTTCTTTAAATGTTCCGTTGATGAAAATTTCGGTTTAGGGATAATACGAGCGGTTAAACGGTAACGCACATTTTTCAGCGCCATAGTTTGCCGCTGTGTTCGTCCTTTTTGATCTGTACCTAGGTCATCCTTGCCGCCATCAGCCCATAACGGCTCCGGTTGTTCGCGTCCTTCCATCCAAGATTTAATAGTTCTTTCTGATGGCGCTTTGTCCTTAACCTCATTCCTACGCAGGGCGATATAACGCGGCATTTCTAACACTTCAATTAATTCAATCTGCCAGTAGAAATATGGACGCATACCTTTATCATCTCTGATTCCTTCCCAGTATATTGCGTCAAATATCCCCCTTGCGGCAGACGGCGTGATAACCGGATAACTGAATCGTTCAATTTTCATTTCCGGTCGTGTGAAACACGCGAGATCGCCCCATACTTCAATAGTGTGGGTATTATTCACATTCTCCCTCCTTTCTTTAACCAATTAGTATTTGTTGTGATTGTGGTAAACAAAGACCTAAAACATCATCATAAAACTTACATTCCCTGTCTTCGAGAATATACCATTCATCTGACAGACCTTTTCCGTAACGCAACTGCACCGGAATCAACACCTCCCATGCAGGATGATCTAATTTTGGTCTGTAGATACTGACTGCAATACTTTGGGCACGCCTTATCCACTGTGCATTTATACCTATCTGTCCTTGTTGATGATCTAAATCACGAAATGTATCTATACATGCTTTATATGGAACAAGTATCTGAATAGCTTTTTTATCAATAAGACGATACTTTCTTGCCACATGGACAAAATCAACTTCTTTAATGGCTTGAACAATATCATTCCCCTGTGTTTCAGGTTTGCTGTATGAATAGAGTTTTTGATAGTATTCCCGAAAGACTGATACGTTGTTTAAATCAAGTCCTGCTCCATTTGATTCAATCAACATTGATCGCGTAACTTCCGAAGCTAAAAAATAAGTATTATAAATATCTTTAGGGTATCGCGTCTTATGGTCACCTTGTATATCAGGTTCAAATACACGTACTTCACCCATAATGCGTTTGCCTTCATTATTGACTAGCCGCCCCTCGCGATTGCACCGCCCTGCTACCTGCGCGATGGCATCCAATGGACCAAGTGCGCGATAGGTCACTGGGAAATCAACATCAACGCCCGCCTCTATACACTGCGTAGAAATTAATCGACAAGGTTGGCCTGCTTTAAGTCTATTGCGCACCGTTTCAAGGACAGCCCGCCGATGAACGGCACAGAGATTGGTGGAGAGATGAAAGACATCTTCGTCGTTCCTCATTTCCTTTAATAATTCAGATGCATGATTTTTAAGATTGACGACGCAAAGGACTTGCTTTTCATTTCGTATTTCCTCCGCCAAAGTTGACCAGTTTTTTATTTCATCTTGCTTGGGCCATATTACATTGTACCGTCGCAGGTTTTCGTAGAGCCGTGCATGATCGGGTGCTATTTCAATAGGTTTCCAACCAATATTAACAGACTTCTTAACAGCTTCGTCTAATGAATCAAAAGCTGGCTGTGTTGCCGTGGCAAATAGTACTGTCGAATGGTATTTATTAGAAAGATGAGCCAGTGCAGCTAATGTTGGCACGATAAGATGTTGCGGTAGGGTCTGCGCTTCATCAAAAATAATGACTGAATTCATCAGATTGTGAAGCTTACGACAAGCCGATGGTCTATTGGAAAACAAAGATTCGAGAAGTTGGACATTAGTAGTAATGATAATTGGCGCATCCCAATTCTCTGCAAGTAAACGTCGTGCACGTTCGGTAGCAAACTCTGCATCTTCTTTCGCATCTTCACTGCCTAGACCAGCAAGACTATGATGTTCAAGAACATAATTTTCAGGAAAGTCTTTGAATATTTCTTTATATATGAGCGCAGTCTGTTCGATAATTGCCAAGAAAGGCACCGCAAGTATAATCCGTTTCATGCCCTTATTTTTCACAGCATGTTTCAAAGCAAATTTAAGCATGGCCAACGTTTTTCCACTACCGGTAGGCGCTGTAAGCGTGAATAACCCCGGTGTCGCCGCAGACGAAGAATCGCACATGTGCCAAAGTAAATTTCTGGATTCTAAAACAGACTTATCCGCTTCACTGACACCGCGTATTTTACTATCCATGTATTGTTCCAGGATATCAAGCGCAGCTTTCGCATTTAATGGCGGCCCCAATGGACGATACTTTTTTCCATTTTCGTCTCCCTCAAAATGTGCTTCTGTATCTAGAAAATCCGCATCAGTCAGACAAGAAAATAGCATCCTAACGTCGAGCATTGATGCGACTGGATTCTGAAAACCTTTCGCGATATCTATAACAAGCTTATCGGATTTTGAAGCTTTTAGATTATCAGAATTAAATCTGGCTTTAAGAAGATTCAGATCATTATCACTTAACTTTAGGCCGAGTGGGTGCTTCTCGGCAAGTGTTGCCAAGTTCATTGTTCTAAGAGCATCAAGACTACCTTTTTGCAAGCCTATATGATGGCCCTGAACGGCTAATGCCGCCGCAATAGCTTTATTTTCGATAGCAAGCCAAGCACCTGATGACCAGTGATCCAAACCGCTAACCTCACCACGTAAACGCGCTTGAAATAAATCTGCGTATTTACCAAGGTCATGTATTTGCCCACAAAGATATGCTTCGGATGCCCATGGCAAATCTTTGGTAAATTGTTGAATCAATTTGCTAACTGATCCTAGATGATCTTTTAGTAGATGCTTTTTATTTACCTTATTTTCACTGTGTGCAAAGAAGTCAGCCATTATCAGACCTTTTATTATCTGATCAATTTTCTAAAAACTTTCCTCTTGTTCCGTCACTTTTCACACTACCTTCTTTATCAATCCTTCATGCCTCTTGATTGCATTTTTCAAACTTACCGGATTCCCCGGTCGGGCCGGGAAATGACAAAGGGGGTAATGGATTTACCCTATAGGGACACCATGGCCTGCCAGTCCCACGCTGGAATAACGGGGCGGCGGATTCCACAGAAGTTGTCGAGTATTCCTCGGCAACTACGGATGGAACTGGCATCCGGCATACGCCGGACAGGTTGCTGCCGGCTCCACAATGTTTTTCTATAATACTTCAAAATAGTCTGCTTCAAGGCGAAACCTTGAACCAGTAAAAGATGAATATCAAGTCGTAAATAATGGATGGCGCAAAGAGGTCACATTTTTACCATACTGCAGATATCAACCCTTTATCCACCACGTCCCGCCACGCGCTGAACCGACACGTTCGATCATGCCTTTGCTTTTCAGTTTCTTTAAATTATTTTCTACAGCCGTTGTGCCGACACCGACTTGATCGGATAACTCATTAATCGTGATATGCGGATTGGCGGCAATTGCATCCAGAATTTTCACTTCACTCCGGCTGAAATTATCACCCCACTTTCTCCCCACTTTCTCCCCACTCTCTCCGACCTTTTCACCCAACGACGCTTTGCGGAAATGGACGGACAAGCCACCGAACTCTTCGCGGAATTCCGGCTCCGGCAGTCCGGCTTTCCGGCATTCGTCAATGATCTTGATCGTGCCGCGACCCCAGGCTTCAATCATGCCCGCCTTGAAAAAGGCATCCGCCAAATATTTATTGCGGGGTCTGGAGAGATGCCATTTCTTTAAATCGTCAATTTTAATATCGGGCGGCAACGTGCCTTCATTCCATAGATTCAGACTTTCGGGGTCAATGCGAAGCTGGGTGTGCGCGCCCATGTAATTGCGATGAATCACCGCGTTGATGATTGCTTCGCGCAGGGCCTCTTCGGGATATTCCATATTGTCTTTGCGGTAAATGCCTTCATACGTGATATTGGAAAGCAGATATTTTACCCGCAGGATTTCCAGCGCTTTGTCCACCTGGTCAAAGAGATTGCCTTCAACGTCATCCGTGCTGATCAAATCAGTGGCGCTGACAAATTTGCCGATCTTGATATAGGCAGTGATGTAAAACTTCTTCGGATTTTTCCCGAAAAGTAAAATAGCGGCGCGGCGCAGTTTGCCTTTTTCCAAAAGGTTTAATTTCTGTAAAATTGCCGGTATGCTTTTTTCTTTCGCGATTTGCGGGATTTTTTGCGCGGCTAGTCTCTGAAAATTTTTAACGGCGGTTACATCGATGTCCTTGATGATTGCTCTCTCTTCGATAAAGTCATCCCAAGAGCGGCCGGATTTCCGCATCAGCATTTCCACCAGTTCGTTCCCCTTGATTTCAATCGAGGAACTGCCGCTACGCGTGTAAAAGCGACCATGATAGGAAATCGGCGCGGATGAAGACGCTACGGTGATTTCAATAATGTCCTTGCCTGCTTTCTTTTTAATTTTTACATCGGGCGTGATTCCTAAAACATCTTTTGTTTTGTTGGGGATGTCATCCAGATAGCGGGTTGCGTCTTTGAGGCCCGTTGCTTTTCCCTCGTCGTCAATGCCGATGTAGAGCTTTCCGCCGGATGAGTTGGCAAATGCACAAATGGTTTTCAAACAGTTATCGTTCGGAGTCTGCTTGAATTCCTTATTCTGATCCTCAATCTTGTGCATGATAATCCTTGGCCTGCTTCAAGTTGATGATATTTGGATTTAATTTGCGGACATCTTACAACTTCTTGATTGTATTGCAAGATTAAATATTATTAAATATTTTTTCTGTTTTAATTTCTGTCAAATCTCCACCACCATTTGATGTCCGATGAGTTTTTATTTTTCTAATGGAGTCAGTTCCCATTTTCCGGCGGCATGCCATGTTTGTTTAAATGCCAGATTCTTGTGAATCGCATCCAGCGGTTTGAGCAGAAATTTTTCAATGACTTTGACCGTTACGGATAGTTTAACGGGTGCGTGACTGATTTCATTCTTTCTTAAAAAAACTGACCAGAGGCGCTGGCGGTCGGATTTCTCATCGTAAATTTCTTCGGCAAACAGAGGCCGCTTGTGTGGCAGCTCCGTTTTGCGATGATGGAATGTGCGCTTCAACGATTCTGTGAGATTCATCCCATTAAAATCAAATTTGCGCGTCATCAACCAGATGTCATAAAAATCCTTCATCCGGCTATTCAGCAGACCCAGTTTTACCATGGCTTCGAATTTTTCACTGATGACACTTTCCGGCGGATATCCTTTGAGACAGGGTTTGGGAAAATCAAGAATGGTCGGAAATTCAGTGACGCGCGCTTTCGGATAAACAACGTCACCAAAGGCAATGTCAATTTGCATGGGTATACGCGCCCGCTCCAGAAAACCGGCAAACCTGACTCGCACACCCTCGTAATCTGCATCTTCTTTAATGCGCCTTCCGCTGATGGATGTGGGATCAAAAACAAGACCATCATCGGGAACCTTTGCTTTACAGATGCCCTTGATGACTTTCTCTATCCCGGCAACCGCGTTGTCATAATTTGCCAGCAAGTCAATATCCAGCGTCGCGCGACGTTGCGGTATGCCCCAAGCGGTGAACATCAGCGCGCCCTTAAGAATAAAATGCTGCGAATATTGAGATTTGGATAACCGGAAAAGAAATCTTTCCATGCCATAATATTGAAGTATTTCGGCAAAGGGCCTATGGCTTTTTCTGGCAGTGTTTTGAAGGCGGCCTCTGACGGATGCTGCCATATTGACAATATTCTGCTTCATATCAGGGCTTCCAGTACCGGTTGAATGATGTTGCTGACACGACATATTTTTGCGTATTGCATGATTGCTTGTGGTTTGATGTTCTTTTCAGTTATTGAGAATTTCAGCGCGTCTCTGGCTACATTGATTCCGATTTTGTTTCGGAATTTGAAGCAGTCCGCGATCGTTTTCGCCAGTGAATAAACTTTTATGGTATGGTCGTCGATGCGATGTTTTTCAATGCCTGCTTCCCAGACTGTGGGATCGAACCGATAAAAACGGACCGGCGGATATTTGATTCTATAGGCATGCGTTTTTCTGGGTATGGCCATTTCTATATACGCAGGAATTTCGTTTGTAGCTTCGTGGAAAGAAAGGGAAGAAAGAAGACAAATAACCCCCCGGGGCGCCTGGAGCGACGCCTCAACAAGATCGGTGTGAGAACCGGCAATATATTTTTTGAGCCTGTAAAGTCCTCTGCCAATTTTTTCGACTTCGCTGTTGCGTGTCAGAACAGCCAGCGTATCCGGGTGAAAGCCGGCTTTCAGCATTGCCGAAAATCGGGCAATACCGCCGTTTTCCTGAAAAAAATTGATGAGGTCTTGCGATTTTGTGCGCATTTAATTATCCGTATATAATATTACCACTTTTTAAGACATGTATATGTTTTATACGGCACTGTCAAGAAGCAATCGCAGATTGTTCGGGCTTTGTGACCTTTAGGTTAGAACAATCCCTACATTTATTGATAATTATTTTATCAAACCTCCACCACCATCTGGTGTCCTTCGACTTTTTTATTTTAAAATATTTACATCATCTGGATTTACTCTATAGGGCACCATGGCCGGAAAATGCTCGGATGTTAATTCATCATGAGTAGCATGAAAAATAATATCTTTGGTTGATTTTTGATTAAGTTATTGATTTTACTGGAGCCGATGACCAGAATCGAACTGGTGACCTACTGATTACGAATCAGTTGCTCTACCGGCTGAGCTACATCGGCATCCATTAAAGAGATGTCGTATTTATATTATGGAGTTCCCCTTGTCAACATCAATAATCCGTCCAGCCTTAATGATTGACTTCTATTCCATTTTCCTTTAGCTTCCGGAAACAAAGCTGATGAGTATAGAAACCAAAATGATTCTTTTTCTCCTTACTTTTTTATGCCTTTACAGCGGAATTAATTTTTATCTCTTTTTCCGCGCCAAAAGCATTTTTCACTTTTCCGGTCTGCTGCAGGGCTTAATCCTGATTCTCGTCATCCTCCTAATTCTCGCGCCGGTTATTGTCCGGACATTGGAATCCTTGCATTATGAGCAGTTGGCTCGTCTGACGGCCTGCGTCGGCTATGTTTGGATGGCATTTGTTTTTCTGTTTTTCTTTTCGAGCATTTCGCTGGAATTAATTCGAATCGCCCTCAAACTGATTGTTCCCGGAACCGGTGCGCTCACGCTCAAGACTGTCACATTCTACGTGTCCGTATTGCTGGCAGTCGGTTTGGTGGTCTATGGTTATTTCGATGCACAGCTAATCCGCGTGAAGAACCTGCAAATCACCACTGATCAGGTTCTCCCCGAAGACGGAAAACTCCGTATTGTCCAGATATCCGACGTACATGTGGGTATCATCATTCGGAACAGTCGTTTAAATCAAATTTTGGAACGCATTCAGGAGGCCCACCCCGACATTCTTGTTTCCACGGGGGATCTGCTTGACGGCGAATTGGACAATATCAAGGAGGACGCCAAACGTTTCGCCGCCATAAAAGTTCCCTATGGCAAATTCGCCGTTTTGGGCAATCATGAATATTACGCCGGGTTAAAACGATCCATCGAATTTACGGAAGCAGCAGGTTTCCATCTGTTGCGTGATGACAGCATACGGGCGGCAGGCATCACGATTTTCGGAGAAGACGATATCACCGGCCGGAAACCCAGCGAAACAAAGAAAAGTGAGGCCTTGCAAAAGGCGCTCACCCGAAAGACAGATGGTTTTGTCCTGCTTTTGAAGCACCAGCCCTCTGTTAGCAAAGAAGCCTGTTTCAATTTACAGCTTTCCGGCCATACGCATGGTGGCCAGCTTTTCCCCTTCGGCCTCGTCACGCGCTTGTTTTTTCCGAAAAACTACGGTCTGCATGAGCTGGCCGTAAACAAACTGTTGTATGTCAGCCGTGGCACAGGCACTTGGGGCCCGCCCGTGCGCGTCTTCGCCCCGCCGGAAATTACCGTGATTGATTTAATCGGCAAGAAGATGAATTGATTCACTATCAGATTATTTTCTGAAGACAAATATCAGAATAAGTTTTCGTCCGGGTTATGGCTTGTGAAAAGAATATGAGAATAAAAAACGCGACCTGCCGTGCAGACAGGCCGCGTCAAAATAAATTATTTCTGAAGGGCGTTAACTTTCTTTGTTAATCGTGAAATTTTGCGAGAGGCATTTTTCTTGTGAATCAGGCCTTTTGCCGCGGCTTTGGCAAGCGCGGGAGCGGTTGCTTTCAGCGCATTTGCCGAGTTTTCTTTGCTTTTGCCTTCAACAGCCGTTAGCACCGTTTTTACTTTTGTTTTTATCGCGGACTTGGCGGCCATATTGCGCTCCCGGCGGACTTTGCTTTGACGATCGCGTTTTTCTGCTGATTTATGTGTTGCCAAATGTATCTCCTCCTGAACTTCATTTTTATTAAGGTGTGGGTGTTTAACGCAATTATTTCAGGCTGTCAAGCGCAATTTCTGGTGCAAATTGATTGCCGGGCAGAACAGTGGGTTATTGGGAACCTGCAAGAATAGGAACAGGGCCGAGACAGGTCGAGATACCTGCCTCGGCTCGTGATGGGTTAATCTTCGAAATACTCGTTTTTCATCGTAACGGTGAGACCGTCATTATTGAGCAACCGGATAGCCAGACCTTCAGTCTTCGGCAGTTCATAGCCGAAGAAATAACGGCAGGTGGCTATCTTGCCGTTATAGAAATTCGCATCGGCCTCATTAGGATTGTTTTTCAGCGCTTTCCCGGCGGAGGTGGCCTGGCGGAGCCACTGCCAGGCAATAGCGATGATGCCAAAATATTCCAGATATAGCGTGGCGTCAGCAAGAAACATTTCGGGACCTTCCTTGGCGGCAATACCAAACTGATGCGCGGTCACTTTTTCCAGTTGGGCCACTGCCGCAGCAAGCTTTTCGGCAAACGTCTTCATTTCCGTATCGGCTTCCGCCTCTTTAATGGCTTTGCGCACTTCCGCCAGATACAACTGGGCGGCCTTGCCCTTCTTCATCATCATCTTACGGCCCAGCAAGTCCATTCCCTGAATGCCGGTGGTGCCTTCGTGAATCGGGTGAATGCGCACATCGCGGTAAAGCTGCTCGAGAGGAAACTCTTCGCAGAACCCGTAACCGCCGAGGATCTGCAAGCCCTGTGAACAGGACAAAATGCCCATTTCGGAAGGATAGGTTTTGGCAACCGGCGTCAAAAGTTCCAGAAGCAGGTTGTAGTTCTCATGCTCCTCACCTTCCGTGACATGCTCCAGATCCTCATACAGACCGCATTGAACCAGCAGGGCAAGCGATCCTTCCACAATCGACCTCTGAAACAAGAGCATCCGCTTGATATCGGCATGTTCAATGATTGGAATCTGCGGAGACAAGGGATCCTTCGAGGTCAGTTTACGTCCTTGCGGTCGTTCTTTTGCATATTCCAACGACGCATAGTAGGCGGCGGACGAAATACAGGCGGCTCCCAGACCCACATCGATTCTAGCGCCGTTCATCATCTGGAACATGTACCCCAGTCCCCTATTTGCCTCTCCTACCAGCCAGCCGCGGCAATCGTCGTTTTCGCCAAAAGCCAGTTGGGTGATCGGCGCGCCACGGTAGCCAAGCTTATGGTAAATGCCCGCGCAGTTGACATCGTTAGGCTCGAGCGTCCCATCGTCTTTGATACGCTTCTTCGGAATAATGAAGAGCGAGATGCCTTTGATGCCGGGAGGCGCGTCTTTGATTCGGACCAGAGCCAGGTGAATGATATTGTCCGCGCCGTCATGGTCGCCCGCGGAGATGAAAATCTTCTGACCCTTGATTTTATAGTATCCCTGATCCGTCGGCGTCGCCGTGGTGGTCAGATCGGTGAGCGAACTGCCCGCCTGTGGTTCGGTCAGCGCCATGGTACCCTGCCATTCGCCGGCAATCATCTTAGGCAAATACATATCCTTCATTTCCTGCGTGCCGTAGGACACGATGAGCCCCGCTGCGCCGTGTGTCAGGCCGTGATAGACGGCGGCAGAGTAGTTGGCCGCGCCGAAAATCGCCGTCGGCAGCATTACGCCGATGATGAACGGCAGCTGCTGACCGCCGACGTCATAGGGAAAGGTCGACG
>Ga0209310_1001834_pt1 | contig 14721 bp, 10 predicted proteins | sample AD_UKC030_MetaG_FD_184415 | JGI IMG/M metagenome (GOLD analysis project Ga0209310, IMG submission 184415) | Active sludge microbial communities of municipal wastewater-treating anaerobic digesters from USA - AD_UKC030_MetaG (SPAdes) (version 2) | ecosystem: Engineered > Bioreactor > Anaerobic >... | reverse complement strand
ATCTCTACAACTCCTACCTCGTCGAGGAGGGCAAGACCGTCCTCATCGACACGGTCTGGCAGCCCTTCGCGAAGGAGTACGTCGACAACCTCGAGGCCGAGCTGGGCCTCGGGAAGATCGACTGCATTGTCCAGAACCACGCCGAGACCGATCATTCCGGGGCCCTGCCCGAGCTGCTCCGCCGGCGGCCCGATCTCCCGGTCTACTGCACGGCGAACGGCGTGAAGTCGCTCAAGGGGCTCTGGCACGGGGACTGGGACTTCCGCGTCGTGAAGACGGGGGACTCGCTCGATATCGGAAACGGCAAGAAGCTGGTCTTCGTCGAGGCGCCCATGCTCCACTGGCCCGATTCCATGTTTAGCTACCTGACGGGCGACGCCGTCCTCTTCTCGAACGACGCCTTCGGTCAGCACTACGCCAGCGAGGCCCTCTTCAACGACCTCGTGGACCAGGACGAGCTCTGGGCCGAGTGCGTCAAGTACTACGCGAACATCCTGACCCCCTTCTCCGCCCTCGTGAGCCGGAAGATCGACGAGCTCCTCGGGATGAAGCTCCCGGTGGAGATCATCGCGACGAGCCACGGCATCGTGTGGAGGAAGGATCCCCTCCAGATCGTCCGGAAGTACGCGGCCTGGGCCAAGGACTACCAGGAGGACCGGATCACGGTCCTCTACGATTCGATGTGGGAGGGGACGAGGAAGCTCGCCGAGGCCATCGCGCAGGGCGTCGCGGAGGCCAGCCCCTCCACGGCCATCGTCGCGCTCAACACGGCCAAGACGGACAAGAACGACGTCATCACCGAGGTCTTCAGGTCCAAGGCCATCCTCGTCGGCTCGCCGACGATCAACAAGGGCATCCTCGCGAGCGTCGCGGGGATACTCGAGGTCGTCGAGGGTCTGCGCTTCAAGGGCAAGAAGGCGGCCTCCTTCGGCTGCTCGGGCTGGTCGGGCGAGGCGCCGAAGAAGATCGCCGAGGCGCTGGGGAAGAGCGGCTTCGAGATCGCGGCCGAGAGCCTGGCTTGCCCCTGGGAGCCCGACGAGGCCTTCCTCGACCGGGCGCGCGAGTACGGGCGGGCCTTCGCCGCGAAGCTGCGCTGAGGCTGGCGGCGCGCGGACCGGGTCCTCCAAAGGGCTTCGCGAAACGGAGGCGATCCATGAGCAAGACGATCGATGATCTGCGGCACGAGCATGAGGCGATCCTCTTCACCCTAGGGCTGCTGGGGAAGATGCGGGCCCTCGCCGAGGCGGGGAAGGCCCTCGATGCCGATGACGCTCTCGCGCTCATCGCTTTCCTGAAGGAGTTCGCCGATAAGTGCCACCACGGGAAGGAGGAGGGCATCCTCTTCCCGGCGCTCGAGAGGGCCGGCATCGCGAACGAGGGCGGCCCCATCGGCGCAATGCTCCGCGAGCACGAGCTCGGGCGCGGGCACATCCGCGATATGGAGGCGGCGCTGCGGAAGGAGCCCGCCGATCCCGCCGCCTTCGCGCGGGCGGCCGATGCCTACGCCCGGCTCCTCTCCCGGCACATCGAGAAGGAGAACGAGGTCCTCTTCCCCATGGGCGAGCGCGCCCTGGGCGAAAAAGCGCTCGACGATATCTACGGGCGCTTCGAGGAGCACGAGGAGAGGGTCATCGGCGCGGGGCGCCACGAGGAGCTCCACGCCCTGCTCGGCGAGTTCGAGAGGAAGTACCGCTAGGCCCGGCGCATGAGCTCGCGTCCGCGCGTCCGCATATCGGTCTTGTAGCGGCGGATCGGGCACTTCGCGCGGGCGGCGGCTTTCGGCGATCGAGGCCCGGGATGGCCTCGTCGAGGGCGGCCATGCGGCTCCCGCCGCGGTCGCCGCCCCTCATCGAAAAACTCCCTGTCGTTGCCGCAGGGCGCATCCGCGTCGCCCCCACGGAGACCCCATGTAAAACGCGTTGTCCGGACGAGCCCCGGGCGTCGTGTCTTTTACGTCGGCTGGATCCGAGCGTCAGGACGGCGAGCGAAGGATATTCAGTTCCATACGCTAGGTTGCGGTTACAGACCATGCCCCTGCCCTCGGCTTGAGTCTCCCGCGGCCCCGGGATAGAATGGCGCCGCGCCTTTCCGCCCGAGGGCGGCGACGCTGGAGCATCACGATGAACGACTCAGAGACCAGGGGCCGCGCGGCCATCCGCCATCGCCGTATCAGGCTTTTCATGGACGAGATCCGCCTCGCCATACTCCGCGACCCGCGGCCCTTCGCCGCGAGCTACGCCCCTAGCCCGGACCCGGTCCCGCTGAAGGCCAGCCTCGGCCTCGAGCGCCGGCCCGTCGCCGAGGGCGAGGTCTGGGGCCGGAACTGGGAATCGGGCTACTTCAAGCTCGAGGCGACGGTCCCCCTCGAGTGGAGGGGCCGCGCGGTCGCCGCCTGGCTGGACTTCGGCGGCGAGGCCCTCGTCTACTCCCGCGAGGGGCTGCCCCTCTACGGCCTCTCGAACGGCTCGGCCTTCGCCGAGCACTACGCCAAGGACCTGTACCGCCTCTTCCCCGCCTGCGCGGGCGGCGAGCGGGTGGAGCTCCTCGTCGAGGCCGCGGCCAGCTACATGTTCGGCCTCAGGCCGGCGACTGCCCCGGCCTCGAAGGCCGATCCCGCGCGCCACGGCTCCTGGGAGGCCCGGCTCGGCAAGCTCAGGTTGTGCGAGATCGACGAGGGGCTCTGGGGCCTCTGGCTCGACATGGACTTCCTCCTCCGCCTCTTCGACGACCTCGAGCCCTCCTCCGTCCGGGCGAGCCGGATCCTGCGCGCCCTCTTCGAGGCCACGACCGCCTATCGCGGCGATCCGGCCAACGCGGCGGCCTGCCGCGCCATCCTCGCGCCCGAGCTCGCCAAGCCCGCCTGCGCCTCGGCGCTGTCGACCACCGCCGTCGGGCACGCCCACATCGACACGGCCTGGCTCTGGCGGATCCGCGAGACCCGGCGCAAGATCGCCCGCACCTTCGCCAACCAGCTCGACCTCATCGAGCGCTATCCCGGCTACGTCTTCGGCGCCTCCGCCCCGCAGCACTACCAATGGGTCAAGGAGGACCACCCCGAGCTCTACGAGCGCGTCAAGCGCGCCGTGTCCGCCGGCCGCTGGGAGCCCCAGGGCGCCATGTGGGTCGAGGCCGACTGCAACCTCGTCTCCGGCGAGTCCATGGTCCGGCAGATCCTGCGCGGCAAGAATTTCTGGAAGGACGAGTTCGGCCTCGACGTGCGCAATTGCTGGATCCCCGACGTCTTCGGCTACGCGGCCTCCATGCCCCAGATCCTGCGCAAGTCCGGCGTCGACTCCTTCCTCACCCAGAAGCTGTCCTGGTCGAAGAACAACGAGTTCCCCCACGACACCTTCATATGGCGCGGCATCGACGGCAGCGAGGTCCTCACCCACTTCCCCCCCGAGTACACCTACAACAGCTACTGCCAGCCCGAGGCGCTGCGGAAGGCCGAGCGCGCCTTCCACGAGAAGGACCGCGTCGACGAGTTCATCACCCTCATGGGCATGGGCGACGGCGGCGGCGGCCCCAAGGAGGAGCACCTCGAGCACGCCCTCCGCGCCCGGGACGCCGAGGGCCTGCCCAAGGTCTCCCTCGGCCGCGCCGACGAGCTCCTCGACCGCCTGCGGAAGCGCGAGGGCGAGCTCGAGACCTGGGTCGGCGAGCTCTACCTCGAGTACCACCGGGGCACCTACACCACCCAGGCGCGGACCAAGCGCGACAACCGCCGCCTCGAGCAGGAGCTCTTCGCCGCCGAGTCCCTCTGCTCCTGCCTGCCCCTCGCCGACTACCCCCGGGACGAGCTCGGCCGCGTCGTCGATACCCTCCTCCTCCACCAGTTCCACGACATCATCCCCGGCTCGAGCGTCCACGCCGTCTACGAGGACGCCGCGGCCGCCTACGCCGAGGCCTTCGGCGCGCTGCGCGAGATCGAGAGCCGGGCGTTCCGCGCCCTCGGCCGCGAGGAGGAGGGCGCGCTCACCCTCTTCAACCCCCTCGGGACGCCCTGGGCCGGCCTCTACTCCCTGCCCGACGCGTTGCGCGATCGCGACCTGGCCGACGGCGCGGGCGGCCCCGTCCCGGTCCAGGCCTCCGGGAGCTCCGCCCTCGCCCGCGTCGAGGTCCCCGCCCAGGGCTTCCTCGTCCTTCGCGTCTGCGACGCGCGCGCCGCTGGCGCGCGCGCCTGCGACGGCCCGCGGCCCGGCGAGTCCGAGCCCGTGCTCGAGAACGAGCTCGCCCGCTACCGCTTCGACGCGTCGGGCCGCCTCGTCGAGGCCTTCGACAAGGAGCTGGGCCGCGGCATCCTCAAGGCCGGCGCGCGGGGCAACGTCCTCTCCCTCTACGAGGACACGCCCCACAACTACGACGCCTGGGACATCGACTTCTACTACGTCGACCAGCTCCTCGAGGAGGCGCGGCCCCGCGCCGGGACCTCCTGGCGCCGCTCGGCCTCGGGGCCCCTCCGCCAGGCCCTGCGCTTCGAGCTCGAGATCGGCGGGTCGAGCCTCGCGCAGGAGGTCTCCCTCGACGAGGGATCGAAGGCCCTCTCCTTCTCGACCGAGGTCGACTGGCGCGAGTCCCGCCGCATGCTCCGCGTCGCCTTCCCCGTGGCCTCGACGGCCCTCGAGGCAGCCTGCGAGATCCCCTTCGGCTACGTCATGCGGCCGACCCACGCCAACACCGAGTGGGACTTCGCGAAGTTCGAGGTCTGCGCCCAGCGCTGGGTCGACCTCTCGGACGCCCGGGGCGGCTTCGCGCTCCTGAACGACTGCAAGTACGGCCACCGCGTCCGCGACGCCGTCCTCGATCTCTGCCTGCTCCGCTCGCCCCTCTACCCCGACCCCGACGCCGACTTCGGGCCCCACGAGTTCGCCTACGTCCTGTACCCCCACGCGGGCGGCCCCTCGAGCGGCGAGGTCCAGGCGGCGGCGGCCCGCCTGAACCGCCCGCCCCTCGCCTTCGCGGGCGCGGTCGGCCTGGGCGGGACCCCGGTCCGCGCCCAGGGCGAGGGCTTCTCCGTCGAGGCCCTGAAGAAGGCCGAGCGGGGCGAGGCCCTCGTCCTGCGCCTCGTCGAGAACCGCGGCCTCGGCGCCAAGGCCCTCGTCTCCGGCGGCGGGGCCTACGGCCGGCTCGTCGAGACCGACCTCGTCGAGTGGGCCGAGGGCGAGGCCCGCTCCCTGGCCGCCCCGGCCGAGATCGAGCTCAAGCCCTTCGAGATCAGGACCTTCAAGGCCTTCGAAGGCGCATGACGCGAGATTTCCCGATGAAGCAGCGCGCCCATGACAGGACCAGGACGATGCGGGGTCTCGTCCTCTCGTACGTCGCCCTCCTGGTCCTCCCCCTGGCCCTCCTGACGTCGGTCTACCTCTTCATGCGCGGCGAGCTCGCCGCGGGCGCCGCCGCCACCATCTCCCTCAGGCTCTCCAACTGCGTCGAGCGGATGCGCTATACCCTCGACGTCTACTACGAGCGGGCCCAGGCCGTCGCCCTCGCCACGGTGCAGAACGACGACCTCCTGGCCATCATCGGCTCGGGCAAGAGCCCCAGGGGCAGCAACGACGCGGGAAGCTATCGCATCGCCTCGCAGCTCCACTCCACGGCCCTGAGCAACGACTTCATCGCCGATATCGCGGTTCGCCTCAACGACTTCAGGATCGGGATCGGCCAGAGCGGCTATTTGAGCGATGCGAGGATCTTCGAGGAGGGCTTCACCTCGGTCGAGGCCGACCTCCCCTACGCCGAGTGGCTCAGGATGGTCGAGGGCTTCGCCGTGGGACGGACCGTCTGCCTCGGGGACGGGACCCTCTACTTCCTCAGGACCTACCCCGTGACGCCGCGGGACGAGAAGAGCCGCTGCATCGTCATCATTAAGTTCAAGCCGCGGATCCTCTCCGATCTCCTGAAGGAGATCCCCGAGGGCAGCGCCTTCACGATCCTCGACGACGAGGGCCCGAAGGCGATCTTCTCGACGGATGGGCGGCTGCGGGATAGGACCCTCTCCTGGGACCTCTCCGAGGCGAAGGGGGAAGGCGCGTACGGCGGCTTCAGCGTCGCCTACGCGAAGAGCTCCCTCCTTCCGATAACGTATGTCTCCTCGGTCCCGCGGGAGCGCATCCTCGCCGCGCAGCGGCGGGCGAGCGGCTGGGCGAGCTTCGTCTTCGCGGCCTGCGCCCTCTCCTACGCGGCCTTCTTCGTTTACTTCGCGAGGAGGAATCTCGATCCCCTACGGCGCCTGCTCGCCGCGGTCAAGGGCGAGAAGTCGAGGGGCATCGGCCTCTCCGACCCCTACGCGGAGATCGAGACCATGCTCGTCGACGCGGCGGCCCAGAGACTGGCCCTGGCCGACCTCAAGCACGAGCGCGGGGACCTCGAGCGCCGGGACGCCTTCCTCGACGCCCTCGAGGGCCGCAAGGGCCGGCCCGAGGCCCTCGCCCTGCTCGGCGGGAACCTCGGCTTCGACTGCCGCAAGGGGGCATACTGCCTCGTCGAGCTCCGGTTCGAGGGTCAGGGAGATGAGGACGCGGGCGGTTCCCCGTCGGCGGCCCTCGGCGAGGGGCTCCTCTCGAGGGTCCTCGCGGAGGATTTCGCCGTGACGAGCTCGAGGAGGGGCTGCTCCGTCCTTTTCACGGTGTCGCGGAGGGAGGGAAACCCGGCCGTATCCTGGCCGGCCGGCGTCGAGGAGGGCTCCGCCCAGGTGCAGCACTACCTGCGCGACAACTCGGCCATCGAGACCTTGATCGCGATCTCCGACCCGCACATCGGGCCCGAGGGCATCCAAGCGGCCTATGACGAGGTCGCGCAGGCCATGGAGTTCATGCGGCTCGTGGGCAAGCAGACCGTGGCGACCTTCTCCCAGGCCTCCATCAAGACGGGCGGCAGCCTGAGCGCGGCCCAGCTCAGGCGGGAGACCCTCATGATCGGTTACGCGAGGGCGGGCGACTTCGCGCGCGCCAAGGCGGTCTTCAAGCAGATCCTCGAGGCCTACTCTGGCGAGGCCTCCCTCCCGGCGAGGGCGCTCAAGATGAGGATCTTCGCCCTCGTCGGGACCGTCCTCCAGGCGGTCGACGTGGCCGGCCTGTCGGGGCCGAGGCGAGGCGTCGAGGACGGGGCGGCCTACGACCGGCTCTCCCGCTGCGAGAGCCTCGAGGACTTCGAGTCCGTCCTCGGCGGCCTCTTCGACGAGCTCGAGGCCGCCTCCCGGGAAGGGGAGGGCGGCGCCCGGGAAGGCCTCGCCGGGGAGGTGCGGGCGATCGTCGAGGCGAACTACCGCAATACCGAGCTCAACGTCAGCCTGATCGCCGACATGCTCGGGCGCAACCTCGATTACGTATCCCGCTCCTTCGCCCGGGCCACCGGCATGGGCCTCCTCGACTACATCCATAGCGTGAGGATCGCCCAGGCGAAGGCCCTCATCGACGGCGAGCCGGAGATGACGATCCAGGCGGTCGCCGCGGCGGCGGGCTACACGAACTGCGAATCCTTCATCCGCGCCTTCAAGCGGAGGGAGGGCATCACCCCCGGGCGCTACAAGGCGGGCGGGAAAATCGCGGGGGACTGAGGATCTCGCCTCCTCGCCCTCCCCGGAACGTCGGAAAACGTCAATCGAAGACCGTCAATCCAGAGGCCTCCCCGGCGCAACTATCTGGTGGCGATGGAATTATCGAAGGCCCCTTCGTCGGCGACAAAGATCGACTATCGCGCGAAAACCGGCCATATACAATTCCCGAAAACGGCCCCAACAATGAGCTCCGCGGCCGGCGCCGGCTTCGGCCGACCCGCGGAGCCAGCATCTCGCACCCCTATTCACCAGGAGGCTATTCCCATGGCGCGAACCAGACTGAGAGCGCTTCCCTTGATCGCCGCGGCTCTCGTGGCCTTCGCCTTCGCCGGCCAGGCAGCGGCGCAGAAATCCGCGAAGGACGTCGTCCTCAAGTTCACCTACAAGCAGAACGGCGCGAGCGATCCCCTCGAGAAGTGGCTCAAGGACAAGAAGATCATCGAGCAGTTCGAGGCCGCGAACCCGGGCGTCAAGGTCCAGCTCGCGCCCATCCCCTCGACCGAGGGCGATTACGCGACCCTCCTCGCCCTCCAGCTCTCGTCGGTCAAGACGGCCCCCGACATCTTCATGGAGGACACCTACATGACCGCCACCGACGCGGCCTCGGGCTACCTCGCCTGCCTCGATCCCTACCTGGCCGGCTGGTCCGACTGGGCCAAGTACCTGGACGGGACCAAGGCCGCGGTCAAGGGCACCGACGGCAAGAGCTACGGCGTGCCGATCTCCACCGACTCCCGGGGCCTGTGGTACTCCTACGAGGTATTGCAGGCGGCCGGCGTCAAGACCCCCTGGCAGCCCAAGAGCTGGGAAGAGATCCTCGACACGGCGCGCAAGATCAAGAAGCACGACGCGAGCGTCGCGCCCATCTACCTGATCGTCGGCGCGGTGAACGGCGAGGGCGTCACGATGCAGACCTTCGACATGCTCCTCTACGGAACCGGCGACACGATGTACGAGAACGGGAAATGGCTCGTGAAGAGCAAGGGCATCCTCGACACCTTCAGGTTCATCGACGCGGTCTACAACAAGGAGAAGCTCTCCGTCGGCCTCGACGTCGCCCTCGCCAAGGATAGCGGGAGCCAGGTCTACGCGAAGATGTTCCCGAAGGCCAAGGCTGGCATCGGCTTGGGCGTCTGCACGACCTCCGGCAACTGGGTCCCGACCGGCCCCGCCCCGATCGCCGACGTCGAGAAGGTCTTCGGCTTCGCGGCCATGCCGACCCAGCTCGGAGGGAAGCCCGCCACGGTCAACCTCTGCGGCGGCTGGTCCTGGGCGATCTCCCAGTACTCCAAGGAGAAGGACCTCGCCTTCAAGTTCATCGCCTTCTGCGGGAACAAGGAGAACGCCACCGCGCGCAGCCTCTACGACGGCAGGATGTCCCCCCGCTCCGACTCGATCTCCATCGACGAGTACGCGAAGCGGCCGTTCATCAAGGAGATGGTCGCGAACATGGCCAACTCCTTCGTCCGCCCCAAGAACGAGTCCTACGCCATGGTCTCCACCCAGGTGCAGGCCATCGTCGAGGAGCTCGCGAGCGGGAGCCTCACGCCCGAGCAGGCCATGGCGCAGTACCAGGCGCGGATCACGAACATCGTCGGCAAGGACAAGACCTTCGAGAAATAGCGGCGCGTCGCGCGAGCGGCGCCGTCCGACTCGGGGCCCCCGCGGCGCGAGCGCCGCGGGGGCCCGGCCGCCCATACAGACGTACGGCTTGAAAGGCGAACAGACCCTATGTCGAATCACGGACATCGCGGCAATAACGCGACCGCCCTCACCTTGATCCTCCCCGCGATAGCGCTCCTGGGCTTCTTCTTCGTATGGCCGATCGTCCTGAGCTGCTACTTCTCGCTCACCGACATGACGCTGAGCGGATCGAGGGCGGTGCGCTACCATTTCGTGGGTTTCGAGAACTTCAAGCACCTGTTCGCCGACCCCCTGTTCAGGACGAGCTGCGCCAATACCCTCATATTCCTCGCGCTTTCCGCCATCATCGGCCAGCTCGCGCTCGGCTTCATCGTGGCCCTCATCATGCGCGGGAAGCGCCGGTGGTTCAGGAGCGCGGTGGGCATCACGGTCATCGCGGGCTGGATCACGCCCGAGGTCATCGTGGCGATCTGCTGGGTCGCCTTCCTCAGCCGAGAGGGCTCCGTCAACGCCATGCTCATGGGAGCCGGCATCCTCGAGGGCCCCATCTCCTGGCTCATCTCCTTCCCGATGGCGAGCGTCGTCTTCGCCAACATCTGGCACGGGACGGCCTTCTCCATGATCCAGTTCCAGGCGGCCCTGGACAGCATCCCGACCTCCGTGGAGGAGGCGGCCGAGATAGACGGGGCCAGCGGCTTCCGCAGGCTCTGGGGCATCACCATCCCGATGGTCAAGGGCACGATCATGACCGACTCGATCCTCATCACGCTGAAGACCCTCGGCGTCTTCGGCCTCATCTACGCCATGACCGGCGGCGGGCCCGGGACCAAGACCACGACCCTGTCCGTCTACATGTACAAGCAGGCCTTCAGCAGCTACCAGATGGGGTACGGGACCGCCATAGCCCTCGTCCTCCTCCTCCTGGGCGTGATCTTGAGCCTCTGCTACATGCGCGTCTCGAAGACGCCACTTTAGGGAGGCGGCGAGATGAAACGCAAGAATGCCAAGAGCGCCGCCCAGTACGGCGCCCTTTCCCTGGTCTTCGCCTGCTTCGCGCTGCCGTTACTCTGGCTGGCCCTCGCATCCTTCGACCCCAACGCCGACCAGATCATCAAGATCCCGGGAAAGCCGACCCTGGCGAACTACGTCTCGGTCCTCGGCGGGCCCGAGAACCTCCAGGGCTTCCTCAACAGCCTCCTCCTCGCGGGCCTCCAGTCCGTCGTGGATGTCGCCGTCGCCTTCCTGGCCGCCTATCCCCTCTCCCGCTTCCAGCTGAGCTGGAAGCGGCACTTCCTCTACGTGATCGTCTTCATGACGGCCCTTCCCCTGAACGCCATCATGATCCCCGTCTTCAAGCTCTTCATCTCCTGCGGCATCCAGAACAACCTCGTGACCACGAGCCTGTTCATGGCGGCCGCCAACCTGCCCTACGGCATCTGGATGATGAAGAACTTCATGGACGACGTGCCGGTCTCCCTCGAGGAGGCCGCCTGGGTCGACGGCGCCGGGAAGCTCAAGGCGATGCGGAAGATCGTCGTCCCCCTCATGGTCCCCGGCCTCTGCACGGTCCTCATCTACGTGTTCACGGCCGCCTGGGGCAACTTCTTCGTCCCCTTCATCCTCCTCCAGGACGCCGCCAAGTTCCCGGCCTCCATCCGGATCTACCAGTACTTCCAGCTGAACGGCCTCGTCGAGTACGGCAAGCTCGCCGCGTACTCCGTGGTCTACATGGTGCCCAGCGTCGTCCTCTACGCCTTGACGCAGCAGTTCATGTCGAAGGGCTTCGCCATGGGAGGGGCGGATCGATGAGGCTCCGGTATCTCGGCACCGCCGCGGCCGAGGGCATCCCCGCGGTCTTCTGCAGATGCCCGGTCTGCGCCGAGGCGCGGAGGCTCGGCGGCCGCGATCTCCGGACCCGTTCCCAGGCGATCGTCAACGACGACCTCCTCATCGACCTGCCGCCCGACACCTACGCGCACTACCTGGCCTATGGCTTCGACCTGCCCGGCATCACGGAGCTCCTCGTCACCCACAGCCATACCGATCATTTCTACGCGACCGAGCTCGAGATGCGCTGCTCGCCGCTCGCCCACCCCGAGCCCCCCGTCATGCGCATCTACTGCAACGAGGCGGTGGAGGCCAAGTTCCACCGCTCCATGCCGCCCAAGCACAACGTCGAGAAGAATTTCTCGATCGTCCGCGCGCGGCCCTTCGTCCCCCTCGCCATACGCGATTACTCCGTGGTCCCCCTCCTCGCCCGGCACGACCGGGCCGAGGAGTGCCTCCTGTACCTGATCAGCTCGGGCGGCAAGACCCTGCTCTACGGCAACGACACGGGGCTCTTCCCCGATTCGACCTTCGACTATATCGAAAGAAGCGGCGCGCGCATCGACCTCGCCAGCTTCGATTGCACCGCCATGGGCCAGCGGGACGGGAAGAACCACATGGGCCTCGCCGACGTCGCGGAAGCGAGGGAACGCCTAACGCGCATCGGCGCGTTGGGCGCCGGCGCCGCCTGCGTCATCACGCACTTCTCGCACAACGGCCGCCTGACCCGGCCGCAGCTCGAGGAGGCGGCCGCCAAGGAGGGATTCCTGGTCGCCTACGACGGGCTCTCCCTGGAGCTTTGAGCGCGCCGGCAGCCCCGGCCCCGAGAAGCTCATGATGAGGCAGGGCTTCCTCGGTATGTGCCAGGGCCAATGGGACAGTCATGAATTTCAACTAGTGTAGATTCCCTCCAGGGAATCCACAACCACCGGCTCGGCAGATAACCCGGCTTCGACCTGGACAGGCATCGTCCGGTACATGAGATTGATCCCGACTATGGATGGATTAGCCTTGACGATCGGTCGGCCGTTGGGAAACCGGTTGGGATTCCGCGCGAAGGCGGCATCCATTACCCGTTTTCGCTGCGCGACGACTTCGCCGACGTCTCCGTAATGGACACTAGCAGGTGTATGCAGGTTCAAACCGGTATGGCGATGCTCGTAGTTGTACCATCGGAACCACTGGGCTAGAAATTCCTCTGCAGCCATGGATGACTCGAAGAAAGCCGGGAACTGCGAATGGTACTTGAGGGTCCGGAACTGAGCTTCGGAGTAGGGATTGTCGTCCGAGGTCCTGGGCCGGGAGAAGCTATGCTCAAGTCCAAGCAGCTTTATGAGATCCATGGTCCCGCCCGCTTTCATGGGGCTGCCGCGGTCGTTATGTATGGTCAGTTTGTGCCCGGGTTCGAGGTGCCGCTGAACCGTCTCGCGGATGAACCCCTGGGCACGTCGCGCGTTCTCCCGCTCCGATACCATCCAGCCGACGACGTAGCGCGTGAAGATGTCGATCATGACGTACAGGAAGAAAAACTTCCCGCGCCAGGGGCCCCTGAGCCTGGTGATGTCCCAGGTCCAGACCTGATTCGGCCCCGTTGCTTCAAGGATGGGTGCTGAACGCTTTGGATGGCGGGCCTGGAGCCTGCGATCATTGGCTTCGCCAAGTCCTGACAGGACGCGATAGAAGGTCCGTATGCTGGCCAGGTACCTGCCTTCGTCGGCAAGTGTCGGCACGATCTCTCGCGGGGGCAGGTCGATGAACCGCTCCTCGTGCAGGACGTCCTTGACGGCCTGGATCTCGACTTCGGATAGCTTGTTCGCCGGCTGTCGGGAGTCCCGTTCGGGCTGGGGCCCCCGCGGCCGGAGGTTCCGATAGTAGGTTGAGCGCGGCAGACTCAATGCCGCACAGACATGGTTTGTCCTGCAGCCCTTCGCGGCAAGTTGCCGAGCCGCGGTCATTCGGTCTCCCCGTCCCCATCCGGATTGGCCGGGCTGTACATCTGCGCAATTTTTTTTTGAGCCTCGATGATCAGGCGTGCCTGCCTGAGGTCTTCCTGCGTCCTCTTGAGCTGCCGCTCGAGCTTCTCGGCTTGCTTCTTGTAGGTCAGGGCAGGATCAACCTTCCTGCCACGCTTGCGCTCCGGCAGGCCCTTGGCGATGACTTCTTCCAGGCTCGAGCGCCAGGAGGCAACCTGGCTTGCGTACAGACCCTCCCGCCGCAGGATCTCCCCGACGACGCCCTTGCCTTCATCGCGCCGCCGGTCGATCTCCTGGAGGATCCGTAGCTTGTACTCGGGTGTGAACTGCCGCCGTTCTGGCAGGTCGCTCACCTTCTCGTCGGCCACCTCTGGCTTGGACATGGACAGCTCCTTTGTACTCCCATTTTAGAGTACCAACTGTCCCACTGTCCCCTGGCACATACCGCCGAAGTAACCCGCGCCGCAACCGAGGCTATCCGGGAACACAGAAAAAAGTTCCTAACAATAACGTTCGACAACGGGACTGAGTTTCATAACTATACCGCTTTAGAGGATCTGTTCCCCGTATTCTGTTTTTTTGCGACGCCGTATCATTCCTGGGAACGAGGCAGCAATGAGCATCTGAACGGATTAATTCGTCAATACATCCCTAAGGGTGCGTCGATGCGCCACATCAATCAGAAATACTGCGACTTTATAGCCAATCGGCTCAACACTCGACCAAGAAAGCGTCATGGTTTCAAGACTCCCAAGGAGGTCTATACCAATGGATAGTATTTATTGCACTTCACACTTGAATCTAGGGCGTTTTGCAACTTAGTTTGATACTATATTTGCATTTATTCATTTTTACAGCTTCAACTTTTTTTTAATTTTGATTAATTCTGGTACTATTTTATCTTTTTCTTTTTTGTCATGAGCGTTATACCCACGAGTAATAATATCATACTCTTTTATGAAGTAGTTCAGTTGAAAGTAACGAGCCATATAACTTGGATATATATCTATTATTTTATAATCCATACTTATTTTATCAAATGCTAAAACAATATACTCATATATATCTATTGGTGTTTTATGTGTTATAAATCCATATCCGGAGACTACTGCGACAACACAATGCTTTACTTTAACAAAATAAACATCTTCATATGTTTTCCCCACCTTTGAATGATCTAGTATTTCTTTACTTTTTCTCATGGAGTCTATTACTGATTTTGAAGTAATATTTAAACCTTCATAATATTCCATTTTTTCGTTAAGAGTATCAAATCGAGGGGTTGCTCCTAATGGATTCGCATCTGGATGATAAAGCATATTAGCATTTTTATTGATCCACTCTTTTTCATACGCATGTGATTCCCCATCTAGATATACATTAACTAGCGCAGTTATATTCTTTTGCTCTGACTCCTGAGCAATGGCTCCACAGATAATGTAGCTGATAAGGAACAGCAATGTTGTTATTCTTTTCATTCCCTTTCCCTTTCTAGGTATACATGAGAGAGAAAAAGGCTTTCAATTCAATTAATAAACAGTACGAGTAGTCGTATTTTATTACAGCCCACTTTCATTTAGCTTGCACTGCGGCAAAAGAAAAATGCATTGCCAATAAAAGACATAATCGCCCTAACATACGCTTGACCTGCGAAGGGCGTTGGCGTGGTTCCTGCAACAATTATTTAGCAGGAACCATGACAATGCCCTGAGTCAGGTCGAA
>Ga0209310_1001833_pt1 | contig 14734 bp, 13 predicted proteins | sample AD_UKC030_MetaG_FD_184415 | JGI IMG/M metagenome (GOLD analysis project Ga0209310, IMG submission 184415) | Active sludge microbial communities of municipal wastewater-treating anaerobic digesters from USA - AD_UKC030_MetaG (SPAdes) (version 2) | ecosystem: Engineered > Bioreactor > Anaerobic >... | reverse complement strand
AAATACGAAAAAATAAAAATCACCACGCCCATTTGGATGGGAATATTGATGAGTTGCAGCCACTTATTAAGCGGTTTTTTCTTCGGTTCCGGAATCATTTTGAGGTAGTAGTGATTTTACATTAGGTTTCATCACGCAGGTAGCACTAAACTCAGCACCGGGTTCTACGGCCAATTTTCCGCAAATAACCTCACCGTGGATACTTGCTTTTGATTTGATACTTAAAATTTCTGTAACCTGTATTTTTCCGTCAAACTTACCTTCAATATCGGCATTTTTACAAATAATATCGCCTTTAACGCTTCCGGCGGGGCCAATAACTAATTTTCCTTTTGATTGAAAATTGCCAACTAAATGACCATCTAATCTAAAATCAGCAGAGGAAGAAATATCTCCTTTAATAATGGTACTTTCAACTATTCGGTTTGTTTTCCCAAGTAAATCGGTATATGATTTTGAATCTTTTTTAAACATGCTCATGGTTACCCTTTTTTTGGATTATTAGGAGAAGGCGGCATCATTTGTGATTCAGGATCTTGCCTTGTATTTCCTTTTGGAGTAGATTTTGGATCGTCTATACCTGAAGGAGGCTGCATATTATTAGTGCTTTGAGTTTGTGTTGGCTTTTTCTGGTTTTTATTTGGAATAACAATTTCCTGTTTCATCTCTGTTTGTTTTGGTTGTTTTGGCTTGGCAACGTATGGCGGCGGAACAACTCTTAAATCAGGGTTCAAATATTCTTCTAAATTTTTTCTGATTTGAACAATTTTATAATTTTCAGAGGAAATTATAATCGCTTTTTCTGAAATTTTATAATCTTTAAACTCTTTCAAGATTGACACAACACCTTTAGCATACTCTTCGTCTCGCAAACCATGAATTACAAAGAAATTTTTGTCCATAGTATACAAATCTATTGAGGTAGTTAACTGACTTTGGTTTCTTTCTTTAATGAATTTAGCTACTTTTTCAATTAAAACCTTCGTCTTTTTATCCTCTAAATTATCTGCATGATAAAGCACTTTATAACTGGTTGGCATAGCCTGATCAAAATACAGGCTTTCTAAATAAGGGATATTATCTGAAAGCAGTAATTCAGCTTCTTTTCCTTCTTCAGAATTTGGATAAGTTAAAGACACATAATTTAAAGCTTTTCTGTATTCAAAAATCCCCTTAATTTTCCCTATTACATTTGCTTTAAGCAATTCAAATTTAGGCAAGGTTTCTTCTCCTGTGAATTTCTCAATAGCCGGTTCTACGCTTACAATAACTTGTCTGTAATCTCTATCTTCATATACTTTAAACAAGTTCTTATAAACAATCTCCGGGTCATCAATTAGATTTTCAGCTGATGTTCCCGATTTACTTAAAATTTGAGCATACCTGGAATCCGGGAATTGAGTGATGATGTTCTCTTTCATCGTCACTGCTTTTGCAGGATCAATGATTTCGTATATTTTATATAAATTATACAATGCCGGCAACACCAATCGTTCTTCAGGTTTGCTTTTCAATAAAATTTCTAATCGATCAGCAGCTAATTGATATTCTTTAAATTTTTCTTTATAGATTACTCCCAATTGATAATAGGCATAGTTTCTTTCTTTCGCGATGCTATCTAATTCCTTTTTTGAACTAGGCAATTGTCCAATATAAAATTCAGGGGAATACCTCAAGTTATCTTTTTGGTCAACAATTTTTTCTTCTTTTGTGTTTTCAACAACTTCTTCTTCCTCTTCTGTTGAAATAGTTTGTTTTTTGTTGGAAAGTCTCCAATTTCCTTCTGATGATCTTTTCCCCCAGTTTTTAATAAATTCTTTTTTTCCAAAATCAATTGAACTTTGGTTATAAAAATAAAAAGTGGATGATTTAGGACTTGCTTGTCCTAAACTGGCTTTATTTTTAATTCCGAGTTGATTTTGGTTTTGAGAATTTCCGGATTTTGAATCATCTTCACTTACTTCTCTGAGTTTTTTAGCTGCTTCTGCAGTAAACTCATCCTCTTTTTTTATTTTATTGATGTAATCTTCATAAAAAGCAATTTTATCAGCTTCTGATAATGAGGCAATATTTAAAATGCTGTCATTTCGTTGAGCGATTCCTTCATATTTAATTACATCTTCTAAATTATCTCTCTTTTTGCGGATTGCTTTGAACTCTCTTGTTCTTTGATTAAGCAATACCAAAGTACTGTCATAATATTTTCCGGAAGTTTGATATTCAGCTTTGTAAAAATATATTTCAGCAATATTTCGATAGTTTGAAGCCATCATATATTTATCACTTGTTTGATAATCCAAAGAATTGTTATAATTAAAAACTGCTTCTTTGGCATTATCTTGTTGGTGATAAAACAACGCTTTTTGGTGGAATAAAAAATCTAAATAAGGTCTGTTTTCTCGGTCATCAATCAATTTATTATACTCTGTCATGAAAGCTAACGTGTCTCCTTTAGTGAAATCAAACTGTTGAGCCTGTTTAATTTGAGCATGAACAATATATTGTCTTGGAGATTTTCGCTTCATATCGATAACGGACTGATAGGCGGCGAAAGCACTGTCTTTTTCGTTTATAGATTCAAATAATTGTCCTAAAATAAAGCGATAACGAGCTTTTTCTTCGTCTTTTTTAGTAAAATTTAAGGCTTGTTTTAATTTAGAAATGGCACTGTCTTTTTGTTCTAAATTAAGATAGGCTTGCGACAATGTGGCATTTGCATCTGCAAAAATCTGGTCTTTAAATTTAATTTCGTTTAATAATTTTGTAAGGTTATTAACGGCTAAAGCATCATTTTCCAAACGAACATTGGTTTTTTCACGCCAAATCTTAGCTTCATAAATTTTATCACTATCCGGATTTTTATATAAAATATAATTGAATGCTTCTAATGCTGGGATAAAACGCTGGTCGTAATATCGTGATTTTCCCAAGAGCAAATATGCTTCATCCATTTGAGGGTTTTTTTCGCTTCCCTCAATAAGCATTGACCGTTTTTGAATTGCTTTTGTTGCTTTATCTTCGGCTCTTTCGAAATTTGCATTTTTATTTTCCCCCGGAAGAATTTCTTCCTCTGCAACTTGCATTCTTTCAATTGGAAGTATTTCCCAATAATTATCATTATAATTGGTTACAATATCTTTTAACCCAGCCTCTAAAGCTAAATTTCCATTATATAATACATTAAATTCTGTATTAAGTGCCTGAAATTTTCGATTCACTAATTTATCTTTTCTGGTAGAACAAGCTATCAGAAAAACTAATAAAAAAGAAGCAAAAATATATCTAAAGATAGAGGATTTCAAAATAAAAACGTTTAATGGCATAACTAAAAAGTACTGTTTTTAGTATATCGCAAGGGTAAAAATACGTTTCTTTTTGAAATAGAGAAAAATATTGCGGTTTTTTTGTTCAGAAACGTTCTTACTGACTAAATTAAAAGAAAGAACGTTCCTGTTTTTTGTCCATTTAAGCAGCAAAAAAAGCTTCTAATTCTTTCAGCGTTTCAGAAGAAGGAATTAAATCTAAAACTATTTCTCCTTTTTGTAAAGCCACAATTCGGTTGGAAACCTCTACAGTATGTTGCAAATCATGACTGGAAACCAAAATAGTGACACTGTTGTCATCTGCTAATTCTTTGATGATTTTTTTGAGTCGAATTTGTGTGGTTGGGTCTAAATTAGCAAATGGTTCATCTAAAATAATTACTTCCGGTTCTCCTATTAATGCGGCAACAATACCCACTTTTTTAGAATTTCCTTTTGATAAATCGCGTAAATATTTCTTGTTTTTTAAAATTTCTCCATTAAAAAAATCTTCATATTTTACTAAAAAACTATCCACATCAGCTTTGTTCCAACCGCGAAGTTCACCAATAAAATAGAAATATTCTTCCGGAGTTAAATAACCAATTAAGAAACTTTCGTCGATAAAGGCTGACGTAAAAGGTTTCCATTTTTCATTCGTGTTAATTTGAATAGAATTACTGGTAATAAAACCTGTTGTTGGCTGAATTAAATCTAACAACAAACTGAAAAAAGTTGTTTTCCCTGCTCCGTTATTTCCAACCAACCCGAAACTTTGCCCTTTTGGAATTTCGAGGTGCTCAATATTTAAAACGGTGGTTCCGTTATATGTTTTGGTAAGGTTTTGAACTTGTATCATGGTTTTATAGGTTATTAACTTTCTTGTTGTTTAAATCCGTTAATCATTTCATATTTCTTTTTAGCAAATTGTTTGGCTATTTTTTCCATTAAAAAATTTCGGAGCACAATACCAATTAAACCCAATAAAGCCAAAGTGATAACGGCTATATCATAATTAAAAAATTTATAAAATGCATACCAAATCAGCAAAGGAATCAGCAACAAAGGGATACCCACTAGCCACTGAGCTGCACCGGTACCTTGGTAGTTCATAAAAGGACTTTTTTCTAAATCGATTCTTTTTTTATTAAATGATCCTGCAAAAATCAAAACAGGAACATTTATTCCAATATTATATAAAGCACAAGCCAGATTAAGTAATAATATATTTATACCAAAATAAACATAAGGTGTGCTTAATATGGCTAAAACGATAATTGAAAAAGTCATTAAACCTGCTTTTGAATTTAAATATTGTTTTAAAGGAATGTTTTGAGCCATCATCATCGAATAATATGAACTATCCCAGGCAGGAATGAACTGTCCAAAGTTTATCATAAAAATTCCGGTTATAAAAATACCAACAAATACAAAAAAGGCGGGCATATCTTGATAGGATGGGTTTGGATAGAAAATCAAACCATAGCACAAGAAAAAGAGGGAGAGCCAAACTGTTGTTTTAGGTCGTTTGTTTCGCCAAATTAATTTTAAATCCAATTGTAAAAAAGGAGCAATTTTACCAAAACGTTTCACCCAAGAAAAATCAGAATTTGAAACCTCTTGTTTTTTAGCTTGTATGGAATTATCTATATAAAACCTGCTTTTTAAATTATAAAAATTCCAACTGTAAAGTCCGAATAAAAACGCTGCCGGAATGAGCATCAAAAATGGATAGAATTCAAGATAACCTATTTGATTTCCAAAAAATTTAGTTATACTAAAAACAGAAAAGTATTCTAAAGCCACTAAAATCAATACAAGTAGAAGATATGGAAACAATCCTTTGATGTTGTCAGTAAATTTCTTTTTTAGTAAAAAGTTGATGTAATTTATACATAATACCAAAATATACATGGTTGCCATCCACACAATCATAGAAAAAATAGAACTGTTTTCTTTATAAATATATACGATACCAAAGGGTATAATGATGAATAATGGTAATAAATTATAAAAAGACGTTAAGCTTTTCAATAACACAAAATGTATTACTTTTTCTTTCTTAATTGGAACGATAAGTAATGGTTTTATATTTATAACTGGTAACGTCTGCATAAAAAACCTAAAAATTAATTCTAAAATTAACCAAATTAACACAAAATTATTTACGACGTTTAATACCTCTTGCTTTGGGAAAAATTCTTTTGTCAACGGATATATTGCTACTCCCAATCCTAAAAAAGCCAACATGAAATAAACTGCTAAAAAACCTAAAAAGATTTTTAAACCAATATTTTTTCCGACACTAGCTGATCGTATAAAAGATTTCCATTCGAGATTGATAAAATGTTTGAACATAAACAAGTTGAGTTTTATGAATTATAAAGTTAGTAGTCTAAAATCTTTTTTGTTACTACAATGCTGAAAAAATAGTTTTCAAACTCAATCAAAATCTTTCAGATTCGTAACTTTGCAAAAAAAATACCATGTCAACTTTTTTTAAATTATCTGTTAAAGAAATTAAACGCGAAACACCGGAAGCTGTTTCCATCCTTTTTCATGTTCCTACTGAAATTCAAGAAAACTACCAATTTGTAGCGGGGCAATACATTAATTTAAAACTTACGTTAGACGGAATCGAGATTAGACGTGCTTATTCTTTATGCTCTTCTCCGGAAAGTGGTGATTTGCGTATTGCAGTTAAAGCCGTTAAAAATGGTTATTTTTCAAAATTCGCTAATGATCAATTAACGATTGGTAAAGTTTTGGAAGTAGGCACTCCTGAAGGAAAATTTACTTTTGAACCCGATGCTTCCAAACAAAAAAATTATGCTGCTTTTGTGGCCGGAAGTGGAATTACACCGGTAATGTCAATCCTTCAAACCGTATTAGAAAAAGAGCCAAATAGCACATTTATATTGGTATATGGAAATAAAAGTATCCCGGATACTATATTTTATAATCAACTTCATGAATTACAACAAAAATATGTAGGCCGTTTTTTTGTTCATTATGTGTTTAGTCAACAAAAGATAGATGACCAATTATTTGGAAGAATAGATAAATCAGCTGTAAATTTTGTTTTGAAAAACAAACACAAAGAAAAAGATTTTGATAAATTCTATTTATGTGGGCCTGAAGAAATGATAAACCTTGTGACTAGTGTTTTAAAAGAAAATAATATCAAAGAAAAAGATATTAAATTCGAATTATTTTCCGCTTCTTCTTCAGAGAATGAAATCAGTAAATCGTTAGAAGGTCACACTAAAATTACCATTTTACTGGATGACGAGGAGACTTCTTTCGAAATGTCACAAAAACAAAACGTATTAGAAGCAGCTTTAAAACAAGGTTTAGATGCTCCTTATTCCTGTCAAGGGGGTATTTGTAGTAGTTGTTTAGCCCGCATAACAAAAGGAACTGCAGAGATGAAAAAGAACACTATTTTAACTGACAAAGAAATTGCCGAAGGATTGATTTTAACCTGTCAGGCTTATCCAACTTCGAGTGAGATTTTTGTAGATTATGATGATGTGTAACGAACTGCCTCTAAAGTAAATTATTTACTTTACTAATTATTTTTTCCGGTTCTATACTTCTCATCGCGTCTTCATAATCCGCAATTTTTTTATTGCCATAAACAGATGTTGGAATCAACGGAAACTTTTCTCTATCAGCTGTAATGCAATTTTCTAACGGTTGATTAAACGGCGAAAAACCTGCAAACGGATGTGTGGCTCCCCAAAGGGTGATAACTTTTACGCCCAACATTGCGGCAATATGAGCATTCCCGCTATCCATGGAAAGCATAACATTTAAATTAGAAATCAACTTTAACTCTTCTTGAAAGTTTAGTTTTCCTGCAACAACAATTACATTGGAATGATTGTTTTGCAATCGATTTAATTGCTCAATTTCTTTGCTACCTCCTCCAAAAAGTAAAATTTTATTTGACTTATTTTCGGCTAATACATCAATCACTTTTTGCATTAAATCCGAAGGATAGACTTTGCTGTCGTATTGAGCAAACGGTGCGATTCCAATCCATCTTATTCCAATTGAAGATGGAGTATCGACAATAATTGATGAAATTTCATTCGATAAAGAAGCCTTTGGAGGAAATTCCGGACTCTTTAAATCTAAAGGAAAACCAAGTTCTGAAAAAGTAATTGCATGGCGTTCCACCATCGGTTGTAAAGGTTTGAAAACTTTATTTGTGAGACTTGTTAAAGCCTTTTTTTCAACTCTTCCTTTATCCGTAAAAGCTACTTTCTTCCCACTGACCGCAAATAATGTCCGAACTACATTTGAACGAAGAACATTATGCAAATCAGCAACTGCATCAATATTCAATTTTTTTAAATCGGAATATAATTTGAGTATCCCTAAAAACCCTTTGTGCCTCCTTTTTACATCGACAGAAAAAAAATCAACATTCGGAATACCCTCAAAAAAAGGTTTAAAAAAAGGTCGGGAAACAATGGTAAGTTTAACGTCAGGATATTGTTTTACAAATGCTCTTATAACCGGGACCGTCATAGCGACATCGCCCATGGCGGAAAGACGGATAACGACGATATGTTTTGGTTTTTGAGACAATTAATGATTTTTTTTAAATTAAAAACCATTAAGATTTGATGCTTAATTTTTCTTAATTCCTTAATGGTTCAAAAATAATTTACTTTTTATTCTGATACAAAACAGGATTCAATTCTTCATCATTGTACATTTTCATTTGCTTGTAGACTTTCATGAATTTATCACCACTTTCAATATCTTTCAGTAATTGGTCTATGGATGAAAACATATCACTTTTTTGTTCTAATAATACATTTAATTTCTCTTGACATTTTGCTCTATGTTCAGCCGAAGCTTCTACTCGAGTAGCTTCCTCATTCATGTGATAAATTTTTAAAGCCAAAATAGAAAGGCGGTCAAATGCCCATGCCGGACTTTCGGTATTGATTTTTGCATCTGCTTTGACAGAAACACCGCTGTATTTTTGAAGAAAATAACTATCAATATATTCTACCATATCAGTACGAACCTGATTTGATGCATCAATTTTTCTTTTTAAAACCAAAGCTGCCACCGGATTAATTTGTGGATCACGAATAATGTCTTCATAATGCCATTGAACAGTGTCTACCCAATTTTTTGCATACAATAAATGCTCAATTTTATCTTTCGCATACGGGTTGTTAATCGGTTGATCTACATTGTTATGAATGTGATAATCAACAATACTTTGTTCGAAAACAGAAAATGCTATTTGTGAAAACATACCTATTAATTTTAAAATACAAATATACTTTTTATACCTTTATCAAACTAATTCCAATTCAAAAGGTTTATGCATCTTCATTATATCTCCGAACAAAACAGTATTCTCAATCATTTTTTGGCACAGATTCGCGATGTTACAGTACAAAAAGACAGTATGCGATTTCGTAAAAATATCGAACGCATCGGTGAAATCATGGCATATGAATTGAGCAAAATACTGCCTTACAAAAACATTGAAGTACAAACTCCGCTTGGCATTAAAAAAACAACAGCTTTGGAGGATCATGTTGTTTTATGTTCCATTTTAAGGGCCGGTTTGGCGTTGCACACCGGTTTCATGAATATTTTTGACAATGCTGAAAACGGATTTGTATCAGCCTATCGCCACCATCCAAACAACGATGATTATTTTGACATTTTGGTGGAATACCAAGCTGCTCCATCGTTTGAAAATAAAACCTTGATTTTAATTGACCCTATGTTAGCCACCGGGCAATCAATTGTTGCGGTTTTAAACAAACTACATTTAGATCAAAATCCAAAAGAAATTCATATTGCGGTAGTGATTGCTGCACCAGAAGGAATTGCTTATCTAGAAAAAAATCTCCCTTCTAATTGCCATTTATGGGTAGCTGCTTTAGATGATAAATTAAATGAAAAAAACTATATCGTGCCTGGTTTAGGCGATGCCGGTGATTTAGCCTATGGTGTTAAATTATAATTGAAACATAAACATTAATAACCCCGTGATTACAATGCTACTTGTAATAATTTCCTTTAACATTGAATCTCTGATAAATTCAAGATAGGCTGTAGCTAAAATGGAAAGAGGTAAAATGCTGAAAATAAGCAAATCATTACTTTTTACGGGTGAAAAAACATAAATTAACAAGCTGATTAATAAGCTGAAAATTATTTTTTTATAAGATGCATGTAAAATTAAAGGTCTTCTCGACAGAGTAAGTAGCATCGCGAATAGAAAAAATACTGAAAAAATAATAAAAAGTGTCAAAGCCAGATTTTCTACAGAATTACTAAAATAATGAAAATCAAAGTTTAGATCTATTTGTTTCCAAACAATACTTATCCATTCTTTATCTATTAGTAACGAAAAAAATAAAAATATCACTCCTACAGTAAAAAAAGCAATAAAAGGTAAAATCCAATTTCTATAATCACTGGAAACGTGAAAAATAATAGAGGCAAAAACAATTACAATAAATAAAATACTCCAAAAATGAAAAAGTGTCGCTATAAATATCCATAATGAGGCATCAAATATTTTTTCTTTAGGCGTAATTAACGATTTCATAGAAATTAATCTACGTAATGCCAATAAAATAAAAAAAGAGGCCAGAATTAAATTTATTTTGTTGAAAACTGAAGGAATGAATAGTAAGAAAGCAAAGTAAAATAAAAAAGAATAACTATTGTCTTTGCTCAATCCATTTCGCTTTGTAATGAAATTTGTAATGAATAATGAGGCGGTTACCAAAAGTAAAACCGTGCCTTTTTGAATCACATCAAAAAGCGTCAAAGATGAATCTTCCGTACTAATTACATGCTTGATTTGATAAATGAAATAGCAAAAAACCAACAAACTAGTAATTAAAATATAATTAAATGGTCTTGATTTACTAAAAACACTTGCTATCATAAGGATATTTTATACTTTTGCGATTGTAAATATAATACTTTATACCATGAAAGCATTTTTCGAAGGAATTCAAACCTTATTTGTAGACTTTTTATTCATTCCTTTTGATTTTTTCAGAAGTTTAGAATTATCAAGCTGGTGGGGTGCCAATACGCTTAATTTCATATTCATGCTTGTTTGTTTTGTTTCACTTGTTTATTGGACTTTACAATTGAAACAACATAAAGCTAACAACGAAGAAAATCAAGATACAACGGCTCACTCTTTTTTAAAGTAAGTCGAAACCGATATCTTTTCTATAATACATCTTATCAAAATGTAGCTTTTCTATGTTTTGGTAAGATTTTTTTATGGCCTCTTGAAAATCATTCCCATAAGAGGTAACCGTTAGTACTCTACCACCATTAGAAACTACTGTGTCATTTTCAAATTTTGTCCCGGCATGAAAAACAATAGAATCTTTCACTGCTGAAATACCGGAAATTATTTTGCCTTTTTCAAATTCTTCCGGATATCCTCCAGAAACAACCATAATTGTTGTGGCACTTCTTTGATCAATTTCTAAAATAATTTCATTTAATTTTTCATTGGCAACCGCTAAAAACAACTCAACCAAATCCGATTTAATCCGAGGAATCACAACTTCTGTCTCCGGATCACCCATTCTAACATTATATTCAATGACAATTGGCTCTCCTTTTACGTTTATTAAGCCAATAAAAACAAATCCTTTATATTCAATTCCATCTTTTTGAAGGCCTTCAATAGTTGGTTTAACAATTCTTGTCTCGATTTTTTCCATCAAGATTTCATCTGCAAAAGGAACCGGTGAAACAGCTCCCATTCCTCCGGTATTCAAGCCGGTATCTCCTTCGCCAATTCGTTTATAATCTTTAGCAGTCGGAAGAATTTTATAGTTTTTACCATCGGTTAATACAAAACAACTCAATTCAATACCATCCAGAAATTCTTCAATTACCACTTTTGAACTGGCTTTTCCAAATTTTTGATGAACGAGCATATCTCTCAATTCTTTTTTAGCCGCAGCTAAATCGTTCAGAATTACAACCCCTTTTCCTGCGGCTAAACCGTCAGCTTTTAAAACGTAAGGAGGAGAAAGTGTTTCAAGAAACTTACATCCATTTTCAACTGTTTTGGCAGTAAAACTATCATAAGCAGCAGTTGGAATTTTATGTTTAATTAAAAATTCTTTAGCATATTCTTTACTTCCTTCTAGTTTTGCCCCCTCTTTTGATGGTCCTATAACCGGAATTGTACACAATTTATCATCATTTTTAAAGAAATCATAAATTCCTAAAACCAATGGATCTTCAGGCCCAACGACAACCATTTCTACTTTTTCTTGCAATACAAAATTCTTAATTGCGTCAAAATCGGTTGGATTAATTGAAACATTTGAGGCGATTGTGGCAGTTCCTGCGTTTCCAGGAGCCACAAAAAGTTTAGTGCATTTTGAACTTTGAAGCATTTTCCAAGCTAAAGCATGTTCTCTTCCGCCGGAACCAAGTAATAAAATTGTCATGTTGTGTTGTTGTTAGTAGTGCAAAAATAAGGTGATTTAAATAGAAGTTAAAACGATATTGCAAAAAAAGTGTGAGAATATAGCTTTCGGTTAAAGGTTTTATTATTTTTGAACAAAATAGTTGACCGTGTTTAATATTCTTGATTTATCGCTCAAATTAAATGGTTTTCCGTTAGAAAAAGCAAAAGCATATTTTAGCTCAATTATTGCTATTCCAGAAGATAAATTTGAGGATTTTACTAATCAAAAAAGAAGAGAAATCGTATCATATCATTTATCTAATAATTTATTTTATAAAAATTTAGCAAAAAATAAAAGTGCTGATTTTTCTTTGAAAAATTGGAATGATTTACCGGTTTTAACCAAAACTGATTTCCAACAATCGCTTTCCGAAAGATTGTCTTCTGATTTTACAACTAAAAATATTTACATTAACAGAACTTCCGGTTCGAGTGGCGATCCGTTTATTTTTGCTAAAGACAAATTTTGTCATGCTTTGGTTTGGAGTTCCATTTATTATCGTTTTGGTTGGTATGGTTTAGACATGAACAAAGCCTATCAAGCACGATTTTATGGCTATCCTTTAGAATTTTTGAATAAGTATAAAGTTAAATTGAAAGATTTTTTTAGTAATCGCTATCGTCTTCCCATTTTTGATTTGTCGGATGAAGCATTAAAAAAATTTGTCGAAATTTTTAAATCAAAAAAATTTCATTACATCAATGGCTACACGAGTTCCATTGTGATGATGGCTAAATATTTAGAAAAAGAAAATATTGTTTTAAAAACAATTTGTCCTACTTTAAAAGTTTGTATTGTTACTTCTGAAATGCTTTTTGAAGAAGATAAAGCTCTATTAGAAAAACAGTTAGGCGTTCCTGTTGTGAATGAGTATGGTGCTTCTGAACTTGATATAATTGCTTTTCAAAACAAAGAAGATGAATGGATTGTAAATTCTGAAAATTTATTTGTGGAAATTTTAGACGATCAAAATAATCCATTATTATTTGGAGAGGAAGGAAATATTGTAATTACTGCCTTATACAACAAGGCTCATCCATTTATTCGCTATAAAATCGGTGATATGGGTATTTTAGAAAAAAAATCTTCAAAAAAAATAATATTAAAAAAATTAACCGGAAGAACCAATGATTTTGCTTTTCTACCTAGTGGAAAAAAAGCTCCTGGAATGACATTTTATTCCATAACGAAAACCGTTATGGAAGAAGATGGGAACTTAAAAGAATTTGTCATTACTCAAACAGAAAAAAACAGATTTGAAATTGAATATGTTAGTGAAAAACCACTTTCAAACGAAAGAATATTTTATTTTGAAAAAAAATTAACCGATTATCTTGAAGAAGGTTTAACTTTTACTTTTATTCGAAAAGAAAAATTAGAACGCAGTAAAAGTGGGAAATTAAAACAATTTAAATCGTTGGTTTCTGCACCTTGATGTATATTGGTTTAATAATTAATTGTGTAAACAAAAAAAGGAGTGTGCAGATTGCTGCATTTACAGTATTAAGTTGATGGTATAATCGATATACTTTGTAATTATGTTTGATTAATTCAACTTTTGATGAAGAAATTGAATTTTTCCGAATTCGATAAATCGCTAAATTTTCAGGTACAGGAAATGCAATTTTAGTTTGTTTTAAAATCGTTAACCACATAATCCAATCTTGCCTTTTTCTGATGTTAGAAATGCTAATTTTTCCAAAAAAATCTGCATCATAAATACCGGTAAGATTACCTACATAATTACAAAAAAATAGTTGACGATAACTAAGTTTTTGGGGAGCGGTAATCAATCTATTAAGTAAAACGCCTTCTTCATCCATACATTCATAAAATGAAAAAGTAAAATGCAATTGACGGGTTACCATAAAACTTAATTGCTTTTCAAGTTTTTGAGGTTTCCATAAATCATCGGCATCCAAAAAAGCAATATACTTTCCTTTTGCTTGGTTCAATGCTTTATTTCTGGCTATTCCGGCACCGGCATTTTTTTCTTGTTTGAAACATTTTATACGATTATCTAAAAGAGATAGTTGTTCTATTATTTCAACAGTATCGTCGAAAGAACCATCATCAACAATAATCATTTCCCAAGTTGAATAGGTCTGATTTTGAACGGATAAAATCGTTTCTGCAATATATTTAGCTGAATTATAGGTGGGTGTAATAATTGAAACTAAAGCCGACATTAATACGCTTTTTCTTCTCCCTTGAAGATATTTATGACCGTTTGAAAAATAATTTTTATGTCTAAAATAAATGACCAATTTTCAATATAAAAGACATCTAATTTAATACGATTAATCATGTCTTCATCTGTCTCTATTTCTCCTCTAAAACCTTTTACTTGTGCCAGCCCGGTAATTCCCGGTTTGACATAGTGGCGAACCATGTATTTTTTTACGCGATTTCCATAAACTCGGTTTTGGGACCATAAATGAGGTCTGGGACCTACAACTGACATATCACCCAACAACACATTGAAAAACTGAGGCAACTCGTCTAAGCTTGTTTTTCTTAAAAATCGACCAATTTTTGTTACCCTAGGATCATTTTTCGATGCTTCTTTTTCCGTAGTATGATTCATTTGCATGGAGCGAAATTTATAACAAAAAAACTCTTCTTCATCTAAACCCGGTCTACCTTGTTTGAAAAATACGGGTCCTTTTGATTCAAGTTTTATTAACAATGCTAAAAGCGGTACTAACCATGATAAAAGAAAAACGATTACACTTAAAGAAAAAACAATATCAAATATCCTTTTGAATGTTTTGGTAATTGGTTCATGAAGCAACGTTCGTTGAAGCGATAAAACCGGAAACATTTCGTAATAATCGATTTTCAGGTTTTTAGAAAAAATCTGTTTTGTATCAGGGATAAACTTGATGGTTTTGTTGTTCTCATCAGCAAATTCAACCAAATCTT
>Ga0209310_1001830_pt1 | contig 14761 bp, 10 predicted proteins | sample AD_UKC030_MetaG_FD_184415 | JGI IMG/M metagenome (GOLD analysis project Ga0209310, IMG submission 184415) | Active sludge microbial communities of municipal wastewater-treating anaerobic digesters from USA - AD_UKC030_MetaG (SPAdes) (version 2) | ecosystem: Engineered > Bioreactor > Anaerobic >... | reverse complement strand
GAATGTCCACCCCGCGATGGATCAATTCAATGATTTTCGCTTCGGCTCTCGGTTTCAGTATCATCTGACCTCCTGAACACACTGCCGGCGGATGTAAAATCGGTGGTGTTTACCAATTATCACATGGCAGGTCAATATGATTTTATGATCATGATCCAGGGCAAAGGTCCTGAAGAAACCACCGCGAAAGTTCTAACATACCGGAAATGCAAATTTATCTTTATTCGCTCAACTTCATCCGGATCTGCCCGGCAAGGATTTCAACCGGCTCGCTGAAGAGAGATTCGATTGACATGGATTCGAGGTACCGGTCGTTCCACGGGATGTTGTACTCGTTGACGAGGTTGCGGATGTCGTTGTACCGGTATCCCAGGACGGCAATCTTTTCCGCCAGCGTGAGCGCTTCGTTGTAGACGATGTGGACAAGCAGCAGGTTTCGGACCCCGGGGCCTTCGCCCAGCAGCGGGATGATGACGATCGGCGCCCCGTCCGTCTTGCCGCGGCCGGCATAGACATGTCCCATGCTGACGATGGTCCGCTTCGCGCCCATGAGGTGTCGGGAATACTCCGCCCGCGACTTCATCTTCAGGGAAATGCCTCCCCGTTTCACGATGGCGATCGTGGAGGAATCCTGGGGAACCCCGTCCGGGTCCAGGTTGTCGACGGCATAAAGGGTATAGCCTCGAACGTCCGAAACGGCCTTCTGGATCGTGCGGATGGCGATGATGTTGCGGCCGGCCAGCAGTCGCAGCGAGAAGTTCAATTCCCGAAGCAACTGGAAAATGATCCCCTCCGGGGGCTGTTCTTTTCGGCTCGTTCCCACCGTCACCGTCTTCGCCTGATGCCGGATCGCGTCAATGGGCCTGGAGAGGTCGTCAATGGCCTGGCCGAGGCAGATGTCGAGCCGGTCAAGGGGCGACATGGTCTGATCGGGGAAATCCTGCCAGAAATCCTCGAGGGGGATCTTGCCGACGGCATACTTGAGAAGCAGCACCATCTCGGAGACAGTGCCTGCGTTGCTGAGCGATAAGCCCCGGCCGTTCAACCTCCGGTGCAGGGCCGCCGTGAAATCCGTAATCATGTGGCGGAACTGCCGGTCGGCGATCTTTTCGTAGAACGGAAGGGGACGCTTTCCCGAATCGTTGACGGTCTGATTCAGGCGGTTCCGGAATTCCCGGAAGAACAGGGCCTCCTCGTCGATCTGGCAGGCCGCATGGTAGCCCCAGAGATGACCGGCCAAGGTATTGAGAATGACCGGAATCGGCATCTCCGCCCGGGGAATGGGGATCACCGCGTTGGCGATCGAATCGAACCGCTCCTCGCCCTCGTCGGCGAAAACAATGACGCCGGCCTTGTGTGCCTTGAAAATGGCCACGTCCTTGACGATGTCCCCCGTCACCGCCTCCGGGTTGCCCGCGGCGCAGACGACGATCAGAGGCTCCGCGGAAAGGTCGATGTGCTTCTTGTTCTCCACCACGTCCGAGGAAATCGTCTTGTAGCAGAGCTCGCTGAGTTTGATCCGGATCTCGTCGGCCGCCGCCTTGTTGGGCCCGCTGCCGACGACTGCCCAGTATTTTTTCCGGCCGGCAAGATCCAGGGCCGACTGCCTGAGCGCTTCCCGGCGTTCCAGGACCCGCCTCATCATGTCGGGCGCCCGTTCCAGGCTGCGCAGCGCATCGGCAATGCGGTCGTCTGTCATCGTTTTCATCAACCGGGCAAAATAGAGGCCCAGAATGTTCCCCGCCACGATCTGGGAATAGAACGCCTTGGTGGACGCCACGGACATCTCGATGTCCCGGCCGTCGCTGGTGTAAAAGACCCCGTCGGATTTGCCGGTGATGTCGGACTGGCGCCGGTTGACGATGGCAATGACCGGCGCCCCCCTTTCCGCGGCCATCGCGACGGCGCGGTTGGTGTCCGTCGTCGTCCCGGACTGTGTGATCGGGATGACCAGGGTGTCCGGCAGCAGGTCGCTCAGGTAAAAACCGCTCAGTTCGGATGCGATCTTTGCCTCGATCCTGATGTGCGCCCCTCGAAGATAGCGTTCCATGGCATCCGCCACGGCGGCGCCGGCAACGGCCGCTGTCCCCTGGCCGATGACGACGATGCGGCGGATGCCACCGTTTTCCAGGGCCGTACGGACCCTTGCCGGCACGATGTCGTCTCCGAGATTGAAAGAAACCTGCTTTTCACCGCCTTCCCCTTCACGAATCCGGTACTTGCCCAGCAGGGTCTTGTGGACGGAATAGACCGATTCGTTGATTTCCTTCAGAAAAAAATGGGGATAGGCGCCGCGGTCGATGTCCCGGGTCGTCATTTCGGCCCCGCGAATGTCGGACGGCTGCCAGAGAAGGGGAACTCCGTTATAGTAAAACGATTGGATTCCGGAAACGCCTCCCGGCGTGTTCTGGTCCAGGACCAGGATCTGGCCGGCCGAACCGGGATCCTCCGGAATGGAAAGTTTCTCGCCGTCCATTTGAATGAACCGGGGCGTCTCCTCCACCAGACCGTACAGTTCCGAGGAAAAAAGATACCGGTCCGGCGCGATGCCGACGTAAATCGTCTGACCGCTCCCTTTCAGGGCGAGGAAGATCCGGGACGGCTCCAGGCTGCTGACCATGGCAATGGCATGCGAACCCTCGAAATCGCTGACGGCCCTGCGGAAGGCCTCCGTCAGGTCGCATCCCTCCAGAAGATATTTCTCGATCTGAAGCGGGATGATTTTGGTGTCCGTCGTCAGCTCGGGCGCGATGCATTCCGCGCCGTTTTCGATCCGACGCCGAAGGTCGGGATAATTGTCCACGTCGCCGTTGAGCGCCGCGCTGATGGTCCAGGCGCCCTCGCCGTAGGCCGGATAGTGCTTGATGTTTCCGTCGAGCGTGTAATTGTTGACGGGATGGCAGTTGTCTTCGGTGATGGAACCCACCGAGGCCCACCGCGTGTGGGCCAGCGCCGTTTCCAGAGCTGAACGACTGGTGGCAAACTCACGAAAGACGGCATCCTCCGCGACCGTTTTTCTCAGTTCCCGAATGTTCCGCCCCAATTCGCCGATGATCGATGCGGTCTTGTAGGTAAAGGACAGGTGGGGCAGGCGGTCGGTCACTCGAATGGACCGGTTGACCAGGTCTCCGGCGATTGCCCTTTGCGTGAAATCCCCGTGGAGGCCCTTTTCCCGAAGGCGACCGAGGACATCGGTCAGCTCGTCCGGGCTTTCCATCGCAAAGGAAAGCTGAATGCCGGCGGAATCGCGGCCTCTCACTTCCAGGCGGTCCAGGCAGTTCAGGAGAAAATTGAGCTTCCGGTATTTCCCGAACGCGGCTGGAGAAACCTCCCGGGGGTCTGCGGCGCCGGCCAGCGCGCAGATCCTTTCTATATTGTCGAGAATGTCCTTTTCCAGGGCCCAGCCGATGTCTTTCATCCGCACCAGACGGCTGTTGATGACTTCCAGGTCGCCAGTGGCAAACCGGTCGGCATGGACCTCGATCACGCTTTCCTCTTCGGCGAGGAAAGCGTTGATTTCCTTCGAAAGGCCCTGCATCCGCTTCGCCAGGTCGGAATCGAAAAAAAGGCACTCGAAAACAGCATCCTGCTTCAGGTCCAGGATCGCCTGCTCCATGCCGGCGAGGGCGCCGTTGCCGTCCAGGTAACGCCCGGAAGGGATGGCCCCGGAGAGCACTTCGCGGATATGCCGCTTACGGATCCTTTCAAAGGGCACAGCGGGGGATTCGCATTCAGGCGGATCCCCCCGTCCGTCCGTTTTCTTGACCGTCAGGATGCCGGCCAGACCGCAGCAGAGGATGTTTTCGGCAAGGGGAAAGAAGATCAGGGAATGCGACGAAACGCGCCGCGGATCGACACCCGCGTGAATTTTCCATCGTTTCAGATGTCGAAGGGCTTGAAAGAAGAAATTCCGGATCATGTTGTATTGTTCACGATGCCCCTGTCAGACTGCCGGACAGGCTGATTTTTCGCAGCACGCTTCGGTCCTTCATTTCCCGCATTTTCCGGTCCCGCGCCTTTTTTCGAAGCGCATACCGAACAGGCAAGATGCGACCGGCCGGCGCTTCCGGACCCGCATCCGCCAGTACGCCGGAAAGGGCCGGCAGGGCGCGGGATGGGAAGCGTCAATCTTTCTTTTGCGCATCCAGTCCCAGTTTTGCCATCTTTCTCTGGAAAGTGTTCCGGTTCATGCCAAGATAGGCGGCGGCGGCGGATTTGACGTGATTGCACCGCCGCAGCGCAATTTTGAACAGGCCCCTTTCGACCATCAGGACAACATCCTCGTAGACCCTGTTTTGTTTGCCGCCGGGGGCGCAGAGCACCGTGGAGATATCCTCAAGCTTTTTTTCGATGATATTTTCCAGAAGAGAGGAGGAAGGGGCCTTTTCGCCCTTTCCGGCGCGGGTCCTGGGATTTTTTTCCTTTGTCATGACGTTTTCTGTTCCTTATGCTTGCGTGTTCGTCCCTGCTCAGGCCGACAGGATCTTTACGGCAATGATGGCGGCGATGACGACGACGGCAACCCACATGGATACCGGATCGGACCTGTTCTCCAGCGGATTTTCGATCTGGCGCCTCGCCTCCTCTTCGGCCTTGTCCGCACCGGCGCGATCGACGATGCTTTTGACCAGGGCGGGGAAGCGCCCGTACGCATTGGAGAGAATGTGAAACCCTTTCGTCGTCGTCAACAGCAGATAGACCTTCCTGCGGATCGTCAGGCAGCCGATGTGGGTGATGTCGTCCCAGCGGAGTTCCCGCTTCCTCATCCACTTCCGGATGACCAGGCCCTGGTCGCCGGCCACGGCCATGCGGCCGGCCGCCTCGATGAAAAGGGCGACCGTCGGCACAAAGACCGCCGCCAGAACGATCCGCTCGAGCGCCGAACCCTTGAAAAACAGGGACAGACACAGAAGGGCGAACAGCAGCACGACATTGATCGCGAAGGGGATCAACAAAGCGCGCCGGATCTTGAAAATTTCACCGGACATTCAACCGGCCTCGCAGGTCATTGACCTGAATCCTCAGGACGTTCTGGACAGAGTTCCGCTTTTGCCGCCCTGCTTCTTCATGAGTTGGATGTCCGACAGGACCATCCATCTGTCCGCCGATTTGCACATGTCATAAATCGTCAAGGCCGCCACGCTGACCGCCGTCATGGCCTCCATCTCCACGCCCGTTCGACCCACCGTGCTCACCTTCGCTTCCACGGTGATCTCTCCGCGCTCCGGATCCGGGGTGAACTGAAGATCGATCCCCGTCAGTTCCAGGGGATGGCACATGGGAATCAACTCACCGGTCCGCTTGGCCGCCATGATGCCCGCCACCCTGGCAACGCCGAGCACGTCGCCCTTGGCAATTCCGTCCGACACGATCAGGCCGACCGTTTCCGGGCGCATTCGGACCTTTCCCCGGGCCAGTGCCGTGCGGACCGTGCTTTCCTTTTCGGTCACATCGACCATCCGGGCTTTGCCTTTTTCATCGAGATGGGACAGGGCTGTCATAAAGGGGTGTTCTTTTCGCCGTTGTCGAGGAATTGGATCATCAGAATATTTTGGGGATTCATTAGCATAGTGAATTATACCCGTCAAGCCTGTTCAGTGAAAGGGGCGGTTTTTCAGAAATGTCTTGCGATTCATCGCGTTATTCTATAATCGAAAGCGGCAGCCTGATCGTGTAAAACAATTTGAAGGGCTGCCTTCGGTCATTTTCCGCATTTCCGGAAATTGATTTATTTTCATGATGTCAATCCTGTTCGCAGCAAATCGGCGATTTTGAGAAAAGGCGGACCGGCGCGGGTGTTTTTCAGGAATCGCAAATGATCACAATGGATTTGACCCATGATCGTCAAAATCATCAGCAGCACCGTCATCGGGATTGACGCCCACCCGGTCGATGTCGAGATCGATATCGCTCCGGGCCTGCCGCAGTTCTCAACGGTCGGACTGCCCGACATGGTGGTCCGTGAGAGCCGGGACCGGATCAAGGCGGCGATCAAGAATTCCGGTTACACGTTCCCCAGAACGCACGTCACGGTGAACCTGGCCCCCGCCGACATTCGGAAGGAGGGCACAGGGTTCGACCTGCCCATCGCCGTCGGCATTCTCGCCGCAGAAGGCCTGGTCGACCCTTCCCCGGCCCGGTCCTATCTCATGGTCGGGGAGCTTTCCCTGGACGGCCGGATCAAGGGGGTCTGCGGGGTGCTGGCCGCGGCCTTTCAAGCCCGGGACATGGGCATTCAAGGCATCATCGTTCCCCTGGAAAACGTCCAGGAAGCGGCCATGGTCCGCGGGATTAACGTGATCCCGGTGGAAACGCTGCCCGATGTCATCGAATTTCTCCATGGCCGGAAGCGGATCGACCCGGCGCAGGCCGACCCCGAGGAACGGTTCGGCTCAGAAACGGAACACCCTTTCGATTTCAATGAAATCCACGGACAGGACCAGGCGAAACGAGCCATGGAGGTCGCGGCGGCAGGCGGCCACAACATGCTGATGATCGGTCCGCCCGGTTCCGGAAAAACCATGCTCGCCCAGCGGATGGCAACGATCCTGCCTCCCATCTCTTTTGAAGAAGCCCTCGAAACGACGAAGATTTTCTCCGTTGCCGGCCTGCTGGACCGGAAGGGTGGGCTGATCGGCAGAAGGCCCTTTCGCGCACCCCATCATACGATATCCGACGCCGGCCTCGTCGGCGGCGGCCACACCCCGAAACCCGGCGAGATCAGCCTTGCCCACCATGGCGTCCTGTTTCTCGACGAACTCCCCGAGTTCCGCAAGAACGCCCTGGAGGCCTTGAGACAACCGCTGGAAGAAGGCCGGGTGACCATCACCCGATCCTCCATTACGGCCACCTACCCTTCACGGTTCATGCTGGTTGCGGCAATGAATCCATGTCCCTGCGGCCATTACGGAGATTCGCGCAAGCCCTGCCGCTGCACACCCCAGCAGATCCGCCAGTACCAGAACCGAATCTCCGGCCCCCTTCTCGATCGCATTGACATCCATGTTGACGTCCCTTCCGTTAGTTACCGGGATCTGAGGGGGAAATATGCCGGTGAATCCTCGGCGATCATCCGGCAGCGGATCGGCCGGGCAAGAAGCCGGCAGCAGGCACGGTTCGGCAGCGGGAAGACCCTTTTCAATGCCCGCATGCCGGACAGGGAGATCCGGCAGCACTGCCCCATCGATGACGAGTCCCAGCGCCTCCTGGAAATGGCGATCGACAAACTGGGCCTGAGTGCGCGGGCCTACACGCGAATCCTGAAAGTATCCCGGACCATTGCCGACCTGGATGATGAGGATCGCATTTTGCCGGGCCATGTGGCCGAAGCGGTCCAGTACAGAAATCTTGATCGAAAAATGATTTGATGATAGAGAGATACACTGTTTCAGTCATTTGATCAGAGAAGGAGGCCAGTCCATGCAGATCGAGATTCACCAGGCTTCACCGGAACAGAGAAAGCCGATTCCCGCCGACGAATCCAAGCTGGGGTTCGGAAAGATCGTCACCGACCATTTCTTCAATATGAAATACCATGCGGACCGCGGCTGGTATGATGCCCTGATCGAGCCATATCGCCCTATCCAGCTCGATCCCACCGCCATGTGCCTCCATTACGGCCAGGAAATTTTCGAAGGGCTGAAAGCCTACCGGGGGAAGAACGGCGAGATCTACCTTTTCCGGCCGACGGCAAACATCGAACGGATGAACAGCTCTGCCGAGCGGATGTGCATGCCCGCGGTGGACCCGGACCTGTTTCTGGATGCCGTCAAAAAACTGGTGCTCCTGGACCGGAACTGGATCCCCAAGGGAAGGGGAACATCCCTCTACATCCGTCCCACCATGATTGCCACCGAACCGGCGCTCGGGGTTCATCCCGCCAATGAATACCTGTTTTTCATCGTCATCGGGCCGGTCGGCGCTTACTACTCGGAGGGGTTCAGCCCCACGAAAATCTATGTCACCGAGGATTACGTCCGCTCCGTCCGGGGCAGCATCGGCTACTGCAAGGCCGCCGCGAACTACGCCGCCAGCCTTTACGCCAGCAAACTGGCCATGGAGCAGGGCTACACGCAGGTGCTCTGGCTGGATGCCATCGAACGGAAGAACGTGGAAGAAGTCGGGACCAGCAACATCTTTTTTCTCATCGGCGACGAACTGATCACGCCTCCCCTGTCCGGCTCGATCCTCCCCGGCGTAACCCGGAATTCGGTCATTCAGATCGCCAAAAACTGGGGAATCCATGTTTCCGAGCGGCCCCTCTCCATGGATGAGATCCTGGCGGCATCCTCCGCAGGCACGCTGAAGGAAGTTTTTGCCTCGGGAACGGCCGCCATCGTGTCCCCCGTGGGACAGATCTACTACCGGGAGAAGCTCCATGTCATCAACGAGGGGAAAATCGGCGAGATTACAGAAAAACTGTACAATGAAATCCTGCAGATCCAGTATGGGGAGAAGGAAGATCCGTTCGGCTGGCGGGTGCGGATCGGGTAAGCAGTTTTTTCCCCCAGAACGGGAAATTCCTCTTTGTACGGGGACTTGAGAACGGAATCCACAAAGATGTTGAAAAGGATGTTGACAGGCTTGTTGACAACCGCTGTAAGTGCTTAATAGAGACGATTTAATACCAGAATGCGACAAGTGCGAGCAATAAAATAAACGAACAATTACAAGTAGTTAAAATACAACCATATGATTTCCACCACTTACTGAATGGACAGGGACCGGTTATGAACGTTCAAAAAGAATTCGGCCGTTTTTTCGGAATGATCAACGCGCATAATATCCTTTCAATATCAGGAAGGAACCGGGCCAAAACCTTATGCAAAGCCGCGATCTTGTCTTTCTGTATGATTTTTCTGCTTGCGGCGACCGTTCCGGCGGAGACGATGCCGCTGGAGCAACTGACTTCAAAAATGCAGGCAACCTACGAAAACACGAAGGATTTTAAGGCGAATTTCTCTCAGGAACTGGTCGTCAAGTCCATCGGAAAAACGGAACGGGAGGAGGGCACGGTCTACTTCAAGAACCCCGGAAAGATGCTCTGGGAGTATGCGAAGCCAAAGGCCAAGAAATTGGTGATCAACCCGCAGAAAGCATCGCTTTACGTCCCGGCAGACCGGGCCGTTTATGTCCAGGATTCAGCCAACCTTTACAAGTCGAAAGTGATCATCCGCTTCCTTTCCGGCATCGGGAAACTCGGCGAAGATTTTGAAATTCGGTATTCGGAGCCCGAGGCCGTCGACGGAGAGGGCCGATATCTCCTGACCCTCCTTCCGAAGAGCCCCGATCTCGGCGTCGAGAAGCTCTTTCTGGTCATCGACCCCTCCGGCTTCCGGATCCTGCAATGCAGTTTTACGGACAATTTCGGCAACATCACGCGCATCCGTTTCCGGAACATTCGAATCAACAGCAGTCTGCCGGACCGTCTGTTCAGTTTCAAGCCGCCCCGGGGCGTCGAAATCCACAAGGTGCCCTGACGGATCAGCGAAACAGGCCCGGCGTAAACTTCACGGTAACAGGCATTCGAGCCTGTTCACAAAAAAGGGGGTGATCGCGGGTGCCGCGCATGGATTTGCAGTTCATATCATCCACCTCCCCCGGGCAGGCCCTGACGCTGGAATGGCTCGAGACGAACGGGCTGGGCGGCTATGCCTCCAGCACCGTTCTGAACTGTCACACCCGCAGATACCACGGCCTGCTCGTCGCAAACCTGAAAGAGCCGCCGGGCCGGCACGTGCTGCTGTCGAAGTTCGAAGATTCCCTTCGGGCAAAAGGCCGGGAATATTATTTCTCCTGCCATCAGTACCCCGGCCTGTTTTTCCCGGACCATGATCCCCTTCCAACCTCCTTTTCGATCGGGGATTGCCCCCGCTTCTCCTATCGCGCGGAGGAGATGTGCGTTCACAAGTCGGTCATGCTGGTCCGGGGACGGGACCACCTGATGGTCCGTTACGACATCGAGGCGTGCCCGGGCCCGGGCGTGCTCCGGCTCAGGCCGTTTCTGGCCTACCGCAGCTACCACAGCCTTTCCCGGCAGAACCCTTTTCTGCGCGTCCATACGGCCGGCATCCGGAACGGCTTCATGCTCCGGCCCTACGAGGGCATGCCGCCCCTGTACATTCGAACCAGCGTCAAATCCCGCTTCTCTCCCGACCCGGTGTGGTACTACAATTTCGAGTACGAGGCGGAGCGGCAGCGCGGCTATGAAGGGCATGAGGACCTGTTCCAGCCGGGGATCCTGGACGTGGAAGTGCGAAAGGGGAGCACGGTCATCGTCTCCGTCTCGCTGCAGGACTTCAAAAAGCAGACCGGAAAAATCTGGACGGAGGAGCGGGAGCGCCGGATTCGGGAGAGAACAGGGAACCGAACCGTCGCGGACCGCTTCGAAGACCGGGAGGACCGGGCCAATCTGGACAACCTCATCGCCGCCGGGTCGCAGTGCCTGATCCGCACGCCCGCCGGACGCCCCGCCGTCATCGCCGGCTACCACTGGTTCAACGACTGGGGCCGCGACACGCTCATCTCGCTGCCGGGGCTCACCTTTTGCATCGGCCGCTTTGCGGAGGGATTCGATATCCTCGCATCCTTGGCGGAGCATGAAAAGGACGGACTTCTGCCCAACTGCTTCTCGGACCATTCACAGGAGAAGTCGTACAACAGCGTCGACGCCACGCTCTGGTTTTACTGGGCCGTCCAGCAGGCGCTGCAGCATACCGGCGACTTTGAAACGGTCGAGGCCCGTCTCTGGCCGGTCATGAAGAAGATGATCCGCCATTTCATGTCGGGAACGGCAATGGGCGTTTTCATGGACGACGGGGGACTCCTGCAGGCCGGCCATGAAGGATCCAATCCGACCTGGATGGACGCCACCGTGGCGGGGCGGCCGGTGACGCCCCGCTGGGGATGCGCCGTCGAGATCAATGCCCTCTGGTACAATGCCGTCTGCCTCGTCGATGAGCTGGCCCGCCGGTTCGGCGACCGCGCGCTTTTCTTCCCGGAACTGCTTCCCCGCATCCGCCAGGCCTTTCAGGAGACCTTCTGGATTGAGGAGGAGGGCCGGCTCGGCGATGTTTACCGCAACGGCCGCCTGGACGTGGCGATCCGGCCCAACCAGGTCCTGGCCGTCTCGCTTCCCCATTCACCGCTGGACCCGGAGCGGTGGCCTCCCGTTGTGGCCTGTGTCCGCCGGCATCTCCTGACCCCCTGCGGATTGAGAACGCTCTCCCCGGAAGACCCGCATTACGCCGGGCGTTACGGCGGCGACAGCGCCGCGAGGGACGGCGCCTATCATCAGGGGACGGTCTGGCCGTGGCTCCTGGCGCATTTCGGCGAGGCGCTGCTGAAGGCGGCGGCGGACAGGGGGGAAGCGAAACGTTTTCTGCTGGACCTGCTCCGTTCCTTCCTTCGGCGGCACTGGAAGGAGGCGGGCATCGGCTGCGTCTCGGAGATCTTTGACGGCAATCCGCCGCACCGGCCCGACGGCTGCATCTCCCAGGCCTGGAGCGCAGCCGAACTGATCCGGCTCTACACCATCCTGAATGAGATCGGGGATTGAACCGCCCGGAAAACGGCCCCAACGCTTCCGGTTCGCCCTCTGCCCGGCTGCGGAAACATCTCATTGACGGATGAACGGTCCCGGGCCGGGCCGCCGAAGAACCGGGATCGCGAAGACCGGCAATTTGCACGGGGAGCATCGGCCATGCGGATTTTGATGTTCGGCTGGGAATTTCCCCCCTTCATGAGCGGCGGTCTGGGAACGGCCTGCTTCGGCATGACCCGGGCCCTGGCAGCCCTGGGCCATGAGATCACCTTCGTGCTGCCCCGCGCAGGCGAAACGGCGGAGCCGACCCACGTCCGGCTGGTGCCGGCGTCCGGCACCGCCGCCCCGGAGCCGGGTCGCGAAGAGCCATTCGTCTTCAGAGGCCTGTCCATCCGCTCGGTGGATTCCGTTCTCCGCCCCTACCTGTCCGGGAGCCGCTATCCGTCCCTGCTGTCCGGTTCGCCCGGCTCCCGGTTCATGGCCATTTCCGGAGACTATGGGGCCGACCTGATCTCGGAAGTGATCCGCTACGGCCGCGTCGCGGGCGTCCTTGCCAAGGAACATCCATGCGACGTCATCCACGCCCACGACTGGATGACCGTCTTTGCCGGCATCGAGGCCGCAAGGATCAGCGGCCGGCCCCTCATCCTCCACATCCACGCCCTCGAGTTCGACCGCAGCGGGGAGAACGTCAATCAGGACATTTACGACATCGAACGCTACGGCCTCGAGGCAGCCGACCGCGTCATCGCGGTCAGCCACTACACGAAAAACGTCATGATCGAGCGGTACGGGATCAGCCCGGAAAAAATCACCGTCGTCCACAATGCCGTTGCGCGCCGGGAGGCAGGCGGCGTCTATCACGTTGAAAAGGACCCGCGGCGGAAAACCGTTCTGTTCCTGGGCCGGATCACCTTCCAGAAAGGCCCGGATTACTTCGTCGAGGCGGCAGCCAGGGTCCTGCGGGAAATGCCCGACGCGACCTTCGTCATGGCCGGGGCGGGGGACATGATGACGCAAATGGTCGAGCGGGTCGCCGCGCTGGGGATCGGCATCCGGTTCCACTTCACGGGATTCCTCCGGGGGGAAGACGTGGAGCGGGCCTTCGCGTTGAGCGACCTCTACGTCATGCCCAGCGTATCGGAACCCTTCGGCATCTCGCCGCTGGAAGCCATGCTGTACGACGTGCCGGTCATCATCTCCAGGCAGTCCGGGGTATCCGAGGTGCTGCGGCATGCGCTCAAGGTGGACTTCTGGAATGTCGAGGAGCTGGCTGGCAAGATCATGGCCGTCCTGAAATACCCGCCGCTGGCCGCCGAGCTGGTGGAAAAGTCTCGAGAAGCGCTGCGGCACATCCGCTGGGAGTATGCCGCGGAGAAGATCCTCGGGGTCTATGAAACCTGCCTGAACCGGAAGGAGACCTGAACATGCCCGTCGTCTGCCTGTGTTTCGAGGTTCACCAGCCCCGCCGCCTGCGGCGATACGCCATCTTCGACGTGGACCGCGTGCATGACTACGAAGACCGGGAGGCGAACCTGGAGATCCTCAACCGCGTGGCTGACCGCTGCTACCTGCCGGCAAACCGGATCCTGTCCGGACTGGTCCGGCGGCACGCCGGCCGGTTCAGCATCGCCTTTTCGATCAGCGGCACGCTTCTGGATCAACTGGGAAACCACCGGTCGGACGTTCTGGACAGCTTTCAGGAGCTGGCCCGTACGGGGGCCGTCGAGTTCCTGTGCGAAACCGACTGCCATTCCCTCGCCTTTCTGTTCTCCCGGAAGGAATTCAGGCGCCAGGTGAATTCCCACAAAAAGAGAATTCAGGCGCTTTTCGGCCAGACGCCCCGGACCTTCCGCAACACCGAACTCATCTACAACAACGACCTGGCCCGCACGGCTGAAAAGATGAATTTCCGAACGGTCCTGGCAGAGGGCGCCGACCGGCTCCTGGCGGGACGGAGCTGCAACGCGCCGTACCGGCCGCCGGGATGCGGCAGGCTGAAGCTCCTGCTGAGGAATTACCGCTTCTCCGACGACATCGCTTTCCGCTTCAATGACCGCGAATGGCCCGAACACCCCCTGACGGCAGCGAAATTCGCCGGCCGGCTTCACCGTGTCGATGCGGCGGAAGCGGTCATCAGCCTGTACATGGACTATGAGACTTTCGGCGAACACCACCCGCGGGAAACGGGCATTTTTGAATTTCTCGAGGCCCTCCCGGGAGAAATCCTGAAGCACCCCGACTTCTGCTTTCAGACGCCGTCGCAGGCGGCCGCCGGCTTCGAACCCGTCGCGGCGCTGGACGCCCCGGACTTCGTCTCCTGGGCCGACGAGGACAGAGGCTTGACCGCCTGGCTGGGAAATGCTATGCAGAATGATGCGATCCGGACTCTTTACAAAATGGAACCGCAGGTTGCCCGCCGGAACGATCCGGAGCTGCAGGACGCCTGGCGGATGCTTCAGGTTTCCGACCATTTTTACTACATGTGCACGAAGTGGCTTGCCGACGGGGACGTCCATCAGCACTTCAATCCCTACCCTTCTCCCTATGACGCATACATCAACTACATGAACATACTCGACGATTTTTCAAGACAGCTCAGCCGGAAAACGGGGGCGGGCAAGGGGTGAAACCCATGACGGCGATTCGAAGCGGCTATCTTTTCGAAGTGAGCTGGGAGGTTTGCAACAAGGTCGGCGGGATCTACACGGTCATCGCCAGCAAGCTCCGCGAAGCCATGGCGGTCTACGGCGACCGGTACATCCTGCTGGGTCCGGACCTGAAAACCAACCTCGAGTTCGAGGAAACGGAGGATCCCTTCTGGGAACGAATCCGGGAAGGGGTCGCCATCAAGGAAATCCCCTGCCGCTTTGGGCGCTGGAAGATTCCGGGCGAGCCGCGGGTGATCCTGGTCCGCTTCGGGACAAAGTACAACAAAGACCAGCTCCTCTTCCGAATCTGGGAGGATTACGGAGTGGATTCCATCGCCGGCGGATGGGATTACGTCGAACCGGTCATGTTCAGCTATGCCTGCGGGGAAGTCATCGAGACCCTCTACAATATCCTGGCCCGCCCCCGGGAAGCCCCGGCCGTCGCCCAGTTTCATGAATGGATGTGCGGGGCGGGGCTGCTCTGCCTGAAGACCCGCTTGCCGGAAATCGGCACGGTTTTCACCACCCACGCCACGATCCTGGGCCGGAGCCTGGCCGGTTCGGGGAT
>Ga0209310_1001800_pt1 | contig 14774 bp, 19 predicted proteins | sample AD_UKC030_MetaG_FD_184415 | JGI IMG/M metagenome (GOLD analysis project Ga0209310, IMG submission 184415) | Active sludge microbial communities of municipal wastewater-treating anaerobic digesters from USA - AD_UKC030_MetaG (SPAdes) (version 2) | ecosystem: Engineered > Bioreactor > Anaerobic >... | reverse complement strand
TCCTTCATATCATCTGCTGTTATGGGAACAATAGGAAATGAAATTTCACTCGAAGCTGCAAAATCCTTAATCTGAGTGACCTCTTTTTTAAACTCATTTCTCGAAATTTCAAAAAAGGACTTGAAAATAAACCCACGACCCAATGGGGTAAATTCACGAACATTCCACTTTTCAATGCAGGTAAATGCTTTCAACAGTGACAGAATACCTTTGATCTTACCTAGATTCTTCTTCGTAACAATTGTTCGAATGGTAACCTTTGTTCCAATCTTTTCTGCAATTTCTAAAAATCCAAGAATCGCATTAAAATTACCTGGGTTTCCTCTCAGTTCATCATGTGTTTTCTCGTCTTCTCCATCCATAGATAACCCTAGCCTGTCTAACCTGGGAAATAAATTCCGGGCTAAATTTTCTGTTAATGCGACTGCATTTGTTTGAAGATCAACTCGCAAATTAATTTGTTTCGCGTATACCACAAGCTCCAAAATGTCTTTTCGAAGAAGTGGGTCACCTCCGCCGAAGACGAAGGAATCTGTAACGCCGGAAGATTTTTCCAAAAGTGTCTTTGCCAAAGATGTTGAAAGAATAGATCTTTCAGTTGGACGCCAAAGGTAACAAAACTGGCAACGTAAGTTACATGTTGAAAATGCATTCCAGTGGATTTTTTTTACGCGCATTCTGCAATTTCTGGCTTCACACGTTATATAGGTCAAGAATCATTTGGCTATCTAGTCCTCAGTCACCATTGAAGATGAAAAGACGGCTCAAAAACATGTTCAACTGTTCAACTTCGATCCCTCGGCAGCAACCCGGGAATTTTCAAGTTCGTCGATGACACCGGATTAGGAAAGGTCATGCCGTGAAATACCCCTCTGTTAAACCCCAGTTTGGTGGATGATACCACGAATGGCACCACTCTAGTTTTGATTTGTCGAGAGACTCTACTTTACCCCTACCAGATCAGGGTGAACGGGCAGTTGCTGGCAAAAAGCACTCGCTGGCTGAACGCTTGCGGCCCTCGCTTGGCCACCTCTGGTTCTAATGTTAGGTTGCGTTTTAAGGGCTAAGGCGATAGACCTTTCCTTCCGTTGAAATCTGGCCTGATTTTTTCAGGGCATTGGCCACCCGGATCAATCGGTGATAACTGGGTTCGTGCATAGCCTTGGCCATTGCGGCTAACGTCGAAGGGCCGTTGTCGGCAAGATACGCCAAGATCGCCGCAGGAGAAACTGGCTGGGGCTTTGTATCGACTGCTTTTTGCCCCTCTGGGAGTCGAACCCGGCGGCGCAGGAAGTATTTCCCCTTCAACGCATCCAGATCCCCTTTCTTTACGAGCTTTCCCAGCAGCGGCCCCAGGAGACTACGCTTGACGGCAAAATGACGTGCGATTTGGGATAGGGTCATTCCATCAAGTTTTCCAACCAGGAACAGGAAGAGATCCCGAGGATTGGGAAGGGCCCGGCGTGCCTGTCTGGCCTTCTCGGCTTTCGCCTTTTCCTTTTTTTTCCTTTTTGCTCCTTCAGACAATGGACGCCGGCCAGGCTTTGGCACCTTCTTTCCTGACCGACCGGAAGGCTTCGCCGCACCTTTTGAGGTTGCATAGAGCTTTATCTCCCCATTTACCAGACCGCGCAACAACGTCCCAAGCCACCTGAGGCTGATACCCTTCATCGTTTCGACTCCTATCGACGGATTTGCAATCACATTACGACAACCCCGGGTTGGGGGCAACCAGGAAATCATGGTATTTTCCCGGATGCAGAAATGAAAGCCGCCTGTACAAGCCATTCCATTCCCCTGGTGCGATGAAATCCCGCGATTCTCGAAAACGGTGGTTTTCGGAAGAACCATTGGATAGCGCCTCGGTGAGCGGAAAAATGCGGGTGCCCACTTTCTCGAAAATCATTCTTGATTCTGTCTTCTCGATTTACTATTATGAACATGACTTTCGAGAAGGGGAACAACCATGCGAATCGGCTATGCCAGAGTGTCAACCGAAGATCAGGACTTGGCCCTACAGGTCGAGGTGTACCCGGGCGCGCTAATTGACCAGAAATGAGGCTGAAATTCTCACGTTAGCTTACCAATGCTGAGAATTCGCCAGTAAAGGATCGTGAGAGAAAAGTGGTTGAGGATCGCGCAAAAGAATAGGTAATAGAGCGCGATAATCCCCCCACCGGAACCGCCACATGCCTTATTCCTCCTCCTCCCCTTTGGGGAGGATAAGAGGAGGGGGCCGTTGTGATACCTTCGGTCTGCTCAAAACTGGAGGTGTCAAATGTCCCCCATCCTCACGTTCATTCTACCTATTTGCCAAAAGGTTTTCAAGGAGCGAGTTCCGGCCTGTACTCGGTGTGGCTATTCGATCGGGTGCTCGAAATGGGGAGGGTATTCTCGCTTTGATCCGCATGCCGACCGGGTCATCAGTATCCAGCGCTACCTCTGCCCAAATAAGGACTGCCCGGCGGTGACGTTTTCAATCGTGCCATTCGGGTTCCTCCCCTTCCTGCGCATTGGCCTTGGGGCACTGTGTGGCCTGCTGATCGTGGCTTCTTTTTTTTCGGTGAATTCTCTGGCCAGGGTCTTCGACTGTAGTCGCTCAACCATCCGTCGGCGTGTGGCTTGGGGCCAGCAGTTCCTTGATTGGATCGCTGAGAACGAAGGCTCCATCGCCAAAATCTCCTGGAATGCCTTTTGGGGTCTGATTTTCACGCGGTTCTTTCCCGGCAGCCGGCGGACATAAAACGACCAACACAACACGGCCAATTTTGCATGGGGAGCGGATTTCATATGATGGGGGCAAGGAGGTTTGCTCATGAAGGAATCCCACCACCCGCCCACCGACCTGGCCCTCTGGCGCTACGGCGTCATTTCTCCGCTTCTCCACCGGGATCCCGCGGGCCGGACCATCGAGGAAGTCCTCGATGAATTGGCGTTGCCGCAATATCGGCTTCCCGATGGACGGCTCCACAAGTTCAGTCCCGAAACGTTTCGCAAGTGGCTGGCCCGCTATCGTATCGGTGGCCTGGCATCATTGGCCGATCAGGACCGCTGCGATAAAGGGCGCACCATGGTTCCCTCGGCGATTGTCGAGAAGATTCGAGCCCTGCGAGAACTCCATCCTCGCTGGACCTTGGCAGTACTGTTCCGACAACTGCTGTCGGATAACATCTGGAACGGACGCTCCCCCAGTGCCGCGGCCCTCTATCGTTTTTGCCGGGTATCAGGCCTCGAGCGAAAACCCGTAACACCAGAGGATTGCCGGAGTTATGGCTTCGGCGAGTTCGGTTGCCTCTGGATTGCCGACTTCCTGCACGGGCCGAAGCTCTTCCTCAACAAGCAGAAGCGCAAGACCTATATCCACGCGATCCTGGATGACGCCACACGGTTCGTCGTGGCAGTCGGAGTGTTCCTGCATGAGGATGTCGAGGTGCTGATCGCCGAACTCAAGCAGGCTATCCGTTGTCACGGTATCCCGCAGCGCTTCTACACGGACAATGGAGCCGCCTATCGGAGTCGGCACCTGCGCATCGTCGGCGCCCGTCTGCAGATCCAGATGCCCCACACCCCGCCCTATCGACCCCAGGGTCGAGGCAAAATTGAACGATTCTTCCGGACACTTCGCGAACAGTTCCTCGCCGTCACGGCCGCCAAAACGCTCGAAGATCTCTCCCGGGAACTTCAGGAGTGGGTGGCACGTTATCATCAGACACTCCACGACAGCCTCGACTGCTCGCCACTGCAAAAACGGGTGACCACCGCATCGGTCTGCCGTCGCCTTCCCGAGGCGACCCCGGTCGATCCGCTGTTTTTCATGGAACGACGCTGTCGGGTCTACAACGACGGGACCATCCGCCTCAAGCGGGCCATTCTCGAAGTTCCTGACGCCACTCCAGGGGGGCGGGTCACCGTCTTCTACGACCCGACCAACCCCACCCGCGTCTGGTATGGAGAAACCCTCACGCCCGCACGTCTTCTCGACCGGCTGCAGAATGCCCGCCGCCACCAAGGGCCCCCAGCCAGAAAGGATATCCCATGAATAGGAATACCCTCTCCAAAATCAGTCTCCACGAGTTTTTTGGCTTCAAGCGGCATCCCTTCATCGACCAACCTGACGATCCCATACCCATCTTCGTGGATCATGAAGAACGCCTGATTGCCATGGCCCTCCACATGCTGAATGCCGGGAAGAGTTTCGTTCTCACCGGAGCACCGGGAACGGGGAAGACCACCCTGGTCCGACACCTCCGCGAGCAATTGGGCACCCGGGATTACCTGCCCCTCTTCGTTCCCTATAGCGGTCTCAACCGGGCGGGGTTCCTGAAGGCCTTGGCCGCGGCGTGCCGTCTCGATCTCGGAAAGCGGTCCGTTCCACCCCTGGTCAAGATCCAGAAACACCTTCTCGACATCGCCACCGACAAGAACCCCCGCTTTCCCGTCCTGATCATCGACGACGCCCAGCTCCTCGAACAGGACTCCCTCCTGGATCTCTGCTCCTTCCTCGCCGATCCGGACCAAAAGCGGGCAGCAGCGTCGCTCGTCCTGGTGGGAGACGAATCCTTGCAAAAGCGGCTGTGCCTGAACGTGCTCACCCCGGTCTGGAGCCGGATGGCATGTGCCATGAATACCCAGCCCCTTGGGGATGCCGATGCCACGGGTTTCATCCGCCAGCACCTGGAGCGGGCCAACGCTCCGAAGGATCTCTTCCAGGACGAGGCAATCACGATGCTCGCTGCGAAAACCCGAGGAAACCGACGCGAGATGCTCAATGCCGCGACGGTTCTCCTCACCGAGGCGATGATTCGGAAGGAGAAGACGGTTGGAGCACAACTCGTCCTGACGTCGGAATTCTGGAAAAAAACCGGGTGAAACAGAAGCATGCGGGGGGGACCCCGGTGCCCAGGGATAACCCGGTGCGGTAGACGGTGATTTTCACCTCTCGGCCTGCTACGGCAGGCCATTTTCTTTTGTCAAAGATCGATCAGATCAGCCTTACGCCGCCTCTGGTAAAAGAGCGTGAGAAAACCTTGGGATCCAAGCTCGAAAATCTACAGTCGAGGCCCTTCAAAAGGCTCAATGTGAGCGAATTTTCACCGATAAGAAAACCGGCTCCATGTTGGAGCGCCCTGGGCTGAAGGAAGTTTTTTCCCATCTCCGGGCCGGGGATACCCTGGTGGTATGGAAACTCGACCGGCTCGGCCGGGGAATGAAAGGGCTGGTAGACCTGGTGGCCGAACTCGAGAAGGGGAAGATCAACTTTCAGAGCCTGACGGAGCAGATCGACACATCGACCCCGGCCGGGCGATTTTTCTTTCATGTCATGGCCAGCCTGGCCCAGATGGAAAGGGAGCTCGTCGTGGAACGCACGCGGGCCGGCCTGGCCGCAGCTCGGCGTCAGGGCCGGATTGGAGGACGAAAGCGCCAGATGACCGAAGGAAAGGTTGATGCCGCTCGGAGGTTACTGGCAAGTGGCACCCCACCTAGGGAAGTCGCCAAGAATCTGGGCGTTTCCATCCCAACCCTTTATCGCTGGCTCCCGGCATCGGCCAGGGAAATGGCCGGGACCACACGCGTCCTCGAGGGTGGGTCATGAAGTGCAACGACCCGAACTGCAGGTATTTTTTGGAAAACGTTCCTTCCGATCACCGCCATTTTCATCGATGCTGTGACACGACCTGTCGGGATTTCAACCAATTTGTTCCGCTCGATCACCGGCATATTCACCGTTGTGGGGATGCAAATTGCAAGATGTTTGGGGAGTTTGTTCCCCATGATCACCGGCACAAAAGGTGAACGCGTTTCCAGCTGGTTTAAGCCGGGGCTCGGCTCAATAGAAGGTGGGGTAGATGTCGGCGACGAATTTCCTAGATGTGACTGGGGTAAGATACCAACTGCCGGAAAAGATCGGGAAGATTTTCTTTAAGGTTCCCCGCTATCACTCGGCTGAGGCTCGCAAATATTGCCCCGGAATAAAAGGCTTACCACGAATGGAAGCTAAAATATGGCTTGTATATTCGTAGTTCATGGACTACATTTAAGTTAGGAGCAACATGAATCAAGCGGTGCTGAACTTCGTTCTTCCAACCGGAATAGAGCCGGTTGAGGAGTGGCTTACCGGGTTGAGTAACATCAAAGGCCGGGCCAAGAGACGGGTAAGGATTAACCAGCTTCGGTCAGGAAACCCTGGAAATTTCAAGATGGTTGCACCCGGGGTCTTGGAAATGAAGGTCGATTTCGGACCAGGTTATCGGGTCTACTACGCCAGAGTCGGGAATAAGATCATTCTCCTTCTTTGTGGAGGCGATAAGACAACCCAAAAATCGGACATCAAGACGGCAACAGAATATCTGGCTGATTACAAGAGGAGGTCAAAAGAAGATGAGTAAGACGGCGAAACCATCAGGGCCCTATGAGGAAAGCCTAATAAAGGCCCTTCAAGACCCACAGGAAGCGGCGGAATACCTCAATGCTTCGCTTGAAGAAGCTGTGGAAATGGATGATATTCAAATCTTTCTTCTGGCGCTCAGGGACATCGCAAAAGCAAAGGGGATGACGCGGGTTGCCGGAATTGCAAGGCTTAATCGGGAAAGCATGTATAAAATGCTATCAGTAAAGGGAAACCCGGAATTTGCTAGTCTATGGAACCTTCTTACCTCATTGGGTCTGAAATTCTCTATCGAATCTAGGGCTTAACATCTTTCTTCGATGTTTTTTTTTCGCCGGATAAGATCATGATTATTGTTGCAAAAAAGATGGCAGAGTTGGCATCTGCTCTACAACCACACGAAAATAGAGATGCTTTCGGAAGAAGCGCTTTTAATCGTTGCTACTATGCGACATACTTAATCGTCCGGGAAATGTTGGCCGGTTTTAACCCCGGTTGGAAAAAGACCCCTCATAAGAAAATTCCAGATATCCTTGAAGAAGCCATTTTAAATAGAATCAAAAATGAATTAAAAAAACAAGAAAGAAAAGGAACATTAAAGGTTGGTAGAGCAAGCAATATCAGGAAATCTGCAATGTTCCTTGTGAGTGAACTTGGGGCTCTTCTCAAAATTGCCTATAGTGTGAGATGTGTAGCAGATTATGAACCGGAAAAGGCTGTACTATTTGAAACAGGAAATGTATTAAAGCTAGAAGGACATTCGGTTTCAGAAGCGACAAAATGGGCTGATAGAGCTTCGGAACATACCAAAAATCTAATAAAATTATGGAGGGATCTAGGCCTTGGATAACCTAGATGTCTTAAAATCCTATTTGGCCAGCAAAGGATTCGCGCTAGCTTCTGAAATCCGCGAATTGTCGAACACCGAAAGCTTTTTAATATTAATTCCAGAGGAAAGCATTGGAGAATCCATTGAAAAGGGCAAAACTTCAAAGAAACAGTTAATTTTTTTGAAAAAACAGATAAAGACCGATCTTAGAATTGAGGTTGATTTCTTGCCCATTCGTGGAGTTGTCCAAAGAACAATTTCTTTTGTGGTCAATTCTGCGATTACAAAGAACTTTAAAACCCAGCCCGTGACTTGTGCTGGGACATCTCTGGAAAAAAACCTCGTCGATATTTGGCTCGAGGCCGACCGAGAAATACCAGAAGAAGAAATGGCCCTCTTTAAGAAGGATGTTCAAGAATATTTAACGGGCTTATTTAAGCTCTCTCTTGGGGAGGTTCATTTGTTTTGCCCGGAAAGAAACACACCATCTGATATTGCAATCATTCGGGCTGTTAAAACGATTGAACCAGCTGATCTAGAAGCAATTTATGATTTTTGCATTCGAAGAGGTTTCCACATTCCATCCCCGTCTTGGCTTCAGGGAAAGCTCGATAAGATCCGCAAGGGGAAACAGGTCTTTCGGCAAAAAAATGGAACCTACTTAGTTACCGAGGTTGGCCTTTCTGTGATTCCCAGTATGGGTTGGTCATCTTCCGATGTTGAGCGTGCTCTTGCCTTGGGGAGGAAAAAATGGTAGATTTTCTAAGAAGTGGTGGCGGGGTCATGCGGGTATGTATCATGCCCACTTGTGAAGACCGACGAAAGAAGGGGCGCCAGCCGAAAGGCTATCGCTCCTTCGAAGCGATAGCCTTTCGGCTGGCGCAGCGAACGAAAGCACTAGTTGCTTTGCTCCTTCAATGAACCCGCCACCACTTCTCGTTTCTTTTTCAACCATCGAAGATTTTTTTGAAGCACTTCAACCAAGTTTGGCCCAAATTTATGGGAGCTCGTTCAAAGAGCTTTTTTCCAAAGGCATGCCACCCTTGGTTTCGGTTCGTTGCTTAAGTCTCTTGTTCGGGTTCAGTGCCAAGTTTGTAGGTTCCTTGGTCTATCGTTCTAGTCGCTACTACCGGCTGTTCACAATTCCAAAGGGTCGGAATATTCGAAAAATTCAGGCGCCAAAAGTTGCTTTAAAAATTATACAAAAATGGTTTGGTCATCATTTGGGCCTGGCTCTTCCCCATGAACCGTATGTTTTTGGCTTCATAAAGGGAAAATCGGCGATTGATGCTGCACTGTGTCATATTGGCGCAAAATGGGTATATTCCTTGGATATTGAGGATTTTTTTCCCTCGATTTCTCAAAAAAGGATTGAGCAAGCTTTAATTGGTTTAGGATATGACTTCCATGGAGCAGAAATTGCGGCCTACTTGTGCTGTTACAAGGGCTTCTTGGCTCAAGGCTCGCCAGCAAGTCCTGTAATTTCAAATCTCGTTTTTAACTCAACGGACAAGGAATTGGCGGTCTTAGCAGATGCCTTAAAAATAAGATATACCCGCTATGCAGATGATATGGTGTTTTCTGGGGACCAACCGTGCCCATCTTGTCTCCCTGAAGCTGTAAAAAAAATAATTCGGGAAATGGGATGGAAAATTGCAGCAAAAAAGGAGCTTCTTTTTAAGGAACCAAACCGTTTAAAGGTTCATGGCTTACTAGTAGATGGCAATACGGTAAGGCTGACCAAGGGTTACCGAAATAAAATACGGGCGTTTAGTCACCTCCTTAGTTCGGGAATGGTCTCTGAGGAAGACAAACCAAGGCTGGCTGGTCATGTTTCATATGGCCTCTTTGTTCAAAAGCGTTCCCAGGAGACCACTTCCGACTAGTTTAAGATGTTTATTGCAAAAGGCTTGTAAAAACCTCGACCTCTACGCTTTGGCCGCAATTGGAGCGGGTAAGGTGAGCTCCCTATAAATTGCGAGTGGTTGAACAAAAACTTCAGTTCTCTTCTTCGATTCGTGGAAGAGGGTTTCAAATACTCGAGCATGTTTGGAAATGAATTCAAAAGCGTCTCTTGGTGATTTGGGCTTTTCCGCTTCCTGTTCAGATAGCGGAATCTCTTTTGTAGCCGCGTTTTCCTGGTCAGGCTTTGGCATTTTAGTCACCTGACCTACCATGGTCAACGGAAAGTCGATTTTGTCACCATAAAGCGCCCGTATTCTTGCTGGGGGAATTCTAAGACAGTTTCTATCCAAAACACCACGAAAGGAAATATCGTTCGAACCCGAATTAATAATGAAGTCAAACGCATCAGAGAAAAACAGCTTAATGAACGTACCAAGACCGCTTAACAATTGCGGATCCTGAGCGAGATTAACGCGTTTAGCCATTTCTTTCGGGTTTTTTAGAAGAGATAATTTTTTCTGAAGTTCTTTCTTATCCTGCCCCTTCGCCGTTTGCAGCCTTGCCTCAGTAAGGGCGATTTCGGTAGGCAATTCCTTTGCAGTTGTTAAAGTAAAAATTGATTCCCCCATCTGATTAAAATTTTCAATTAATGTTCCCATCCGCAAATAGTCGAAAACTTCAGCAGAACCACAGGCCTTTATTAAAACGGCTCCTTCGAGTTTCTGCATGTAGTCAGCTTTTGATAGAGAACTGCAGACAACAATTTTTGAGGAAAGCTTTTCTTCAATGGAAGTGTACAAATAATCGGCTAATACTTTGCGTTCGGTTTTTTGAGAAACCTCGGCAATCTGTTCATCAATGGATTGCCCAGAAAGAAGAGGACCGTTTTGTGTGCTGGTTCTATTGACGCCATTCTGAAATGATTGAACAATGTTTTCCGTATAACCCTGGAAAATTTGAGAATAGAACGAGCAAACCAAGCCCAAATCAATATAGATAAAATCTCGAACCACTGCACTTTTTTCAGTCATTTATTTGTTTCCCTCAAGTTTGTTTCAATCCTTGTTTTTTGAAGATTGAAAGCCTCAAATTTCCGCCGATAAAGCTCTAGCCTCTTTGAGTTTGTATTCCAAATTACTATTACTGCCACTATTAAAGCAATAATAGAGGAAAGAGAACCAAATATAATTATCAAATATTGAATTGGGTTCATTCTGGCTGTTCAGCCTTTCCAATGAATATTTGAATCGCTAAAGTCAGAATAAAAAGAGACCCTGCAAGAAACACCGAAACCGACAATAGATTGTCTTTGAATACTGCTGGACCTAAAGACAATGTGTTTTCATACACCCAACTCCCATACATCAACGCTGACATAATGATGCAAAAAAGTAGAGTAGACCATGTAATTCGTATAAGAAGGTTCCATTCTTTTTGTGGAAGAAAATCAAGCAGGTCCCCGATACTCGTCGAACAAATCATCAATGAGAAAAAGATAAATTCTTGGGTGTCTGAATGTGATGGAAAGCTGAGTCTGCCGGTAAGATACCTTATTAAAATTGAAGAAAATAGAGGGATAAAGGCAAATAGGACTGTAAACGTAAACCATTTTACGAGGCGTTTACCCATTTGTTTAACTTACAGCAACCGATAGTCTCAGGTCCAATGATGTGAACAGTTCCCACGGACTAGAAAATTCATGGTTTCCTTTTTCTGAAAGAATTCGGTACATGTTTTCCCGGTTAAGCTTTACTTTCCGTGCAATCTTTGTCATGCCATATGCTTCAACGACATTCCTCAGTGCCACAAGAAAAACCTCGTTGTCGCCCTCTTCAAGAGCGGCATCAATATAGGCTGCGGCTTCTTTTTGGCTTTTAAGGGTTTCCAAAAGATATTCCTGGTGATCGCGCGTTATATTCTTTTTCATGAGGCTGCCCTCCTTTTGTAATCGCCCCAGAAACCATGTGCCGTTTTATATCGTTGGGCTGGATAGACTTATCGCCCCCGCATAAAAGCAAAACAAGAACTTGACCGCCCTGGCCAAAATAAACCCGATAGCCGGGGGCGTGCCAGCACTTTTTTCCGCGTTTCTCGTTCTCCCTGGTATAGTTTAGGGCGCAAATCGACACCCCCGGTTTTTGTTCTCGCCGCTCCCAAGCTTCCGGTTCCTTTTCGAATCAGGCTTTGAGGGAAAAAATTGAGGGCACGGACTATCGTGGTTGGAGAACAGTTTGCCAGGGAAATCATTCGGTGGTGGGGAACAGTCTCCCCAAAGACCGTCCGGGAAGACCCTGAGGTCTGGTATTGAGGTTTGAGAACAGTTCCGCGCGGAAAACCGCTACCATAGCTATTTCCGTGAGTTTCCGCGAGAGTTTCCGTAAGGGCAGGTCCAACCCCGTTCGATGGTAGGGAACAGTCTGGAACAGGTATCGTGGTTGGAGAACAGTATCGTGTGAAAACCTGCATCTATAGCTGATTCAGCTGGTTTCCGTGGACCAACTCGTTGCCGGTTCTGACCCCGTTCGATGGTGGAGAACAGTCTCGAAACAGGTATCGTGGTTGGAGAACAGTTTCCGGGAAATAGGGAGCGGAAGCCTATTCCGTGGCCTCGACGGAAGGTAGGCTGGGTTGTTCCCGAACCTTCGCTGCCTCGAGACGGGCGATAGCGACCCGATCCATAGCCAGGGTCATCATGATCCGGGCCCCTACCCCATTCCGCTCGACTTGCTGCCGAATCTTCTCGGGCATCGACGCGAGGGCTTCCCGTTCCAAGACGGCTTTCTCAACCTGGGCCAGGCCGGCGATATAAGCCCGGGCGCGCTTCTGGGCTTCTTCCTCGAGCCGGCGGCGGCGAGAATCCTCGACCTGTTTGATAGTGATCTCGTCAATCCGCTTGGTTTCCTTTTCCCGGGTCTGGCGGTTGACTTCCTCGTCCTCCTCCATGGCCAAGCCGAAATCCCCACGAAGGGCCTTCAGAAGATAGGGGCGGAAGTTCTTCGTGGCGTGCTTCCTGGTGTACCGAATATTCCGGGCAACATAGGCCGTGCCATGGATCTGATAGAAACCGAGAATGATTTCCAGGATCGTCCGCTGGTTCTGGCGTTCTGGGGGCAGGAGGGCAATGAGGGCTTTGACCTCATCGGTCTGGGGGATGTCGAGGGGCGACTTCTCTTTCGGTTTCGGAGCCGGGACAGGATCTGATGCGGCTTCCGTGAGTTTACGGAAACAGAGGATCGTCTTCCGCTTTTCCTGGTCGGAGGGGCGGGTCGAGAAATCGAATCGGCTGTTCGTGCTTTTGTTGATGCGAGCGACCGCGGCCCGGATCTTCGGGACAATGTGAGCGGCGTAACGTTCCTTCATCGGGATCTTCTCGGCGAGCAAACACGCTTCCACACTGAAGGTGTCCCCCAGGTAGAAGGACTTGGACAGGATTTCGTAGAGACGGGTGGCCAGGGACGAACGGAGTTGCTTGAACTCTGAGAACTTAATGTATTTGAAGAACCCATTCCCCCGCATCATTTCGATGAACCGAGGGGAGAACCAGATCTTCAGGGCTTTGTCTTCCTTCCGGATCTCCCAACCGTCGATGATGCCGAAGTTCATCGCCTTGTATTCCTTGTCGTCGTAGAAGGTCCCCTCGAAGAGGATGCCGACCATCTTCCAACGTTTGAGGCTTTCCTCGAGGCGGTCATACCAACCGGCATCAGTGCCAAAACCGCAATCTTGGAGGACCTGATAACGCGACAGGGTCAGGGTTTCTGCGTAGTTGGACCGCTGACTCTGGAGGAGTAGATAGAGAAGGAAGATCGCATCCGTTTTGACGGGGGGTTTGTAGCCAGCTCGATAGACGTAGCCTTGGATGTCGGTCCAAACCATGCCGTCCTCGCTGGTCTGCGCCAACCGGTCATCCTGGAACCAAAGCGGATATTCCAGAAAGTTGATGTTGTGCTTCACCAAGTCTTTAGTCATGGGGCCCCCTCTCAAAACGGTATCGTGGTTGGAGAACAGTTTTCCCCAAAAGGGCCAAAAAACCGAAAATAGTATCGGGGAAATCTAAGCGGCAAATTACCACAACCATACGGGTTCTGCAATTTGAAAAACCATGACTCTCGAGGGCACGAACTATCGTGGTTGGGGAACAGTTTTATCGTGGTTGGGGAACAGTTTTATCGTGGTTGGGGAACAGTTTTATCGTGGTTGGGGAACAGTGCCACTCTTGGAGATGAGCCACTATAGCGGTTTTGGACGGGCATTTTTTTGCTGTACAGATTCTATATAGTACTTATATAGACTTACTACTAAAGGTGTTTCGAAACTCAGGATTTTCTTCGGGGGGTTGGGTGATCTCTCACACTTGGTCGCCGGTCGTCCGTTCGTTTTTTTGGACAACAGAACCAAGGACCCCCCGGACCTGAAGGTCCAGGACTTGCTTGACCACCCGGGGATGCTACTTTCCAGATTTCTTCGGAGAAAAAACCCACTTCTAGAGAAGGTTGTCGATCTTGGATCCGGGGATCTTCAGGTAGAAAACGCCCCTTTTCCGCCAACGAACCATCAGCCGGAGGCCTTCCTGCTTTTCAGTGTTGATAAACTCTCACCAGCCGGCAATAACCTTTTTGGCAAGGACCGGACGGGAAATTAGCCGCCCCGTAAGTTCCGTGAGTTTTCGTGTCTTTCCAGTAAGCCGCGGAAGAAGGTTTTCGTAGGTTGCGCGGAGTTCCGTAGCACAGATGGAAAATGGTGAGTGGGAAGACCGACAGTAATGGATTCCGTGAGTTCCGCCGATATCACGGATGACACGGAATGATCTTTCCGTGGGATACGGAAAGCAAGGCGGGAAACATCGATGAACACTGAATACGTAAAGCTCACGGAAGCCGCACGGAAGCTCACCACGCACCCGGACACGGTCCGATACTGGGTGAAGTTACTCGATGCGGTGACAATTAAGCGTGGTCATTCCATCTACCTCATGGCCGAAACGCTGGGGGTCTTGGCGTTCATGGCCAAGCTAATTGCGGACGGGATCCCGGCAGGGGAGGCCGCAACCAGGGCGAAGGCGGAAGCGCCAACCGAGGTAACGACCCTAGCGATTCGCCCATCGGAACCACCGTCGGTTGAAGTGAACGATCTGAAAGAAAGAATCCAAGGGCTCGAACGGGCCATGCTGACCATGGCGGAGACTTTCAAAGCAGAGGTTTCCGGATTGCGTGGAGAAGTAGCTCGCCTCACGGAAAGCAACCAAGCGCTTCAGTTGCGGTTGGAACCGCCACCAATGCCCGCGATTTTCAACGAACCGCCGAAGCCAATTCAGGCCTGGAGCCCGACCCCGACAAAGGACCCAACCGAGGGCATGGGCTTCCTGAAGCGGTTCTGGGTCGAAATCACGCACCCGGAGCGGTTGCGGCGCCACGCGGAAAACTGAGATGGCGAAGGCCGCGAAGAAAACCCCAACCACCAGGACAACCCGGACCACCAGGGAAAAGCGGGTGGCCGGCGTCGTCGACCGGATCGAGGGTGACATCGTGGTGGTGGTGATCCGGGATCCGAAGGACCCGGATTGCACGCGGGAACTTTACGTGCGGCGGGATCAGTTCAAAAAGATCGATCTGCAGGAAGGCGACCGGGTGACGGTCATTATCGATTGAGTTTTGC
>Ga0209310_1001828_pt1 | contig 14788 bp, 13 predicted proteins | sample AD_UKC030_MetaG_FD_184415 | JGI IMG/M metagenome (GOLD analysis project Ga0209310, IMG submission 184415) | Active sludge microbial communities of municipal wastewater-treating anaerobic digesters from USA - AD_UKC030_MetaG (SPAdes) (version 2) | ecosystem: Engineered > Bioreactor > Anaerobic >... | reverse complement strand
CGGAACTGTTCGGCGGCGGCCGCGCCGAGCTGGTGATGACCGGCGAGGAAATCCTCGATGCCGGCGTCCAGGTCATCGCCCAGCCGCCGGGCAAGAAGAATTCGACCATCCACCTGCTTTCGGGCGGCGAAAAGGCGTTGACCGCGATTGCGCTGGTCTTCTCAATGTTCCAGCTCAACCCGGCGCCGTTCTGCCTGCTCGACGAGGTCGACGCGCCGCTCGACGACAGCAATACCGAGCGTTTCTGCGCGATGGTCAAGAAAATGTCAGGTGCAACACAATTCCTGTTCATTTCCCATAATAAAATTGCGATGGAAATGGCCGAGGAACTGGTCGGCGTGACGATGCAGGAATCCGGTGTCTCGCGCGTGGTTGAAGTGGATATCGAAGAAGCTTTGAAGATGAGGGATGCGGCTTAAATGACCGAACTCCAGATGGGATTGATTGGCCTGGGCGCGACGGCGGTGGTCGGCGTATTTGGCTACAACAAGTGGCAGGAATATCGCCAGCGCAAACTCGCGGAAGCGTTGCTGAGGCCGCAGCATGAGGATGTGCTGCTCGGCGATGGGCCGAAGGCGGCGCCGGCGGTCCGCAATGAACCTGAATTCCGCGCCGAAAGCCCGGTTGTTGCAGCGGAACGCCGGGAGCCGGTGTTTGCCGATGAACAAGCGATGGACGATTCCGGCGAGCCGGGTCTGGCGGAGCGCTTCCCGGAAGAGGCGGCGGCTTCCGTGCCAGCGGAACCAACTTTTACCATGCCCTCCGAAGCCGAAACGGAGTTCCCTGATCTGCCGGCCGGTCTGGTGCCGGGTAGTCTGCTCGATCCGCGCCTGGAGTTCATCGCGACCATGGAATTGGTCGACGCGGTGCCGGGGGCGCAGATCGTTCATGCGCAACATGCGGCGCTGCAGCACGTCGGTAAGCCCGTGCATTGGGTCGCCTTCAACGAGCGCACGCGGGAGTGGGAGCGCATCGCGCCGGACAGCGAAGTGCCCGTCCGCCGTCTGCGTGTCGGCCTGCAACTGGTCGATCGCACGGGGCCGGTATCCGACGCCGATCTCGCGAAATTTACCGAAGCCATGCACGATCTGGCCGATCAACTGCTGGCGGTGGCCGACATGCCGTCCAGCCAGGTTCTCGATCAGGCGGCCGAGATCGATCGCTTCTGTGCTGCGGTCGACCTCGAGATCGGGGTCAATCTGGTCAGCCGCGCCGCGCTCTTTTCCGGCACCAAGATCCGCGCGCTGGCCGAGGCGGCCGGCATGGTGCTCGACGACGACGGTGCCTTCACGCGTTACGACGATGACGGCCGCAGCCAGTTTACGCTGCAGAATTTCGAGACGACCCGCTTCTCCCGGGAGTCCATGCTCAACCTGAGCACGCATGGTCTGACCTTCGTCCTAGACGTGCCGCGCGTCGCACACGGCGAACGGGTCTTCCAGCAGATGGTGGAACTGGCCAAGCGCTTCGCCGAAACCCTGCAGGGGACGCTGGTAGACGACAACCGGCAACCGCTCAACGACGTGCAACTCGATCACATCCGGCGCGAATTCATCGGCAAGCCGCAAGCGACGATGGCCAGCTACGGAATTCCCGCCGGCTCGGCACAGGCACTGCGGCTCTTTTCCTGATGTCCGACGCGGCGCCGGCAGCCGGGCGCGCGGCAGCGCTGCGCGGCGAAATCGAGCGCCACAACCACGCCTATTACGTTCTCGACGCGCCGACTATTCCGGATGCCGAGTACGACAAGCTATTCCGCGAGTTGCAGGCGCTGGAGCAGCAATACCCGGAACTGCTGACCGCGGATTCGCCGACCCGGCGGGTTGGCGCGGCGCCGCTCAAGACTTTTCCGCCGCGCCTGCATGGGGTGCCGATGCTATCGCTGAACAACGCCTTCGAAGCGGCCGAAGTCGAAGCTTTCGACCAGCGCGTGCGCGATGGCCTGGAGACGATTGCTGCGGTCGACTATGCCGTGGAGCCGAAATTCGACGGTCTGGCGATCAGCCTGACTTACGAAAACGGCATCTTCACCTGCGGCGCGACGCGTGGCGACGGCACCACCGGCGAGGAAGTGACGCCCAACCTGCGTACCTTGCGCTGCATTCCGCTGCACCTGCGCGGCGAAGGCTGGCCGGCGCTGATCGAGATTCGCGGCGAGGTGCTGATGTACCGTCAGGCTTTCGCCGAACTGAACACCCGCCAGCGTGAACGCGGCGACAAGGAATTCGTCAACCCACGCAATGCGGCGGCCGGCAGCCTGCGCCAGCTCGATTCGCGAATTACCGCCAGCCGCCCGCTGTCCTTTTTCGCCTACGGTGTGGGGGCAGGGGGTGAGCAACTGGCCGTCAGGACGCATGGCGAAGTGATGGATATGCTGGCCAACTGGGGGTTTCCGGTGGCGGCCGAGCGCCGAGTGGTGCAGGGTGTCAGGGGGCTGCTCGCCTATTTCGCCGAAATCGGCGACAAGCGTCCGGGCCTGCCCTACGACATCGACGGCGTGGTGTACAAGGTCAACAAGCTCGCGGCGCAGGCGCAACTGGGGTTTGTCTCGCGAGCCCCGCGTTTCGCGATCGCCCACAAATTCCCGGCCGAAGAGGCGTTGACCGAAGTCCTCGGCATCGACGTGCAGGTTGGCCGTACCGGCGCGATCACGCCGGTGGCGCGCCTCAAGCCGGTGTTCGTCGGCGGCGTCACGGTGACCAACGCGACGCTGCACAACGAGGACGAGGTGCGGCGCAAGGATGTACGGATCGGCGATACCGTGATCGTCCGGCGGGCTGGGGATGTGATTCCGGAAGTCGTCGCCATCGTCCCGGAAAAGCGTCCGACGCGTGACCTGTTTGGCGGCGAGCCGCTGCATCCGCCTTTCGCCATGCCGACCGCGTGTCCGGAATGCGGTTCGGCTATCGCCAAGGGGATCGATGAAGCGGTGGCGCGGTGCACCGGTGGCCTCTATTGCCCGGCCCAGCGCAAGCAGGCGCTGCTGCATTTCGCGGCGCGGCGGGCGATGGATATCGAAGGCCTTGGCGACAAGCTGGTCGATCAACTGGTCGATACCGGCCTCGTGCACTCGCCGGCCGATCTCTACGGGCTGACGATCGAGACGCTGGCCGGGCTCGAACGCATGGGTGAGAAGTCGGCGCAGAATCTGGGCGACGCCATCGAAAAAAGCAAGCAAACGACGCTGGCCCGCTTCATTTTCGCGCTCGGCATCCGCAATGTCGGCGAGGCGACAGCACGTGATCTGGCTCGCCATTTCGGGCAGCTGGAAGCGCTGCTGGCTGCCGATGGCGAAGCCTTGCAGCAGGTGCCGGATGTCGGTCCGATCGTCGCGGCCAGTATTGCCGCCTTTCTGGCCGAGGCCCATAACCGGGAAATCATCGACCGTTTGCGGGCGGCGGGTGTGACGTGGCCGGAAGGCGAGGCGCGCGATAGCGGGCCGCGCATCTTCACAGGGAAGATATTGGTGCTGACCGGGACGCTGCCGACCCTGAAGCGCGACGAGGCCAAGGCGCTGATCGAAGCGGCCGGAGGCAAGGTGGCCGGCTCGGTGTCGAAGAAAACCGATTTCGTGGTCGCCGGCGAGGAGGCAGGTTCCAAGCTGAAAAAAGCACTGGAACTGGGCGTGCCGGTGATCGATGAGGCAGAATTGTTGAAACTGTTAGCAGAGGGAGCAGAACAATGAAAAAAGTCAGAAAAGCCGTTTTTCCTGTCGCTGGTATGGGCACCCGGTTTCTGCCGGCGACCAAGGCCAGCCCGAAGGAAATGCTGCCCATCGTCGACAAGCCGCTGATCCAGTTCGCCGTCGAGGAAGCGGTGGCTGCCGGCATCACCGACATGGTCTTCGTGACCGGCCGTTCCAAACGCTCGATCGAAGACCATTTCGACAAAGCCTACGAACTGGAAAGCGAGTTGCACGCGCGCGGCAAGGACGAATTGCTCGACTTCGTGCGCAACATGATCCCCAAGAACATCAACTGCATCTACATCCGCCAGGCCGAAGCGCTTGGCCTCGGCCATGCCGTGCTGTGCGCCAAGCCGGTGATCGGCGACGAACCGTTCGCCGTCCTGCTCGCCGACGACCTGCTCGACGGCCAGCCGCCGGTGATGAAGCAGATGACCGATACCTACGACTATTACCGCTGCTCTGTGCTCGGCGTGCAGGATGTGCCGCGCGCCGACACCAGGAGCTACGGCATCGTCGATGCCCGCCGGGTCGCCGAGCGCGTCGAGCAGGTCAACGCCATCGTCGAGAAGCCGAAACCGGAAGAGGCACCATCCACGCTGGCGGTCGTTGGCCGCTATATCCTGACACCGCGGATCTTTCACCATCTGGAAAACGTCAAACCGGGTGCCGGCAGCGAAATCCAGCTGACCGACGGCATCGCCTCACTGCTTGGCGAGGAGCAGGTGCTGGCCTATCGCTACGCCGGCACCCGCTACGATTGCGGCTCCAAGCTCGGCTACCTGCAGGCGACCGTCGTATTCGGCCAACGCCACCCGGAAGTCGGCGCGGCTTTCGACGCCTATCTGAAGTCGCTGGAGGCCTGAGTGAAACAACAGGAAGCGCGCGCGCTGCTGGCTGAGGCCGAACTGATCCATTCGGCGGCCGCCGTCCAGACGGCGCTGGACGACGTTGCAGGACGGATTCGCGCGCAACTTGCCGAAAGAAATCCGCTGGTACTGTGCGTGATGGCCGGCGGCGTGATCTTCTGCGGTCAACTGCTCCCGAAGCTCGATTTCCCGCTGGATTTCGACTATCTCCATGCCACGCGCTATGGGGCAGAAACCCAGGGTGGCAAGATTTCCTGGCGTAGTGCGCCGTGGATATCGGTCAAGGACCGTACCGTCCTCGTCGTGGACGACATTCTCGACGAGGGCGTCACGCTGGCCGCGGTCAAGGAGAGTCTGAAGCGCCTCGGCGCTGCCGAGGTGCTGCTGGCGGTCTTCGCCGACAAGCTGAACGGCAAGCAAAAGCCGGTTTTGGCCGATTTTGTCGGGTTGACCGTACCCGACCGTTTCGTCTTCGGCTACGGCATGGATGCCGGTGGCGCCTGGCGCAACCTGCCGGCGATCTACGCGATACAGGAAAAGAACGAATGAGCGGCGCCACGGTCGTCGAGTTTCTCGCCTATTGGAAAAATGAGGGCGATGCCTACGTACGGCGCGGCGACTACGAATGGATGGCTGCGCAGGTGCCTGGTCAACGTGTACTCGAAATCGGCTCTGGCCTCGGCTTCGGCACCCAGGCACTGGTTGGGCGCGGACTGGCGGTGCTGGCGATCGACACACTGCCTGAGTGTCTTGCCGCAACTCGCGAACGATTGGGCGATACCAACAATGGCGTGACCTTTATTCAGGCCGATATCGCAGCCCTTGCTGCGGAACATCAAGCCGCGATAGCGGTCTTTGCACCCGATACGGTCGTCTGCTGGCTGATGGGAGCACCCGCCGATACGACCGGCGCGGCGGCCGGCGATGGCGGTCAGGCGGTGGTCGCCTATCGCGAATCCGTGCATAGACAGGTAGCGGAACTGGCGGCAGCCTCGCCTTCGGTGCGCTGGCTGCATCTGGTCGATCGTACCGCGATTCCCTGGCAGGCCAAGGATATCGGCCGCGACACGCTGGTCCGCTATCATCTGGGCAAGACCCTGCTCGATCTGCCCTTCGCCGCCGAACGTGGCAACGCCCTGTATCGCAAGCTGGAAGGCAGCGCGCTGGAGATGGCGCAACTGCGGCGGGCGTATCCGTCGCTCAAGGGCGTCGTCCCGACACTGGCCTCGCTGATGGCCGAAAGGAAAAACTGAATGCTGGCAATCATTGGCGGCAGCGGGCTGACCACGCTGTCCAACCTCGACGTTTCGCACCGGGAAGTGGTGCGGACGCCGTATGGCGAGCCTTCCGGCGCGCTGGTCTTCGGGCAGATCTGCGGCAAGCCGGCGATGTTCCTGCCGCGCCACGGCTACGGGCACACCATCCCGCCCCATATGGTCAATTACCGGGCCAACCTCTGGGCGCTGCATCATCACAAGGCGACCGGTGTCATTTCGGTGGCCTCGGTTGGTGGTATACGGGGGGACCTGCAGCCGGGTGACATCGTCATTCCCGACCAGATCATCGACTACACCTCGGGCCGCAAGGCGACTTACTTCGACGGTAACGGGACGCCCGTGACCCACGTCGACTTCACCGAACCCTACGACCGTGGCCTGCGCGACCGGATCCGCGAAGCCGGCGTGGCGCTCGGGATCGAGATGAAAGTCGGTAGCGTCTATGCGGCGACACAGGGGCCGCGCCTTGAGACGGCTGCCGAGATCAACCGACTCGAACGCGACGGCGCCGATATCGTTGGCATGACCGGGATGCCGGAAGCCGTCCTGGCACGCGAACTCGGGCTGCCTTACGCCGCCATCAGCGTCGTCGCCAACCACGCTGCAGGGCGCGGCGACAGTGCCAACGGCATCCATTTCGAGAGCCTCGAACACGTTCTGCAGGAAGCCATGGGCCGTGTGCGGGCAGTGATCGAGAAACTCGTCGGCTGCCAGAACGGTTGCCCGCCGATGGGGATGTCGGTCTAGGCCTGACTAAACCTTCAGGCGATCCATCAGCTCAGTTTCGAGCTCGATGCGCCGGGTGCTCTGGCGCAGGTCGCCGCCGCTGATCAGGAAGACGTCCTCCGCGCGTTCGCCGAGCGTGGTGATCTTGGCCGTGTGCAGGTTGGCGCCGTGTTCGGCAATGGTGGTAGCCACCGTGTATAGCAGCCCGGGGCGGTCGGCGGCAGTCAGCATCAGGACAAAGTGGGCGCCCTTGTCGTCGGGCCGGATCTCGGCCTCGGCCTTGATCGGGAAGTGCTTGACCTGACGCGACAGGCGGCCGGAAGAGGGGGCTTCCGGCGGCGTCTGCCGGACCAGCCGGTCGGTCAGTTCATGTTCGACGTAGGGAACCATCTCGCGGTCGTTGTGGCGCTGCGCGACATCGAGAACGACGAAACTGTCGAGCGCGTAGCCGTGAGCCGTCGTATGGATCTTGGCATCGACGATGCTGTAGCCGGAGCGGGCGAAGAAACCGACGATGCGGGCGAACAGGTCGGGCTGGTCCTTGGTGTAGACCATCACCTGCAGGCCTTCGCCGTCCTGGTGTGGGCGGGCGCGGACGACCGGCTGATCGTTGAAAATGCGGTAATGCAGCGAGCGCGTGTGCCAGGCGATTTCCTCGGCCGAGTGGCGCAGGAAATAGACGGTGTCGAGCTGCTTCCAGAGGCGTTCGTGCACCGTGTCCGACAGCGCGAAATAGCGCAGCAGGCGCATCGCCTCGGCCTGCCGCTCGGCGATGATGCCGTGCGGCGCCGGCTGGTTTTCGCGGCTGAGATGCTCCTGCGTCAGGTAGTAGAGGTCGGCCATCAGCTTTCCCTTCCACTGGTTCCACACCTTCGGGCTGGTACCGCGAATGTCGGCGTGGGTCAGCAGGTAGAGGGCGGTCAGGTGGCGGTTGTCGCCGACCAGGCGGCTGAAGGCGGCGATCACGTCGGGGTCGGAGAGATCTTCCTTCTGGGCGACCTGCGACATGATCAGGTGGTGGCGAACCAGCCAGACGACCAACTCGGTATCCTCGGCGGAGAGTTCATGGTCCTCGCAGAAGATTTGCGCGTCGACCGTGCCGAGTTCCGAATGATCGCCGCCGCGGCCCTTGGCGATGTCGTGAAAGAGCGCCGCCACGTAAAGCAGCCAGGGGCGTTCGAATTCGGTCATGGCGCGGGCACAGAGCGGGTACTCGTGGGCGAACTCCGTCATCGTGAAGCGCCTGAGGTTGCGCAGAACCTGCAGGATGTGCTGATCGACCGTATAAACATGAAACAGGTCGTGCTGCATCTGGCCGACGATGCGCCCGAATGCAGGCAGATAGGCGCCCAGGATATCGAGCTGGTTCAGGCGGCGGAACTCGTGAATGATGCCGCGCTCGCTCTGGAGGAGCTTGATGAAGGCCGCGCGATTTTCAGGTTGGGCGCGAAATTCCGGGGTGATCAGGTCGCGTGCATGCCAGAGCGCGCGCAGGGTGCGTGCGGTCATTCCGTGCAGGTCGTGGTTTTCCTGCATGATCAGGAAGCTGTCGAGAATGAGTGCCGGCTGTCGATGGAAAACGGTCTCGTCGCAAACATCCAGCAGACCGCCGACCGACTGGAAGTAATCATCGATCGGTTGCGGCAGTTGTTCGTCTTCGGGCGACAGGGCGGCGCCGATGTTCTGCAGCAGGATCGTGTTCAGCAGCGTGATTGCCTTGGCATTGCGGTAGTAGCCTTGCATCAGCTGTTCCGAAGCGCGCTTGGCCGGGGTCGACTCGAGACCGTACTGGGTGGCGAGCGTATTCTGGTAGTCGAACAGCAGGCGATCCTCGCGCCGCCCGAGCATCAGGTGCAAACGAATGCGCAGATGCTGCAGGTATTCCTCGCAGCGGCGGGCTTCCTCCAGCCCTTCCTTGGACAGGATGCCGTTTTTCGCCAGCTCGTCCCAGGTCTTGCCGTAGCCGGCGGCCTGCGCCACCCAGAAAATGACCTGCAGGTCGCGCAGCCCACCTGGCGCTTCCTTGAAGTTGGGCTCCAGGCTGTAAGGGGTTTCGTTGAAGCGCAGGTGCCGCTCCTGCTGCTCCAGTCGCTTGCGCTCGAAAAAGACGAGCGGGTCGAGGTTGCCGCGCAACCGCTTCTCGAAGGTGGCGAAAAGCTTCTTGTTGCCGGTCAGCAGGCGGGCTTCGAGCAGGGCGGTCTGAACGGTAATGTCGCTGGCGGCTTCGTTCAGACATTCCTGAATCGTCCGGACGCTGTGGCCGATTTCGAGGCCGATGTCCCAGAAATGCCCGATCAGTTTTTCCAGGCGCTCCTGCAGGGCTGGATCGGGTTCCTGCGGCAGCAGGATCAACAGGTCGATGTCGGAGGCCGGGTAGAGTTCGCCGCGCCCGTAACCGCCGACCGCTGCTAGCGCCAGGGTGGCGGGAAAGCCGAGGCCGGCCCACAGCTTGGTGAGGACGATATCGACCTTCTGGCAGCGATTCCTGAGCAGGGCCTGCGCATTGTTGTCGAGTGCATAGGCTTCGCGCAGGCTTTGCTGTCTGGCCCGGATTTCATTGCGCAGTGCGGCAACATCGATGTCCATCAGGCAATCCAGTCGGGTTTGGGACGGCAACCGGCGGACATGGTCAGCACTTCGTAGCCGGTTTCGGTAACCAGGATCGTGTGTTCCCATTGTGCTGAGAGGCTGTGATCCTTGGTGACGATAGTCCAGCCGTCGGCGAGTTCGCGAATGGCGGCCTTGCCGGCGTTGATCATCGGCTCGATGGTGAAGATCATGCCAGGTTCCATTTTCGGTCCGGTGCCAGCCTTGCCATAGTGTGTCACTTGCGGATCCTCGTGGAACTTGGCGCCGATGCCGTGGCCGCAGAACTCGCGCACCACCGAGTAGCCATTCTTTTCTGCATGCTTCTGGATGATGGCGCCGATATCGCCGATGTGGCCGCCGGGGCGCACCACGGAAATGCCCAGCCACATGCATTCGAAGGTGATTTCGCACAGGCGTTTGGCCTGGATGGATGTTTCGCCGATCAGGTACATCCGGCTGGTGTCCCCGTGGTAGCCATCCTTGATCGGGGTGACGTCGAGGTTGATGATGTCGCCGTTCTTCAGCACGCGGTCGCCCGGCACGCCATGGCAGACCTGGTGATTGACCGAGGTACAGATCGATTTGGGGTAGGGGTCGTAGCCGGAAGGGGCGTAATTCAGCGGCGCCGAAATGGCACCCAGAACATTGACGGTGTAGTCGTGGCAGAGGCGGTCGATTTCGTCGGTGGTGACACCGGCCTTGACGAAAGGCTCGATGTAGTCGAGAACTTCGCCAGCAAGGCGTCCGGCGACGCGCATTTTTTCGATTTCTTCGGGCGTCTTGATGGAAATGCTCATAAATGGACGGATAGCTGTACGGTTGGGAAGGTGTAAAGGATAAAGGATGGCATCTGTTTCTCAAAACCGGGCCGCGAAACGGATGGCATAATTACAAAATATGCACTCTCACGGTTAGGCAATGAGCATTCTTCTTATCGGCAAGGACGGTCAGGTCGGCTGGCAACTGCAACGTTCCCTGGCACCGCATGGCGAGGTGATCGCCTGCGGGCGTTCCGAGTGCGATCTGACCGACCTCGATCGATTGCGTTCCCTGGTCAGGCAGTTGAAACCGGCAGTCATCGTCAATGCGTCGGCCTATACCGCGGTCGATCGGGCCGAATCCGAGGCGGAACTGGCCATGCGCATCAACGGCGAGGCGCCGGGTGTGCTGGCGGAAGAAGTGGCACGACTGGGGGCGCTGCTGATTCACTATTCGACCGACTATGTGTACGACGGTTGCAAGACCGAACCCTACCTCGAGAGCGATCCGACCAACCCGCAGAGCGTCTACGGCCGTACAAAACTTGCCGGCGAAGATGCGATCCGCGCATCCGGCGCGAAATCGGTCATATTCAGGACGAGTTGGGTTTTCGGCGCGCGTGGCGGAAATTTCGTCAAAACCATCCTGCGGCTGGCGCGGGAGAAGGAGATGCTGAACGTGGTCACGGATCAGATCGGCTCGCCGACGCCGGCGGCCATGATCGCGACGGTGACCGGCGTCGCGCTCGCCCTGCTGCGCCAGGGGCAGGCGATGAACCGTGAAGAGCAGCGGCTTTACCACCTCTGTTGCGGTCGACCGGTCAGTTGGCACGAATTTGCCTGCACCATTGTCGAGCGAGCCCGTGCGGTGCCGGGCTTCGATCTGCGGCTGAAGCCCGCGGCGATCATTGGCATACCGGGCAGCGAATATCCGACGGCCGCGGTGCGCCCGGCCAATTCGCGGCTCGACTGCACACGGCTGGAATGCGATTTCGGCTTGCAGATGCCTGATTGGGAGCCTTACCTGGCGCGCATGCTGCAATTGCTCTCGCTCAAACAGAATGGCTATTGAGCTTTATTTGGCTGGCTTGACGATGCTATAATTCGAAGGTTTTTCCGAGCCGAAAGTCTCGAGAAAACGGTTGCGCACGTGGTGTGTGCAATCAATCCACACATCCGCCGATTAAGGGTGTCCGCCAGAATTCAAGAATGGCGGGCGTTTCTGGCGGGTGGAGGTTCAACCCTTAAAGGAGTTTCACTATGTCCGTAACCATGCGTCAAATGCTGGAGGCCGGCGTGCACTTCGGCCACCAGACCCGTTTCTGGTCCCCCAAGATGGCCCCGTACATCTTCGGCGCCCGCAACAAGATTCACATCGTCAACCTCGAAAAGACCCTGGCCAAGTACAACGAAGCCATGGCCTTCGTGAAGAAGCTGTCTTCCAACCGCGGCAATATCCTGTTCGTCGGTACCAAGCGTCAGGCTCGCGAAATCATCGGCGAAGAAGCGCTGCGCGCCGGCGCCCCATTCGTCGACCAGCGCTGGCTGGGCGGCATGCTGACCAACTTCAAGACGGTCAAGACCTCGATCAAGCGTCTGAAGGACATGGAAGTGGCTGTCGAAGCCGGCGAACTCGAGCGCATGCCGAAGAAGGAAGCGCTGACCTTCCGTCGCGAACTGGAAAAGCTGCAGAAGTCCATCGGTGGCATCAAGGATATGGCCGGCCTGCCGGACGCCATCTTCGTCATAGACGTCGGCTACCACAAGATCGCCATCACCGAAGCCGAAAAGCTGGGCATCCCGGTCATCGGCGTGGTCGATACCAACCACTCCCCGGATGGCGTTGCTTACGTGATTCCGGGTAATGACGACTCCTCTCGCGCCATCCAGCTCTACGCCCGCGGCGTGGCCGATGCCATCCTCGAAGGCCGCAGCCAGGTCGTCCAGGAAATCGTCGCCGCCGGTGGTGACGAAGAGTTCGTCGAAGTCCAGGAAGAAGCAGCGCAATAAGGTGGTAACGGCGGGGCTGCAGGCCCCGCCTGTTTTATAAGCTCAGGAGATTTAAGTATGGCGGCAATTACCGCAGGCATGGTGGCAGAACTGCGCGGCAAGACCGACGCACCCATGATGGAATGCAAGAAGGCGCTGACCGAAGCCGATGGCGACATGGTCAAGGCCGAGGAAATCCTCCGCGTCAAGCTCGGCAACAAGGCCTCCAAGGCCGCTGCCCGCATCGCGGCCGAAGGCGTGGTCGGTCTGTTCATTTCCGGCGACGGCAAGCTCGGCGCCATGGTCGAAGTCAATAGCGAAACCGACTTCGTGGCCAAGAACGACGAATTCATCGCGCTCTCGAAGGGCTGTGCCGAACTGGTCGCCACGAGGAATCCGGCCGACGTCGCTGCGCTGTCTGCGCTGCCGATGGGCGAGGGTACTGTCGAGTCGACCCGCTCCGCACTGGTCGGCAAGATCGGCGAAAACATGTCGATCCGCCGCTTCGCCCGTTTCGAAGCCCAGGGCAAGCTGACTTCCTATGTTCACGGCGGTTCCAAGATTGGCGTCGTGATCGACGTCATTGGTGGCGACGAGCAACTGGGCAAGGATCTGGCGATGCACATCGCTGCCTCCAAGCCGAAGTCTTTGGATGCCTCCGGCGTGTCGGCCGAACTGCTCGATACCGAGCGCCGCATCGCGATCGAGAAAGCACGCGAAGCCGGCAAGCCGGAAGCGATGCTGGAAAAGATCGCCGAAGGTACGGTGCAGAAGTATCTGAAGGACGTCACCCTGCTCGGTCAGGTTTTCGTCAAGGCCGAAGACGGCAAGCAAACCATCGAGCAACTGCTGAAGGCCAAGGGCGCTTCCGTCGCTGCCTTCACGCTGTTCGTGGTGGGTGAAGGCATCGAGAAGAAGGTCGATGATTTCGCCGCCGAAGTGGCCGCCCAGGCTGCCGCTGCTGCTGCCAAGAAGTAATTTGCAAGGAAACGCCATGACCGCGCCCAGGTACAAACGCATCCTCCTCAAGCTTTCCGGCGAGGCCCTGATGGGCAATGACGCCTATGGCATCAACCCGCAGACCATCGCGGGGATCGTCGGAGAGATCAAGGCGGTTGCCGATATGGGTGTGGAAATCGGCGTCGTGATCGGTGGTGGCAACATCTTTCGCGGCATGGCCGGTACGGCCACCGGGATGGATCGCGCCACCGCGGATTACATGGGCATGCTGGCGACGGTGATGAACGCCATGGCGCTCTCGGATGCGTTCCGCCAGGGTGGCCTCAATGCGCGCGTTCAGTCGGCGCTGAATATCGAACAGGTGGTCGAGCCATATATCCGCGGCAAGGCCATCCGCTACCTGGAAGAAGGCAAGATTGTCATCTTCGGGGCTGGGACAGGCAACCCGTTCTTCACGACCGATACTGCTGCAGCGTTGCGCGGCTCGGAAATCGGTGCGGAAATCGTGCTCAAGGCAACCAAGGTGGACGGAATTTATTCTGCCGACCCCAAGAAGGATCCGACCGCAACGCGCTTCGACAAGATTAGCTTCAACGACGCGATTGCCAGGAACCTTGCCGTCATGGATGCCACCGCATTCGCGCTGTGCCGCGACCAAAAATTGCCGATCAACGTGTTTTCCATCTTCAAGGCCGGTGCGCTGAAGCGCGTGGTCTGCGGCGAAGATGAAGGCACGCTGGTCTATTGCTGAGGGAGAAAAAATGATTCCGGAACTCAAGAAAACTGCCGAAGGCAAGATGCAGAAAACTCTGGATGCGCTGAAGAGCGACCTCCAGAAAGTTCGTACCGGTCGCGCCCATACCGGCCTGCTGGACCATGTGCAGGTGGATTATTACGGCTCCCTGGTGCCGGTGAATCAGGTTGCCAACATTACCTTGGTCGATGCCCGCACCATCGGTGTCCAGCCCTGGGAAAAGAATATGGCGCAAAAGATCGAGAAAGCCATCCGCGATTCTGATCTCGGTCTAAATCCGGCTTCGCAGGGCGAACTGATCCGCGTGCCGATGCCGGCGCTGACCGAAGAGCGGCGCAAGGAAATGATCAAGGTCGTCAAGAACGAAGGCGAAGGCGCCAAGGTGGCGATTCGCAATCTGCGTCGTGATGCCATTACCCATCTCAAGGATGCCCTGAAGAAAGGGGACATTCCCGAGGATGACGAGCGCAAGGCACAGGACGATGTCCAGAAACTGACTGACCGTTACATTTCCGAAGTCGACAAGATGCTCGCCCAGAAAGAGGCCGAGCTACTGCAGGTTTAGTGCGCGTTCCGGCTGATATTTCCGGCTGAATGGCGCTCTTTTCCAGTTCGACGCGACAGGTTCCCACGGCAGCAGCCGTGCCGAGGCACGTCGCCGTCATCATGGACGGCAATGGTCGCTGGGCGAAAAAGCGCTTGATGCCGCGCTTTTCCGGTCATATCAAAGGTGTCGGGATCGTGCGCAAGATGGTGCGTGCCTGTCTTGAGCGCGGCATTGAATACCTGACCTTGTTCGCCTTCAGCTCCGAGAACTGGCGCCGTCCCGAGGAGGAGGTCAGCCTCCTGATGCAGTTGTTCGTCAGGGCGCTTGAGCAGGAAGTCGATAAGCTGGACCAGAACGGTGTCCGCTTGCGCATCATTGGTGATCTTTCGCATTTCGAGCCCCGTTTGCAGGAACTTATTCGCGCGGCTGAAAAACGAACCGCCGGGAATTCCCGTCTGCAACTGACCATTGCCGCAAATTATGGCGGACGCTGGGACATCATGCAGGCGGTCAACGCCATGCTGCAATCTCAGCCGGAAAAGCGCGCCGGATGGAGCGAGGCCGACCTCGAGCCCTTCCTGTCCATGCATTTCGCACCGGAGCCCGATCTCTTTATCCGGACCGGCGGCGAAGA
>Ga0209310_1001826_pt1 | contig 14817 bp, 11 predicted proteins | sample AD_UKC030_MetaG_FD_184415 | JGI IMG/M metagenome (GOLD analysis project Ga0209310, IMG submission 184415) | Active sludge microbial communities of municipal wastewater-treating anaerobic digesters from USA - AD_UKC030_MetaG (SPAdes) (version 2) | ecosystem: Engineered > Bioreactor > Anaerobic >... | reverse complement strand
GCAGGGTAAACAGGAAGATGAACTGCACCGCCTGGATCACCTGCCCCATGATCGCCTGGATCTGGCCAAGTATGGCTGCCACATCGATCATCGTCAGGTTGGGAAAACGCGCGACCAGCGTCTGGCCCAGTTGCGCCTGGTCGCCTGCCAGATGAAAGCTGGTGATGTAGCTGGCCGGTGCGTTGTCCAGCACGCCGGGGGGCGTCAATACGAAGAAATTGACCCGCATCGAGTCCCAGTCCAGCTTGCGCAGACTGCTGACGTCGACCGGAACCGACTGCCCACCAATCACAAATTCCAGCCTATCGCCCATCTTGATACCCAGCGTTCTGGCCAGCCCCTCCTCGACCGAAGCCAATCCCTTCCCGGCATCGTCGGCAGCGAACCAGCGGCCGGCGCTGACCCGGTTTCCGGGCGGCAAGTCGGCCCGCCATGAAAGATTGAATTCGCGCTCGATCAGGCGCTGCGCGCGCTCGTCGTCGGGAAAACTGGCGGCGCTGACCGGGCGACCGTTGATCTGCATCAGGCGCCCGCGCACCATTGGCGACAACTCGGCGGCAATGCCGTTGGCGGCAAGCAATTCGCCTACCTGCTGACGCTGCTCGGGCTGGATGTTGATGACGAAACGGTTCGGCGCATCGGCCGGCGTCGCTTTCTGCCAAGCAGCGATCAGCTCGACGCGCGTTACGGTCAACAACAGCATGGCCATCATGCCGAGGGCCAGGGCGACGATCTGCAAAGTGTTGGCCGCCGCATGGCGCTCGAGGTTGGCCAGACCCTGCCGCCACCCAAAACCTCCCCGGCGCAGACCGGCCACCATGCGCAGCGCCAGCCGGGCGATCAGCCAGAAGACCGCCAGCGCTCCGGCAAAGCCGCCGACGGCATAGGCCCCGAGCCGCAGGTCGCCGGAAACCAACAGCAACAAAACCGCCAGCGTAACGACCCCAAGCGCATAGCCGCCAAGCAGGAATGGTTGGGGCGGACCCAGTTCGCGGCGCAGTACGCGCAAGGTCGGCACCTTGCTCAACTGCAGCAAGGGCGGAAACGCGAAGCCGAACAGCAGAACGCCAGCCACGGCCGCCCCGCCGCCCAGCGGCAACGCCCGGGCCGCCGGCAGGTGCAAGGCCAGCAGATCGGCCAACCACGAAACGAGCACGAAATGCGCGGCGAAGCCCAGCAGGCAGCCGAACCCGGCTGCGAGCAAGGCTAGCCAAACGAACAGTCCGGCATGCAGACGCAACAAGCCGCCCTGGGTGATGCCGAGGCAGCGCATCACCGCACAGGCGTCGAGATGGCGCTGCATGTAGCGGCGCGCCGCCAGGGCCACGGCGACGGCGGCGAGTATCACGGTCAACAGCGTCGCGAGGCCCAAAAAGCGCTGGGCGCGGTCGAGCACGTTGCGGATTTCCGGGCGCGCATTGCTGGCATCTTCGAGCCGTTCGCCGCGTCCGAGAAGTGGCTCGACCGCCTTGCGGAAAGCGGCCACGGCGGCGCTGTCGCCAGCCACCAGGAAGCGGTAGGTGAGCCGGGAACCGGGCAGCACCAGGCCGCTGGCCGGCAGGTCGTCGATGTGCATCATCAGGCGCGGTGCCAGCGTGAAAAAATTGATGCCGCGATCTGGTTCCAGGGTCAGGATCGCCGCCACCGGCAGCTTGCTCTGCCCGAGTTGCACGATCTGCCCCGGCCCGACCGCCAACGCGCTAGAAAGCCGCTCGTCGAGCCAGGCCGTACCCGCTACCGGACGTTCGCCATCGCCGGCGGATGCCGTTCCAAGCCGCCCGCGCAGCGGATAGTCGGCGCTGACCGCCTTGATGTCCGCCAGCTGCGCCCGACCCTCGGCTTGCACCATGCTCGGAAAAACGATGGTTTCGGCAGTCTGCAATCCGAACCTTGCTGCTTCGGCCCGCACCTGCGTATCCCAGGGATGATCGGCAACCAGCACCAGATCGCCACCCAGCAGCTGATGCGCTTCCAGTTCCAGGGCCAGCCGGATGCGATCGGTAAAGAAACCGACCGCCGTAACGGCAGCAACCGCCACCACCAGCGCCGCGAGCAGCGTCCGCAGCTCGCCGGAGCGAAGCTCCCGACCCAGGAGCCGCCAGGCCAAGCCGATCATCGCGGCAGGCTTGCCCAGCGCGCCCGAAATTCGGCTGGCGCCACGGCGGAGCCATGCAGGAAACCCTGCAATTGATGGCAACCCAATGCGCCCAGGAAATCGGCCTGCTCGGCAGTCTCCACGCCCTCGGCGACAACCTCGAAATCGAGGCTCTGCGCCAGCGCCATGACCGAACGGATGATCGCCTCGTCTTCCGGGTTGTTGCCGATGCCGACCACGAAGGAACGATCGATCTTGAGCTGCTGCACCGGCAGCATCTTCAGATAGCTCAACGACGAATACCCGGTGCCGAAGTCGTCGAGCGCCAGGCTGATGCCGATTTTGCGCAGGCGATCGAGCAGCGTAAAGGCATCCTCGACGATCATGACCACCGACTCGGTAATTTCCAGCTTGAGGCGGGACGGCTCAATGCCGGTTTCGTCCAGAATCTCGACCAGGGTATCGACGAACTCGGGACGCTCCAGTTGCTTGACCGACAGATTGACCGAAACTTGCGGCAGATCGAAGCCGCTCGCCTTCCAGCGCATCACCTGGCGGCAGGTTTCGCGCAGCACCCAGTTGCCGAGCGGAATGATGATGCCCGAATCCTCAGCCAGAGGTATGAAACGCGCCGGCGGCACCGAGCCGAGTTCCGGGCTGTCCCAACGCACCAGCGCTTCGGCGCCGACCAGGTAGCCGCTCTTCGAATCCACCTGCGGCTGTAGATGCACCGACAACTCGCCGTTTTCCAGCGCCCGCCGCAGCAGCATGTCGATCCGGATGCGCTCCTGCGCATCGCGCGTCATTTCCGGCGTATAGAAGTGGTAATGGCCGCGGCCCAGCGCCTTGGCCCGATACATCGCGGTATCGGCGTTGCGCAGCAGGTCGCCGACCGTATCGCCGTCGTTCGGATAGACACTGACGCCGACCGATGCCGACAGGAACAGATCGTGACCATCGATGCGGAATGGCGAATCGAAGGCGGCGATCACCTCCTGCGCCAGCATGGCGACCTCCTCATCCGAGCGTACCGACTCCATCACGCAGATAAATTCGTCGCCGCCGAGTCGGGCCAGCATGTCGATCAGGCGCACGTGCTCGCACAGTGCGGCGGCGACCGCCACCAGCAACTCGTCGCCGACACCATGTCCGAGCGAATCGTTGACCTGCTTGAACTGATCGAGATCGATGAACAGTACCGCGAGCCGCTGTTTCTTGACGCTCGCGTCGATCAGGCTGGCTTCCAACCGCTCCAGGAAATAGCGGCGGTTGGCCAGCCCGGTCAGGGGATCGTGATAGGCCAGGTAATTCAGCTTGCTTTCGGCCTGGCGACGCTCCGCGACCTCGTCCTCGAGCTGGTGGATGGCCCGCCGCAGTTCCTGGGTTCGCGCATCGACCTGAACTTCCAGCGTACTGCGCGCCGCCTCGATGCGTTCGGCCTGTTCGTGCAGGATGCCTTGCGCACGGCGGACGACCAGGAGCTGCATCAGGTAAAGCACGGCAAAGACGCAGGCGACGACCGCCGTGACGATCCACAGCATGTTGCGGAACGCGGCCATGAACGGCGTGACATCCTGATAGAGTTCGATCACCCCGTCGATCGCCTGGCCCTCGCCGGCCACCGGGATGAAACTGGCCAACAGATCGATGTTCGCGCGCGTGCCGTCGAAGGTTTCCATTGCCTTGTGGTGCCGCAGTTCGCTGGTCACGACACCACTGAGCGCGGTCTTGAAGCCGGGGTTATCGAGATTGCTGTCGCCGATCTGCGTCGCATCGGTCGAAAAGACCGTCACGCCCAGCCGGTTGTAGATCTTGACGTTGACCACGGCAGTCCGCCGCAGCAAGGCGGTCAGGCTGTTGCGCATGCCGAGCGACTCCTCGGACTGCTGCAGCATAGAGGCATCCTTGCCGATCGAGGCGTCCATCAGCTCGGCCAGGGAGTCGCCAAGCGCATTCTCGAAAACCTGGGCCATGGCCAGATTGCGATCTTCGGCCAGCGTCGTCATCTGCCTGACCGACGCTTCGCGATACATCAGTCCGAGCAAACCGGCAGCCAGCCCGATCAGGATCAGGCTGAGAATGGAGAAATAACGGGATAGATTGAACATGGTCGGGAATCCGGGGTTCCGGGGAGCTTATTCGATCTCGCGTATCCTCGCTACCGCCTCTTCCACCCGCTTGACGGCAATGACTTCCATGCCTTCAATCGGCTGCCTGGGGCGGTTGGCATCGGGAATCAGTGCACGCGTAAATCCGAGCTTGGCCGCCTCCTTCAGGCGCTCCTGCCCGCGTGGTGCCGGGCGGATTTCGCCAGCCAGACCAACCTCGCCAAATACAACAAGTTTCGACGGCAATGCCTTGTTTTTCAATGATGAAGTAATCGAAAGCAACACTGCCAGATCGGCCGCCGGCTCGGCGATCTTGACGCCGCCCACCGCATTCACGAAGACATCCTGATCGAAGCAGACGATGCCGGCATGGCGGTGCAGCACCGCCAACAGCATTGCCAGCCGTTGGGCATCGAGACCGACGGTGAGGCGGCGCGGATTGCCGTGCGCGGTATCGACCAAGGCCTGAATCTCGACCAGCAAGGGCCGCGTGCCTTCCTGCGTCACCATCACGCAGGAACCCGCGACATCCTGGCCGTGCTGCGACAGGAACAGCGCCGACGGGTTGTTGACGCCCTTCAGTCCCTTGTCGGTCATCGCGAAAACGCCAAGCTCGTTGACCGCGCCAAAGCGGTTCTTGAAGGCCCGCACCAGACGGAAACTGGAATGCGTGTCGCCCTCGAAATAAAGCACGGTATCGACGATGTGTTCCAGCACGCGCGGGCCGGCCAGCGCGCCTTCCTTGGTCACGTGGCCGACCAGGATCACGGTAATGCCGATTTGCTTGGCCAGGCGGGTCAACTGGGCGGCGCACTCGCGCACCTGGGCGACCGAACCAGGGGCGCTGGAAAGCTGATCCGACCACAGCGTCTGGATCGAATCGATGACCGCGACCTGCGGTTTTTCGCTCTGCAGCGTCGCCAGGATGCGCTCCAGGTTTATTTCCGCCATCAATTGCAGCGCATGGCTGTCCAGCCCCAGCCGGCGCGCGCGCAAAGCCACCTGCTCGCCTGATTCCTCGCCGCTGATGTAGAGCGCCCGGCAACTGGAAGACAGCAGCGACAGCGCCTGAAGAAGAAGCGTGCTCTTGCCGATGCCGGGGTCGCCGCCGATCAGCACCACGCCGCCCGGCACCAGGCCGCCGCCCAAGGCGCGATCAAATTCGGCGATGCCGGTCGGGATGCGTTCAGTCTCGCGTGCCTCGATCTCGGAAAGCTTGCGCAGTCGTGTGGCCGGCGCCAGCGACTCATAACGATGGCCGCTGGTCTTTTCCGGCGCGCTTTCGACCAGCGTATTCCATTCCCCGCAACCGGGACACTGTCCCTGCCATTTCGGGCTGCTGGCGCCGCATTCGGAGCAACTGTAGATCGATTTGATTTTTGCCATTTTTTAGCCGTCGACCGCAACAGGCACGCGCGGCGCCAGCGCACAGAACAATTCGTAGGCGATGGTGCCCGCCGCTGCCGCCACCGCGTCAGCCGGCACGTGCCCGGCCAAGCCGTTGCCCCAGAGGGTCACCGGCGCGCCGATGCCGGCCTCCGGAATATCGCTCAGATCGCAGGCCAGCATGTCCATCGACACCCGCCCGACAGTTTTCGTCCGCTGTCCCAGCACGGCAATCGGCGTACCGCTCGGCGCATGGCGCGGGTAGCCGTCGGCATAGCCGCAGGCGACGATGCCGATGCGCATCGGCCGCTCGGCGACGAAAGTGCCTCCATAGCCGACACGGGCGCCGGGTGCCAGGTTCTGGACGCCGATGAGCGCGCTTTCGAAGGCCATCGCCGGGCGCAAACCCAGCGCTTCGGCGCTCGTCTCGGCGAACGGACTGGCGCCATAGAGCATGATTCCGGGCCGCACCCAGTCGGCGTGCGTCTGCGGATGGCACAGAATGGCTGCCGAATTGGCCAGGCTGACCGGCCCCGGCCAACCTTCGGCCATTTCCGTGAAACAAGCCAGTTGCTCGGCGACGCCGCGCTCGCCATCGGCTTCCGCGAAGTGCGTCATCAAGGTCAGCTGCAGTTCAGGCACGCCGGCCAGCATTTCTCTCGCCTGGCGCAATTCGGCCACACCCATGCCCAGGCGGTTCATCCCGGTATTGAGCTTGAGATAGATCGCCAGCGGCGCCCCGCGCGGGGCAGCCTCCAGCAACAGTTTCAATTGTTCGAGGCAATGAACGACGGTCGTCAGCCCGTGGGCGGCGACTGACCGTGCATCGCGAGCGCTGAAAATGCCTTCGAGCAGCAGGATCGGGCGGGTAACGCCGGCTTCGCGCAAGGCCACGGCGTTCTCGCATTCGAGAACGGCAAAGCCGTCGGCTTCCTCGCGCAACGCCTCGACCGCCCGCCATTGCCCGTGCCCGTAGGCATTTGCCTTGATCACCGCCCACGCGCTGGCGCCCGGCGCCAGTTGCTTGGCCAGGCGATAGTTGTGGCGCAGCGCCTCGCCAGAGATGCGGGCGCGGATCGGACGCGAGGTGTTCATGACTGCATTTCTCCCAGCCGCTGCCGGACAAATTCGACAAAAGTGGTGACCAGCCTGGAACGAAAGCGGTCCGCCGGTTGAATCAGGAACAAGCGGCGCCGTAGTACCGGGTTGAGCGGCATGGCCACCAGCGTTCCAAGCCGGCATTCCAACTCGCACACGCCACGTGAGACGATGCCGAAGCCGAGGCCGCTCGCCACGACGCGCTTGAGCGACTCGGGGCTGCCCAGTTCCATCTGCGTCTTGAGGTCGTCCGCCGAGAACCGGCTTGCGCGAAAGTAGGCTTCGATGCAAGCGCGCGTTCCCGAGCCCGGCTCGCGGGAAATGTATTCGTATCCGACAAGTGTCCGTGGACTAACCCGCGAACTCTTCGCCAGCGGATGATCGGGGGCGCAGATTACCAGCAACTCGTCCTCGCCGCACACCGTACTGGCCAGGCCGGGCAATGCCGATTCCATGTCGATCACTCCGACATCCAGCATGCGCTCGGCGACCCGGCTGGCAATCATTTCCGAGTTGCCGACGATCAAGCGTGACCTGACCCGCGGATAGAGCGCATCGAATTCGCCCAGCAGTTGTGGCAACAAGGTTTCGCCTAGCGTCGTCGAGGCCCCGATCAGCAACTGGCCGGATACTTCACCGCTGAGCTCCGCGAGCCGCGTATCCAGTTCGTCGTTCAGCGCAAGAATCCGCTCGGCGTACGAAAACACCAGCTCGCCAGCCGGCGTCAGCGCCACATCCCCGGTCCGGCGCTCGAACAGGCGGGTCCGATACTGCTCCTCCAGTTGCCTTATCTGGAAGGTGACCGCCGGCTGCGTCATGAATAGCGCATCGGCGGCCCGCGTGAAGCTGCGCTGTTTCGCTACTGCATGAAAGACCTGCAGACGCCGGTCGGCCATCGTGTGTTTCGCCCTATTCGATCGTGCCCGTCATTCAATCACATCCGCCCCCCTGCTGACCACACGCCAGCGCCGGAAGATGGCCGAAATCGCCTGTTTACGGCGGTCGACCGCAACAGGCCGTAACTTACAACATCACAAAACCGTGGTATAAGCTTCGACCAAAGTTATAACCAAGAGACAAAAGCCAAGTGCCATTCGGCTTCTACATCATCATGGCGGCGCAGTTTTTCTCCGCGCTGGCCGACAACGCCTTGTTGATTGCTGCCATTTTCGCCCTGCGCGAAATGCAGGCGCCATCCGAATACGAGCCGCTGCTCAAGACTTTCTTTACCGTTTCCTACGTCCTGCTGGCCGCCTTCGTCGGCGCCTTCGCCGATTCGATGCCGAAATGGCGCGTCATGTTCATCAGCAACACGATCAAGATCGTCGGTTGCATCATGATGTTCTTCTCGGTTCACCCGTTGATCGCCTACGCCGTCGTCGGCCTCGGGGCAGCCGCCTACTCGCCGGCCAAGTACGGCATCCTGACCGAATACCTGCCGCACCGCCTGCTGGTCGTGGCCAATGGCTGGATCGAAGGCCTGACTGTCGGCGCCATCATTCTCGGGGTCGTAATCGGCGGCCTGCTGATCAAACCAGAGATCGCCTACTCCCTCCTTTCCTTCGATTTCCCGGTGATCGACACGGGTATCGATACCACCGGCGAAATGGCGGTGGCCATCGTCGGCGTTCTCTATCTGATCGCTTCCATCTTCAACCTGTACATCCCGGACACCGGCGTCGACCACAAGGCGCTGAAGAAGAACCCCTTCTACCTGATCCACGAATTCAACCACTGCCTGATGCTGCTCTGGCGCGACAAGCTGGGCCAGATCTCGCTGGCGGTCACCACGCTGTTCTGGGGCGCCGGGGCGACGCTGCAATTCATCGTCATCAAGTGGTCGGAAGTCGCGCTCGGCCTCGACCTCTCCAAATCATCCATGCTGCAGGGCGTCGTTGCCGTCGGGGTGGCCATCGGCGCCATCGCAGCGGCCAAGTTCATCACCTTGCGCAAGTCGGTGCGGGTCATTCCGCTGGGCATCGCGATGGGCATCATCGTGCTGGTGATGAACTTCGTGCACGACGTCCGGATCGCCGTGCCCCTGCTCATCGTGATCGGTGCACTTTCCGGCTTCTTCGTCGTGCCGATGAATGCCCTGCTCCAGCATCGCGGCCACATCCTGATGGGTGCCGGGCACTCGATTGCCGTCCAGAACTTCAACGAGAATCTGTCCATTCTCGCCATGACCGGGCTCTACTACGTGATGATCAGAAATGACGTTTCGATTTACGTCGTGGTCACCCTGTTCGGGCTATGCGTCAGCGGCTTGATGTACCTGATCCGCAAGCGTCACCTGGCAAACCAGCGCGAACAGGACGACGTCTGCCATCTGGACGACAGCGCGCATCACTGAATAACAGTTAGAACGGCAACTCGCCGGCAACCGTACCCGCCTCGCGCAGGCAGCGCCGGGCGAATAGCAGATCTTCCCAGGCCTTGGCCTTGTCCGGCAGGTTGCGCAACAGGTAAGCCGGGTGATAGGTCACCACCACCGGAATGCCGCGATAGTCGAAACGCTTGCCGCGCATGGAAGCCAGCGATTTATCATCGTGCAGCACCGCATGCACTGCCGCCTTGCCGAGCAGGACGATGATCTTTGGCTGCAGCAGTTCGATCTGGCGCTCCAGCCAGGGCCAGCACGCCGCCATCTCGGCGGGTTCCGGCGTGCGATTGCCGGGCGGACGGCACTTGACCGCGTTGCCGATATAGACCTTTTTGCCGCGCGCGAGATCGAGCGCGGCCAGCATGTTGTCGAGCAGTTTTCCGGCCTGGCCGACGAAAGGCTCGCCCTTCACGTCCTCCTCGGCACCCGGCCCCTCGCCGATGAACAGCCAGTCCGGATGCAGATCGCCGACCCCAAGCACCGCCTGCTTGCGCTGCTCGCACAGGCCGCAGGCCTTGCAACTGGCAACGCGGGCGGCCAATTCCGACCATTCCAGGGCGTCGACCGCAACCGGCGCCGCCAGCGATGCCACGGCAGCGGGCGCTGGGGTTTCCGCAGGCGGCAACGCATCGGATGCTTCGTCGGCCGGCACAGCCGCCTCCGATTCACGCAGGCGCCAGATGGGCGTGATGCCCATTTCAGCCAGCATCTGTTCCCGGCTCAGGTTCATCGCAAGTCCTTGTCGAAGACGAGCGCATCCTCGCGCCCGACGGTTGCCGGATAATAGCCGCGCCGCAAGCCGATCTGCGAGAAACCGGCGCGTCGATAAAACGCGATTGCCGGTTCGTTGGCGGCGCGCACCTCGAGCAGCATGCGTGTCGCGCCGTCGCTGCGCGCGCGATCGATAGCGCGAAGCAGCAGCCTGGCGCCCAAGCCCTGCCCCTGCTGGCCGCGCGCCACGCCAATATTAAGCAGATGCGCCTCGTCGAGAACAAGCATGACGACCGAAAAACCGATCAACTCGTCGCCCAGCCGGCAAACCTCGGCAACATGGCCTTGCGCCAGCGAATCCGCGAAGTTCCCCAGCGACCACGGGAAGGACTGCAGCGCTGCCTCCAGCGCAGTCACTGCGGCCAGATCGTCGGCCGTCATCGGCTGAAAGATGGGCGGCTCATGGCTCACGCCCGACCACCCTCGCCAAGTCGTTCGCTGATGGTCTTGGCCACCTTGTCGCGAACATATAACGGGGCAGCCAGCGCCGGATCGATCTGCGCCTGCGGCCGGCGCGCGGCCAGCCGGGCAATCGCCGCGGCCTCCGGCAGAACCTCGGGCCGCAATGAAAAACCCTCCACCTGCAGCGTTTCGGCCAGACGCGGATAGGCGCGTAGTGCATTGCCGGCCGCCACCCAGTTCCCGCCCGCCGGCAATTCCAGGGCTTCCGGCGCCACGACATGAATCGAGCCGTTCAAGACGTAAGCCTCATCGCGCAACTCGTAGGCCGCAGCGTAAATCTCGCCCATGCGCGCGTCGAGCAAGCTGAGCACGCGCGGCGCGCCGACAGTCGCTGCCATTGCTTCCAGACCGCAAACGGGCACCACCGGAACGCCGGCGCCAACCGCCAGCCCCTGCGCCACCCCGCAGGCCACGCGCAAGCCGGTGAAGGCACCGGGCCCGGCCCCGAAGGCGATGGCATCGAGTTGCGCAAGCTTGACGCCGCTCTCGGCCAACAGCTCGCGAATCAGGGGCAGCAAGGTTTCGGAATGCGGACGGCCCGGCGGGCAACGGCGCTCGCTGGTGTTTTCGCCGAGCAGCAAAGCGCAGGAACCGGACTCGGTGGATGTTTCCAAAGCCAGAATTTTCATGCCCGGCATTTTACCGGAACAGCCTGCCGGACAGCTTCCGGTCTTCAGCGGCGCCCGCCCTGGCCGCCGTATGGGTTCCCGCCATACGGACTGCCGCCGCCATAGCCGTGGCGCTGGCCGCGCATCTCGTCGCGCATCCGCTGGCGGTCTTCCTGCGGCAGCGCCCGACGCTCTTCGCGGAAGCGCTGGCGATCCTCCGGCGGCGCCTGCCGCCAGTAATCGCGCATTTCCTGGCGCATCTGCCGGCGCTGGTCGGGTGGCAGCTGCGCCGACACGCTGTCGGCAAAAGCCGTCAGCGCAGTCAGCACCAGCAGCAAGCGGCCGGCAATTCGCCACGGGAACATCTTCGACATCCTTTTCAATCGATTCGGGATCATTGTGCCCTGCTTTGGCGGGCCGCCATGCGCCATCACTTGCCCGCTTTGTAACAACTTGTTTCGCCCGTCCGCCGCGAAAAAGCTTGTTACCATTGCCGGCATGCCACTCCTAATTGCCGGATTATCCTTCCTGCCATGAACGACAGACAACACCGCCTGCTGGTCGTCGACGACGACAGTCGCCTGCGTGACCTGCTGGTGCGCTACCTGGGCGACCAGGGTTTCGAAGTGAAAGCCGTCGGCGACGCCGGCCAGATGGATCGCACGCGCACCCGCGAGCACTTCGACCTCATCGTCCTCGACCTCATGCTGCCGGGCGAGGACGGCCTGTCAATCTGCCGCCGCCTGCGCGGCACCGGCGACACGACGCCGATCATCATGCTGACCGCCAAGGGCGAGGAAGTCGATCGTATCGTCGGCCTCGAAATGGGTGCCGACGACTACCTGCCAAAACCCTTCAACCCGCGCGAACTGCTCGCCCGCATCCACGCCGTGCTGCGCCGCAAGGGCGCCCCGCCGCCCGGTGCGCCGGAAGCCGAAGAGGGAACGATCAGCTTCGGCGGCGTCGAAGTTGACCTGGCGGCGCGCAGCCTCAAGCGCGGCGACGAGCAACTGCCGCTGACCACCGGCGAATTCGCGGTGCTCAAGGTGCTGCTCCAGCACCCGCGCCAGCCGCTGTCGCGCGACAAGCTGATGGCGCTTGCCCGGGGTCGCGAGCAAGGGCCGTTCGACCGGGCCATCGACGTCCAGGTTTCGCGCCTGCGCAAATTGATCGAAAACGACCCGGCGCAGCCGCGCTACATCCAGACGGTCTGGGGCTTCGGCTACGTCTTCGTGCCGGACGGTGCCGAGCGGCAATGATTCCGCGCACCCTGCTCGCCCGCACCTTCCTGTTGCTGGCGGCGCTGGTCATCCTGACGACGACGGCCTGGCTGAGCCTCTTCCGCTACATTGAAGCCGAGCCGCGCGCCCGTGAAACGGCGCAACTGGCAACGTCTGCGGTCAACCTGATCCGGGCGGCACTTTTCGCTGCCGCGCCGGAAAAACGCCCCGAACTGTTCAACGAACTGTCGACCCGCGAAGGCATCCGCCTGCTGCCGGCGGAAGCCGAAGACAAGATCGAACCGATGCCCGATTCCCGCTTCAACCGGCTGATCCAGCGCGAACTCGCGAGCCGCCTTGGGCCGCATACACGCATCGCCGCCGAAGTCGATGGCGTTGCCGGCTTCTGGGTCAGTTTTCGGCTGGAAGACCGCGACGACGACGAATACTGGCTGATCCTGCCACGCGAGCGCGCCATGCGCAGCATCGCCGGCCAGTGGCTGCTCTGGGGTCTGCTGGCGCTGGCCCTCGCGCTCGCCGTCGCCTGGCTGATCGCCTCGCGCATCAGCAGGCCACTCAAGGCCATGGCGATTTCGGCCGAAGCCGTCGGACGCGGCCAGCGCCCCGAACCGCTGCCCGAATCCGGTGCCGAGGAACTGAGCCGCCTTGCTGCAGCCTTCAACACGATGGCCGCAGATCTGGAAAGCCACGAAAAGGATCGCTCGGAAGTGCTGGCCGGCATTTCGCACGATCTGCGCACCCCGCTCACCCGACTGCGTCTTGAGGCCGAGTTGAGCGTTGCCGACGAAGCCGCGCGCCAGGCCGTCGTCGCCGACATCGTGCAGATGGAAGCCGTGATCGCCCAGTTCATGGACTACGCCCGCACCAATTTCGGCGAAGACCTGCTGCCGACCGACCTCAACGACCTGCTCGCCGCCATCGCCGAGCGTCAAGCTCAGCTTGGCCGTCCGCTTGCATTTACTGCCAGCAGGCTACCGACGCTCGCCGTGCGCCCGCGCGCTCTCAACCGCGCCATCGGCAACCTGATCGACAACGCCCGCAAATACGGTGGCGGCGAAATTTCGCTGGCCGCCAGCCTGCACCCGAAAGAAATCTGGATCGACGTGCGCGACCGTGGCCCCGGCATTCCGGAAGGCGAAGCCGAGCGCTTGAAACGCCCCTTCACCCGCCTCGACAGCGCCCGCAGCAACGCCACCGGCACCGGCCTCGGCCTGGCCATCGTCGAACGCATCGCCCGCCTGCATGACGGCCATCTCGACCTCTTGCCCAACCCTGGTGGCGGGCTGCTGGCGCGGTTGGTGATTCCGCTGGGGGGATAACACTGGATTCCCGCATCTGGCACTTTGGCGGCTTTTCTGAAACGCTGGTTTCCGTGCTTGTGGCGCAGGGGGTTTCTGATGCTTGGGTTTCCGCCTTGCTGGCGGGCGTACTTTCTTTTGCTTCGCCAAAAGAAAGTAGCCAAAGAAAAGGCGACCCCTGGGTCGGCGCCCCTGCGGGGTTCCTTGCGCTACTCGGCACTGGCGGGGGCTGCGGAACTCGGGGCTGCGCCCCTCAAACAGTCCTCGCCCTTTTTCCGCCAGCACCTGCGTTGCTCAGCGCCTCTCAAGGGGGCCCGAACAACGTCTCGGCTCAACCGCCTTGCCGCTGTATTGGCCTGTTGCGGTCGACGGCAAAAAAAGGGCAAAAATCAAATTCACGACACCCTCTCAACCCCCGATTGTTTACCGGGCCCCTTGAGAGGTGCCGAGCAACGCAGGCTTGGGCGGAAAAAAGGGCGAGCACTGTTTGAGGGGCTTTAGCCCCGAGTTGCGCAGCCCCCGCCCAAACCGAGTAGCGCAGGGTACCGGGCGCAGCCCGGCACCGACCCAGGGTCGCCTTCTTCTTTGCTTACTTTCTTCTTGGCGACGCAAGAAGAAAGTAAGACGCCCCTCAAGGGCGGAACCCCATGCCTCAGAAAACAAACCGCTATATCAGACGAGAACCCCGGCATTTCAAAAAAAGCACGGACTGCCGCCTGTAACTCAACGCTGACTGGCGGCCAGCGGAAAGCGTGCCAGCACCTCGTAGGCCGAGCCTTTGTCCGAAAGACGCGAACGCACCAGCACGAAGGCTCCGCAGTGAAAGGTCAGTGCCTGCGCTGCTGGCAACGCAACATCCAGCCGCACCAGCTTGCGCACCAGCGTTACGTGCGGCACGAATGTCCGCTTGGCTTCGGCAACTGCGAAACCGGCCGCCAGCAAGCGTTTAGACAAGGCGCCGGCGAGGTCGAGAAGCAAGGGGGGCGATACGCACCCGGCCCAGAACAGTCGGTTGTGCTGCCAAACACCGAAGCGATCCAGCGTCAGGTCGAAGGCCGCTGCATCAATTTCACCGGCCACCCGTCGCAGTTCGCTCAGACGCTCAACAGCGATGTCGCCAAGAAAAGCCAGCGTCAGATGGATCGTTTCGCGGCGTGTCGAGCGACCGCCTGCGGCTTGCGAGAAATCGACAGCCACAGCGGCCAATCGTCCGGCAATCTCGTCCGGCGGCCACAGTGCAAAAAACACCCGCGCCGTTTCCGGGCGCTCTGGCCGGTCGGTGCCGTCAGCCGACACGCTCGACGAGCACGACTGCCTGCGCCTCGATGGCCTCCTGGCGGCCGAGGTAGCCGAGCTTTTCGTTGGTT
>Ga0209310_1001817_pt1 | contig 14887 bp, 14 predicted proteins | sample AD_UKC030_MetaG_FD_184415 | JGI IMG/M metagenome (GOLD analysis project Ga0209310, IMG submission 184415) | Active sludge microbial communities of municipal wastewater-treating anaerobic digesters from USA - AD_UKC030_MetaG (SPAdes) (version 2) | ecosystem: Engineered > Bioreactor > Anaerobic >... | reverse complement strand
CCTGAAGCCTTGATGCGCCAAGCCTTCCGAGAAGTGCTTGAAGTCTGGATTGGCCTGGAACAGCAGGACAATGCCGGCCAGTTGCTCGCGCCGCGCCAGCGCGAAGCTGTCCTTTAGCCAGGCGATTACTGCTGGATTGCGCTCGCCAAATTCCCGTCGTGGTTCGGTTCGCTTGCCGTAGTTGTTGTCGTCGCCAGGCAGGTTGAGGGTGACGAACAGCACCGGGCCGACACGAAAGCGCGAGTGTTCGCGGTAGGGGCCGGGCTGACGCTCCAGCGGGATCGTTTTGCGGCCCAGTGAATCGGGGCGCTGCCAGAACAGGCTGCGCAGCGCGGCAAGGCGTTCGAGCGGGTCGTAGGAGCCGTTCGAGACGCGCGCGCAATCCGTCCATTCGTTGTCGCCGGGGACTAAAATGAACGGCAGCGGGCTGCTGTCGAAGAGCTGTTGCCTATCCCGGAAAACCTCGTCGTCGCAACGACTCTGCCCGTTCTTGATGTCGCCGACGTGAACGATGAAGTCAACGTTGCTGTCGGCGATGGCGGCGAGCATATGCGGCAGTTCGCGACGTTCGGCGTCGGAATACGGCGTATCGCCGATCAGCGCGAAGCGCCAGGTTTCAGCAGCACTCGGCCCGGTCCAACTGGCGGCGGCTGCGGTCAACATCAATTTCAGGGCAAAAACCAGGTTGACCGCAACAGCCTGTCGCTGCCTCACTTCAGCAGGCCTTTCAGCGCATAGAGCGCGTCGAGCGCCTCGCGCGGGGTCAGGCTGTCCGGGTCGAGGCCGGCCAGTTGTTCAATGGCCGGGTGCGGCTCGGGCTCGCTGGGTTCGGGGTCGCCTTGGGCAAACAGATCGGGTTGCAGCGGGTCGACCGCCGCCCTCTGCTCGAATTCGCGCAACTGCTTCCGTGCAGCACGGACGACGGCGTTCGGAATCCCGGCCAGCGCGGCGACCTGGATGCCGTAGCTCTGGTTGGCCGGGCCTTCCTCGACGGCGTGCAGGAAGACGATGCGGTCGTTGTGTTCGACGGCATCGAGGTGCACGTTGGCCAGTTCGCTGTACTCATGCGAGAGCCGGGTCAGCTCGAAATAATGGGTAGCAAACAGCGTCAGACAGCGGTTCTTGTCGATCAGGTGGCGCAGGATGGCGAAGGCCAGCGCCATGCCGTCGAAGGTCGAGGTGCCACGGCCGATTTCGTCCATCAGCACCAGACTGTTCGCCGTCGCGTGGTGCAGGATGGCGGCGGCCTCGGTCATCTCAACCATGAAGGTCGAGCGCCCGGAGGCGAGGTCGTCGGAGGCGCCGATGCGGGTGAAGATACGGTCGAGCGGGCCGAGCACGCAACGGTCGGTGGGAACGTAGCTGCCGATGTGGGCGAGCAGGGCGATTAGCGCGACTTGCCGCATGTAGGTCGATTTGCCGCCCATGTTGGGGCCGGTGATCAGTAGCAGGCGGCGGTTTTCAGCGAGCAAACAGTCGTTGGCGATAAAGGTTTCGGCGCTGTTGGCCATTTCGCCTTCGACCACCGGGTGGCGGCCACCGGTTACGGTCAACCCGATTTCCGGGGCAAATTCCGGCTTGCTCCAGTTGCGCTTCAGTGCCGCGTCGGCAAAGTTGGCCAGCAGGTCGAGCTGGGCGACGGCACGGGCGATGATTTGCAAAGTCGGCACGGCCGGCAGCAATTCGTCGAGAATTGCCTCGTAGAGCAACTTTTCGCGGGCCAGCGCGCGTTCCTGCGCCGACAGGGCCTTGTCCTCGAAGGCTTTAAGTTCGGGCGTGATGTAACGCTCGGCGTTCTTTAGCGTCTGCCGGCGGCGGTAGTCGTCGGGAATCTTGTCGACGTGGGCGTGCGTGACCTCGATGTAGAAGCCATGCACCTTGTTGTATTCGACCTTGAGGCTGGCGATGCCGGTGCGTTCGCGCTCCCGGACTTCCATATCGACCAGGTAGGCGCCGCAGTTGTCGTTGAGCGAACGCAGTTCGTCCAGGTCGGCATCGTAGCCGGGCGCAATGGCACCGCCGTCGCGGATCTGCGCGGCGGGTTCGGCGGCGATGGCGCGGATCAGCAGGTCGAGCGCCGTCTTCGGCGTTTCCAGATCGTTTTCCAACGCAGCTAGCAAGGGTGAGATGCTGCCGGCCAGCGGGGCGCGCAATGCGGCCAGCCGGGTCAGCGATTCGCGCAGGCTGGCGAGGTCACGCGGCCGGGCATTGCGCAAGGCGATGCGCCCGGCGATGCGCTCGATGTCGGCGATACCCTTGAGTTCGCGCCGCACCTCGCCGGCCATCCGCCCGTAGTCGTCGAGCAAGGCTTCGACAGCGCCGTGGCGGGCGGCCGGAATCCCGCGTTCGCGCAGCGGGTGGTGCAGCGCGTGGCGCAACATGCGCGAGCCCATGCTGGTCACGCAATGGTCGAGCAGCGAGAAAAGCGTCGGCGACGGCTGTCCGCGCAGGGTTTCGGTCAGTTCCAGATTGCGCCGCGTGGCGAGGTCGAGGCCGAGATAGGCACCTTCAAGTTCCACGGTCAACGCCCGCAAATGCGGCAATTTGCCCGACTGCGTCGCTTGCGCGTATTGCAGCAGCGCCCCGGCGGCGGCGATGGACGGCTTGAGGCCCTCAGCACCGAAACCAGCGAGCGAGGCAACCTGGAATTGCTCGCACAGCAAGCGGCGGGCGGAATCGAATTCGAAATACCAGTCCGGCTGGCGGGTGCGTGCCGCATCGCGGCCAAAATCAGCCACCCAGGATTCCGGGTGAAGAATTTCGGCGGGGCGGATACGTTCCAGCGTCGCCTGAATCTGCTCGACCGGAATTTCGGTGAGGATGAACTCGCCGCTGGCCAGGTTCAGCCGCGCCAGGCCGGCGGTGTTGCGCGTGGTGGTGATCGCCAGCAGCCAGATGTCCTGCTTGTCGTCGATCAGCGCCGCATCGGTCAGCGTGCCCGGCGTGACGATGCGCGCCACGGCGCGCTCGACTGGCCCCTTGCTGGTCGCCGGGTCGCCGATCTGCTCGCAGATCACCGCCGATTCGCCAGCCTTGACCAGCTTGGCGAGGTAGGGCTCCAGCGAATGGAAGGGCACGCCGCACATCTTGATCGGCACGCCCGCCGATTGCCCGCGCGTGGTCAGCGTGATGTCGAGCAAGCGCGCCGCTTTCTCGGCATCCTCGTAGAAAAGCTCGTAGAAATCGCCCATCCGGTAGAACAGCAGCGTGTTCGGATGGCTGGCCTTGAGCGCCAGATATTGGCGCATCATTGGCGTGTGCTTGGAGAGATCGGGCGTTTCGCTGGCCATTGATTCAGTGGGCTGGGCGGGATGGCTGGGGCGCAATTGTCCCATCAACCGGCGGTGCCTGCCACCGTCGCGCGTCAGTCGACAAGCAATTCGATCAGGTGCGGCCCGCCGGCCGCGAAGGCGCGGTGCAGGGCATTGCGGAAGGTCTCTTTGTCGTCGGCATGGGCATAGTCGAGGCCAAAGCTAAGGGCGGCGTGTTCGAAGCTGATTTGCTGGGGCGTGCGCCAGCCTTTCTCGAATTCCGGCAGCGCCGCCTGCGATAGATGGTCGAAAATGCCGCCGCCACGGTTGTTGACCGCAACGATCACGGCATCGCGACTGGCGGCCTGCGCCAGACCGCCGAGGTCGTGCTGGCAGGTGAGGTCGCCAAGCAGCGCGACGACGCGACCATGAATTTCGCTCAGCCCCAGCGCCGTCGAGATGTTACCGTCAATGCCGCTGGTACCACGGTTGCCGTAGCAGTGGATGGTGCGGTCGGCGGTGCCGGAATGCGTGTCGAACTGGCGGATGGCCAGCGAATTGCCGATGAACAGGGCGCTGTCGGGGGGAATTTCGGCGACCAGTGCCGGGATATGCCAGGCGCCGGCGTTATCGATAAGTCGTGCCTCCTGCTCGGCCAGTGCGTCTTGCCAGCCTTGCGGGCAGGGCTGCGGCCTGGCGGCGAGAAGCGCCTGGCAGGTGGTCAGGGGGGCGGCGCGGAAAAGGTGAGTCAGGCGGTGGATCGGATCGTTGTGGCGTGGCCACGGGTCGACCAGGATCTGGGTGGTTATTGTGGCGAGAAAATTCTGCAGATTCCGGGTAACCGGAAAGGCGCCAAAACGCAGCGCCCATTCGGGCCGAAGGGCGGCAGCAAAATCGCTGTCGGCCAGCCAGGCGTTGTAACGAGTCAGCAGGCGAGTGCGGTCATGACGGCCGAAGCGCAGGCCGGACAAGGGTTCGGCGAGGATCGGGCAGGCCAGGTGTTCGGCTAGCGCGGTCAAGGCGTCGGTGAAGCCATGAGTCGCCGCCGGCAACTCGCCGCAAACGATGACGCCAGGGCGGCCACCGATGCGCTCAGCCAGGCGAGCAATGGCATCAGGCGTAACGTGCAGTTGGGGATGGCTGATGGCAATGCCTGACGGTATTTCGGGTGCGGGCACATCTTCAGCGGGTAGCAGCGGCTCGCGTAAAGGCTGATTGACATGTACCGGTCCGGGATATGGCCAAGTGGCCTGTTCGACGATATGCGCCGCCAGACGGTACAGCCAGTCCGGGTCGAAACCGGGGTGCGGCGCGTTCAACGGATGGCTGCCGCGCACATAAGCGCCGAACAGGCCGATCTGATCGATGGTCTGATTGGCACCACAGTTTTGCAGTTCTGGTGGTCGGTCTGCGGAGATCGCGATCAGCGGCACGCTGGCCTGGCTGGCTTCGATGATGGCCGGCAGCCAGTTGGCCGGTGCCGTGCCCGAGGTAGAGAGCAGCATTACCGGGCGGCGGCTGGCCTTGGCGATGCCGAGTGCGAAAAATGCCGCGCTGCGCTCGTCGACCGCAACAGTGCATTCCAGCCCCGGCTGGCGGAGCATGGCCAATGCCAGTGGCGTCGAGCGGGAACCGGGGGAAATTACGGCATGCGTGACGCCGGCGGCTACGAAGCCGGCGATCATTGTCTGCGACCAGATAAAATTGAGCGTGCCGGTGTCGGTCATTTTGCTTATTCGAAACGAAACACAGGATTGTAGAGGGAACCGGTCAGGTTGCCCGCGCGAAATGCGTGCCCCATGCTATAGTGCGCGCCGTTCTGAATTGTTCCGGTTCGCCGGCGCAAGCCACTGCGGAGTGGTAGTTCAGTTGGTTAGAATACCGGCCTGTCACGCCGGGGGTCGCGGGTTCGAGTCCCGTCCACTCCGCCAGCTACAGCAAAGTCCTTATACGTCGATTGGCGGTAAGGGCTTTTTGCTTTGTGGAGCCTGATATTGAGCGCTAGCGTGGTGCTCAGCAGGCAGGCGGCGCCGAGGTTGTGGGCTACGGCGAGCGCCAGCGGCAGCGAGAGCAGAACATTGGCGATCCCCAGCCCGATCTGCAGTACCAGCAACCCCAGCAAGGCCATGCCCCAGGGCCGCCAGCGGCCACGTGGGGCACGGACCAGTGCCAGCGCCAGCGTACCGACGGCCAGCAGGACGGCCAGCGCGCCGAGCCGGTGACTCCAGTGAATCGCCGTCAGGGCTTCGCCGGATAGCAGGCGGCCGTCGCCAGTGAAACCCAGTTCGCGGTGCAGGGTGAATGCCTGCTCAAAATCCATAAGCGGTTGCCATTGGCCCTGACAAATCGGGAAATCGGGGCAGGCGAGTGCTGCGTAATTGCTGCTGACCCAGCCGCCAAGCGCGATCTGGACAATGACGGCGAGCAGGGCGATGGCGGCCGGCAGACGGAGCTTTTGCCCGCTGTCGTCATCGGCCGGGGTGTAATCTGCTTCCCTGATCGACATGGCAACCAGCAGGGCCAGCGTGGTCATGCCGCCGAGCAGATGCAGCGTTACGATCACGGGCTTGAGCAGCAGGGTGACGGTCCACATGCCGAGCGCCGCCTGCAGCCCGACGATACCAAGCAGCAGCGTGGGCAAGACCGGCGATTGCAACTTGCGGCGTTCGGGGCGCCAGGCGAGCAGGCAAATGGCAAGAATCAACAAGCCGAGGGTGCCGGCGAAATAGCGATGGACCATTTCCTTCCATGCCTTGGCCGTCTGCACCGGACGCTCCGGGTAGGCGTGCTGCGCCGCCAGTTGTTCGTGTGCTTCGTCCGGCACGCCCAGCCAGTGGCCGTAGCATCCCGGCCAATCGGGACAGCCGAGGCCAGCGTCGGAGAGGCGGACATAGGCGCCCAGGGCGATGACCGCGAAGGCCAGCACGGTAGTGGCGAGCAGCAGGCGGCGGTAGAGGCGCATGGCGGCCTAGAACACGATCAGCCGGTCGGCGAAGAGCGCTGCGAAGAGCAGGGTCAGGTAGAGAATCGAGTAGCGGAAGGTGCGGCGGGCCAGGGCATCGCTGTAATTGCGGCAGAGGGCAATGGCGTAGCCGAGGAAAACGAGGTCGAGCAGGCTGATGGCGATCAGGTAGAAACTGCCACTCATGCCCAGGGAGACGGGAATCAGGCTGGCGGCCGCGAGCATCACGGTGTACCAGAGGATGTGCTGGCAGGTGAAGGGAATGCCGTGAGTCACCGGCAGCATCGGAAGGCCCGAGCGCGCGTAGTCGTCGCGCCGGTAGCAGGCCAGCGACCAGAAATGCGGCGGTGTCCATAGAAAGATGATCAGGAAGAGGACCAGCGGTTCGGCCGATATCTGGCCGGTCATTGCCGTCCACCCCAGCAGCGGCGGCATGGCGCCGGAAGCGCCGCCGATGACGATGTTCATCGGCGTCGCCGGTTTCAGGAGCAGCGTATAGATGACGGTGTAGCCGACGAAGGTGGCCAGTGTTAGCCACATCGTCAGGTCGTTGATGAAGGTGTGCAGCAGCCAGAGTCCGGCGGCGCCGAGGAGAGTCGCCAGGGTGACCGTTTCCAGCGCCGAGATATCGCCGCGCGCCGTGGCGCGCCAGCTGGTTCTCGCCATTTTGGCATCGACGGTGCGCTCGACCAGGCAGTTGAGGGCGGCGGCGGCAAAGGACACCAGCGCGATGCCGAGCGACGCGACGAGGAAGCGCAGCAGGGGCGGAAAGCCGGGGGTCGCGAGAAACATGCCGATCATCGCAGTGAATACGATCAGGCTGTTCACACGCGGTTTGCACAGATGGCCAAAGGCGGCGAGGCGCTGGGCGAAGGACAGGGTCGTGACGGCAACGGTTTGCATAATGGTTCTCCTAGCCGTTCCAGGCGAATTTGAGCAGGCGTTCGAGATCGGCGCGCACGCCCTTGGCAGCAGCGCCGGCCGGGTAATCCATGACCAGCCGGCCTTGCGGGTCGACGATGTGGAGGCGATAGCCGGCGGCGCCGCCGGCGCCTGGCAGCCAGTGCCGTGGGGCGGTGGCCACCAGCAGGTCGGGCTGGCGCTGGCGGGCAGCGGCGAATTCGGCGTCGCTCGGCTGATCGCTGAGGATGACACGGCGCAGACGGCCCATGTCCTTGTTCAGCGCGACCTGGATGCGCCGCATTTCATCGATCCTGCCGCTACAGTCCGCATCGCAGGGGCCGCTGCCGTTCAGCACCAGGAGCCATTTGCCGCCCAGATCGGCAGTCGCCAGTACCCGCCCGTCCGGCGTCAGCAGCCCACTGGCGGGCAGCGGCAACGGCGGGTTGAGCAGTTGCCCATGATTGGTGGTGCGCGCCGGCTGCCAGCCGAAAACGAAGAGTCCGCCGGCGATCGCGAAGGGCAGGGCGAGCAGGCCGACGACCAGCGCCAGCATGGTCAAACCGTTGCGCGGCGCCAGGGAAGGCCGGATGGAGGCGGTCGTCATGGCCGGCGCCAAAGGAAATAGACCCAAATGCCGAGGCTGGCTATGGCGAAGCCGAACCATTGGAGGGCGTAGCTGCGATGGCGGTCGGCACGTTCGTCGGGGCGCGGCCATTCGCGCAGGTAGCCGCCGGGGGCCGCGGCGTCGAGCAGGATGACCACGGGCTGCAGCGGGTTAGGCAGGACTTCCCGGAAACGGGCCAGATCGAGGTTTTGCCAGACCGGTTCCCAGCCATCGGCGGGTTGTGCTGCCAGATTGAAGAAGCGCTGGGCGGGAACGACGGCGATGCCGGTCAGTTCGACCGATCCGGATGGCACCTCGGCAGTCGGAAGGATACGATGATCGGCGGCTGCCGGCACCCAGCCGCGATTGACCAGAACGTGCATCGTCGAGCCTTCGAGGCGGAGCGGGGTAATCACGTGATAGCCGGCCTGTTCGCGGTAGAGGCGATTGTCGACCAGCACCTGTCGCGCCGCATCGTAGGTGCCGCGCAGGATGACCCGCCGGTAGCGCAGCGATTCGCTGGCGACGGGTGCGGTCGGCATGATGATCGGGGCATCGCTGCTGCGCGCATCGAGTTCGGCCTGCAGCGTGGTCTTGGCTTCGGCCTTGCGCCATTGCCACAGGCCCAGCGAAACGAAGGCGGGCAGCAGGAAAGCCAGCAACAAGCCACCGAGAATCGCTACCTGCCGGCGCGAAGCCCTTGCCGCGCCGGCGGGCCGACGCGCATACTGGCCGGCAGAAAGTCTTGCGGAGGACTCGTCGATGATCAAGGTGCTGGTGATTTTGCTGTTGTTGGCCATCGTGGGCAGTCTGTTTTCCGGGCTCTTCTATCTCTATCGCGACCGCGGGGCCGGCGAGCGCACAGCCAGGGCACTGACCTTGCGCATCACCCTCTCGATCGCGCTTTTCCTGTTGCTGCTGGCCGGTTTCCGGTTCGGTTTCATACCCGGTTACAGCCAGTAAACAAAGACGAAAAGGATCAGCCAGACCACGTCGACGAAGTGCCAGTACCAGGCCACACCTTCGAACGCGAAATGGCGCTCGGCGGTGAAATGGCCGCTCAGGCAGCGGAGCAGGATGACCAGCAGCATGATGGTGCCGAGCGTCACGTGAAAACCGTGGAAGCCAGTCAGCATGAAAAAGGTGGCGCCGTAGACGCCGGCACCCATTGTCAGCCCCAGTTCGCTGTAGGCATGGTGGTATTCCCAAGCCTGGAAGCCAAGGAAGGTGGTACCGAGGAGTACCGTGGCGGCCAGCCCGAGATTGAGTTGTGTCCGTTTGCCGCGCAGCAACGCCCAGTGCGCCCAGGTGACCGTGGCGCCTGAACTGAGGAGCAGGGCGGTATTGAGTGCGGGAATGCCCCAGGCGCCCATCGGCGTGAACGTCGGCCCCTTGGGCCCGCTGGTCGGCCAGGTGCCGCTGAAGTCCGGCCACAGGGTGGTGCCATGCGCCGCCTCCAGACCGCCCAGGGTCGGCACCGAGATGATCCGCACGTAGAACAGGGCACCGAAGAAGGCGGCGAAGAACATGACCTCGGTGGCAATGAACCAGATCATGCCGTAGCGGAACGAAAGATCTTCCCAGTCCCGGTAGGCACCGCTTTGCGATTCGCTGATGACTCTGCCGAACCAGCCGAACAGGACATAAAGGATGACGGCGAAACCGCCCAGCATGACCCAGCGTCCCAGAAGAAAGCCGTTGATCGACTGTATGAAGCCGAGCGCCAGCAGGAACATGCCGCCGGACAGGATCACCGGATAAAGGCTGGGCTGGGGAACGAAATAATGTTCGCGCGGTGCGCCGTGGACAGTACTGGTATTCATTGAATCCCCCTGGCACTGGTCAGCGTTTCACGCTGTCCTTCGATGCTGAAAAAGGCATAGGAAAGCGTGATATGGGTGATGTTGCGGTCGACCTCCGGTTTGACGATAAAAGCGAGCGGCATTTCGCGTGCTTCTCCGGGGCCGAGCGTTTGCTGCGAAAAGCAGAAGCATTCGATTTTTTCGAAATGCTGGGCAGCCTGCCCCGGCGTGACGCTAGGAACGGCTTGCCCGGTCACCTCGCGGTCCGAAGTGTTGCGCACCAGATAGCTGACTTGCTGCAGTTCGCCGGGATGCAGGTCGAGGCTGATGGTCAGCGGGCGCATGTCCCACGGCAGCCCCGGCATCACTGTGCCGGTGAACTCGACGCGGACCGTGCGCGTGACATCCACCGCTGGCGTTGGGGTGGTGGTGCCCGACTTCATGCCACCGACCGCGAAACCGTCGCGGACCACGCCTTGACCTGCCGTCTTGCCGTTGAAGCCGGTTGCCTCGCAGAGCACGTTGTAGAGAGGCACCATGGCAAAAGCGAAGACGAATGCGGCGGCCACCAGCAGGAGCAGGCGGCGAACCAGTCGGGCATTTTCGTGTGGCGCCGGATGAATCTGTTCCATTGTCTCAGCGCTTGATGAAAAGGCCGGCTAGGTAAAGGAGCAGTGCCGCTGCCGCGATCAGCCAGCCGAGACGGCGAGAAGCGGTACGGCGTTTTTCGAGGTCTTCGCGGTTGAACGGCTGATCCATGTGCACCTCCTTGGCTATTTGATCTGTGGCTGGATTTCCCAGCTATGGTGCGGCGGAGGTGACGGCAATTCCCATTCGAGGCCCTCGGCTCCTTCCCAGGAACGGGCTTCGGCCCGGCGACCGCCGCGCACGCAAGCCCACACATTCCAGGCGAAAAGCAACTGACTCAGGCCAAGGATGAAGGCGCCGACGGTCGAAATGGCGTTGAATTCGGCAAACTGCAGCGCATAGTCAGGGATGCGTCGCGGCATGCCGGCCAGGCCGAGGAAAAATTGCGGAATGAAGGTCAGGTTGAAGGAAACAACGGTCAGCCAGAAGTGCAGTTTGCCCAACGATTCGTTGTACATGTGGCCGGTCCATTTGGGCAGCCAATAATAAACGCCGGTCATCACGCCCATGATGCCGCCGGCGAACAGGGCATAGTGGAAGTGGGCGACGACGAAGTAGCTGTGGTGATACTGCGCATCGGCGGCGACGTCGGCGAGGATCAGGCCGGTCAGCCCGGCGATGCCGAAGAGGACGATGAAGCCGACGGCGAACAGCATTGGCGTCTCGAAGCTCATCGCGCCTTTCCACATGGTGGCGATCCAGCAGAAGAAGAGGACTGCCAGCGGCAGCGAGATCGCCATGGTGCTGAACATGAAGTAGATCAGCGCCGGCACCGGCATGCCGGCGGTGAAGAAATGGTGGGCCCAGACAACTACCGAAAGAACTCCGATGGCGATGAAGCTGTAAACCTGCGCCTTGTAGCCATAGACCGGCTTGCGCGAGAAAGTGGACAGCACGTGCGGCATCAGCCCCCAGACCGGCAGCAGCAGGATGTAGACCTCCGGGTGGCCGAAGAACCAGAACAGGTGCTGGAACAGGATCGGGTCGCCGCCGCCGGCCGCATCGAAGAAGTGGGTGCCGAAATGGCGGTCGGTGAGCAGCATGGTCACCGCGCCGGCCAGCACCGGCAGCGTGGCGATCAGCAGGAAGGCGGTGATCAGCCAGCCCCAGGCGAATAGCGGCAGCTTCATCATCGTCATGCCCGGGGCGCGCATGTTGAAGATGGTGACGATGATGTTGATCGAGCCCATGATCGATGAGATGCCGAGGATATGCACGGCGAGGATGGCGAAATCGACGCCCCATCCACCCTGCACCGAGAGCGGCGCGTAGAAGGTCCAGCCGGTCGCGATGGCGCCGTCGCCGAAGCCCAGCAGCGCCAGCGAGAAGGGCAGGGTGAGCAGGATCGCGGCCGGCGGCAGCAGCCAGAAGCCCCAGTTGTTGAGCCGGGGCAGGGCCATGTCGGGCGCGCCGATCATCAGCGGGATCATCCAGTTGGCGAAACCGGTGGCGGCCGGCATCAGTGCCGCGAAGATCATCACCAGCGCGTGCACGCCGATCAGCTGGTTGAAGAATTCCGGCTTCATCAACTGCAGGCCGGGCTGGAAGAGCTCGGCGCGGACGGCCAGGATCATGATGCCGCCGACGAAGAACATGATCAGCGAGAACGTCATGTACATCGTCCCGATGTCCTTGTGATTCGTCGTCGTCAGCCAACGCAGCAATCCGCCGGGGTGATATTCCGCATGCGGTTCCGCGGGGTGGGTCGTCGTCACGCTGCTCATTGCGGTTCTCCTAGCGCAAAGCCTTGATCTGGGCGGGCTGGATCATGTCGCTCCGGCGATTGCCGAAGCTGTTCCGTTCATAGGTGATGACCGCCGCCAGTTCGACGTCGGACAGCGTGTTGCGGAACGCCTGCATGGCGGTGCCGGGCTTGCCGTTCATCACGCGGTCGACATGGCTGTCCTTGATGATCTTGCCGTTCATGTCGAGCAGCGGCGTGTTGACTACTTTGCTGCCGGCGAGGGCGGGAAAGGCCGGGGGCAGTCCCAGACCGCCAGCCTGGTGGCAGGCCACGCATTGCTTTTCGTAGACCTCCTTGCCTGCCGCCATCAATTCTTCGCTGCTCCAGGTCCGGTCGGCGCCACCAGCGGCCGCCTTGGCCTCGGCTTTCTTCTGGTCCAGCCAGGCAAGATATTCGGGTTCGGGAACGGCATGGACGACCACCGGCATGAAACCGTGATCCTTGCCGCACAGTTCGGCGCACTGGCCGCGATAGGTGCCCGGCTTTTCGATCAGAACCCAGGTTTCGCGCAGGAAGCCGGGGATGGCATCGCGCTTGACGCCGAATTGCGGTACCCACCAGGTATGGATGACATCGGTCGAGGTCAGCAGGATACGGACCTTTTTGCCGACCGGCAGAACGACCGGATTGTCCACTTCCAGCAGGTAATGTTCGCCCTTGGCTTCGGCGTTGGCGATCTGATCACGCGGCGTCGCCAGCGTACTGATGAACTTGATGCCGGCTTCCGGGTATTCGTACTGCCATTTCCATTGCATGCCGGTCACCTTGAGCACCATGTCGGCGCGCGTCTTGGTGTCCTCCATCGTGACGATGGCCTTGACGGCGGGAATGCCCATCAGCACGAAGTCGATGAAGAGCAGGATGGCAAAAGGGATCAGCACCCACAACCATTGCAGCGCGCTGCGCGGCCCGGTGAAATTGGCAGGCTGGTGGCCGACGCTCTTCCGGTGCTTGATCATCGAGTAGATCATGATCGCGAACACCACCACGAACAGAATGGTGATGATGAGCATGAACTCGTTATGGATGTGCAACGTCTCCCGCGCGATCGGCGTCACCGGTTCCGGGAAATTGAAGTTGTAGGCCGCGTTGGCGATACCGGGAAGAATGAATGCGATTGGCAGGCAAATGAATTTTTTGGGCCGCGCAACAAAACCAGCGGCCATTTTGCCCATCGTCGGAATTTCAAGCGATTCGCCTGCCATTCTGTTCCCTCCCCTTGTGAGAACTGATTGCAGCATTCAGAATCGATTTATCGAAAATAGTTCATAAATCTTTACTATGGATCGCCGCCTGTTTCTCGCTCTCCCGTGTTTTTTGTTCGCTTCCTGCGAGCGGACGCCGGTCGCATTTCGCAATACGGACCTGACCGGTGCCAGTTTCGGCCGTGGATTCGAGTTGAGTGACCATAACGGACAGCGCCGTTCGCTTGCGGACTTCCATGGGCGCGTGGTCGTGATCTTCTTTGGCTACACGTCGTGTCCGGATATCTGTCCGACGATGCTGGCACGGCTGGCCGAGGTGATGAAGGCGCTGGGGCCGGAAGCAAAGAAAGTGCAGGTCCTGTTCGTCACACTCGACCCGGAGCGTGACAGCGAGGCGCGGCTGAAGGATTTTGTCCCGTGGTTTTATCCATCGTTTCTCGGGCTGCGCGGCGATGGCGGCCAGATCAAGGCGGTTGCCGACGAATTCCGTGTCTTCAGCGCCCGCAAGGAGGTCGGTAGCGACCTTGGCTACGTACTCGATCATTCATCCGGCGCCTATGTTTTCGACCCGGCCGGGCGCTTGCGACTCTACGTTAAGGACACGGCCAGCGTAGATGATATCGCCGCCGATATCGGCGAGTTGCTGGCCGGGCGTTAGGAAAGCCGAATCACGGGGCTTTCGGCTGGCCGAAGGCGGGCAGGGTGATGTGAAAACGCATCGCCATCAGGCGCAAGACCAGCACGATGGCCATTGCCGCCCAAGCGGCGCTGACCGGCGGCACACCGATTTCCTGCAGTCCGATCAAGGCCAGCGCGCCAACCCAGGCGGCGGTGGCGTAAAGCTCGCCTTGCAGAAAGACTAGTGGAACGTCGTTGCACAGGATGTCGCGCAATACCCCACCTACGACGCCGGTGATCACCCCCATCAGGCTGGCCGCCAGCCAGGGCGTATGCCACTGCAACGCAACCTGGGTGCCGACGATGGTGAATAGCGCCAGACCGATAGCGTCGGGAATCAGGAACAGCTTTGGCGGCACCGCCAGTGAGCGGGCGATAAAAAAGGTGATCAGCCCGGTTGCGAGCGCTGTTATCAGGTAGGCCTGATCGGCAACCCAGAAGACGTTGCGGTCGAGCAGCAGATCGCGGATGGTGCCGCCGCCCAGCGCAGTGGCCACGCCGACCAGCAGGGCACCGATCAGGTCCATCTGCTTGCGACCCGAGTCGAGTACGCCGGTCAGTGCGTTGACCGCGACCGCGGCCAGACCGACCCAATAGAGGAGAGCGTCCATGCCCACCTCAGCGCAGACGTTCCTTCATCGCGCGCTGCGCTTCGCGCTTGGAATCTTTTTCCTGTTCGTCGCTACGCTTGTCGTGCTGCTTCTTGCCCTTGGCCAGCCCGACCTCGAGCTTGATGCGGCCGCGCGTGTAGTGCAGGTCGAGTGGCACCAAGGTGTAGCCGGCGCGTTCCACCTTGCCGATCAGTTTCATGATTTCGCTATCGTGCAACAGCAGCTTGCGGGTGCGGGTCGGATCGGGGTTGACGTGCGTCGAGGCCGTTGCCAGCGGGGTGATGTGCATGCCGATCAGGAAGATCTCGCCATTCCTGATGATGACGTAGGATTCCTTGATGTTCATCCGGCCGGCGCGAATGGCCTTGACCTCCCAACCCTGGAGGGCGATACCTGCCTCGTATTTCTCCTCGACGAAGAAATCGTGAAAGGCTTTTTTGTTGACCGTGATGCTCATGCCGCCGGACGATCCATTAAAA
>Ga0209310_1001812_pt1 | contig 14938 bp, 7 predicted proteins | sample AD_UKC030_MetaG_FD_184415 | JGI IMG/M metagenome (GOLD analysis project Ga0209310, IMG submission 184415) | Active sludge microbial communities of municipal wastewater-treating anaerobic digesters from USA - AD_UKC030_MetaG (SPAdes) (version 2) | ecosystem: Engineered > Bioreactor > Anaerobic >... | reverse complement strand
ACAAACCCGCCGTATAGGGCAACACCGTTGACCAGCGCGAACGCCGCCGTGCGCGGATCCATCGGCTCTGTCTGACGCGAGGCAACGTACACCCCCGAGGCTACCCAGATCTCACCAAACAATCCGTTGTAGAAGGCCGCCATGGACAGGGCCTCTTCCAAGCTGCTGAACGCCGTGGCCCAGCTCAGCCCGTCCCCACCGGGCAAGGCGGACGCCTTGACGTGTAGCACCTTGCTTGCCTCGTCATCCGCTTCGTGAGCCGTGACCCTCACCGGCGGGAAGCCGGGCACACTGACTTCGAACACCGCCGAGCCCAGAACCGCATCGGTGTCCTCGCTGGCCAAGAGAACCACCGTCTGGGGCGACAGGAAGCTCTGCGAATCGAAGGTGAGTGAAGCCCCCGACTGGACGGAGAGGTCGGAATCCCCCGATACGTGGACTACAGTAGCCACAACGGGCTGCTGGGGATCCCAGGCAAGAGCCACGGTGAACGTAGCGCTCCCACCTTCCGGCACGACCACCGGCTCGCCAAAGACAACAACCGGCTGATCCGCATGGCCCTCGAGCGCCCCAAGATCCACGATCGGACGGTTCCCCACTCCTGTGTCAACCTGGCGAGCGTCGTCGATGAACCGAGCATGGCCGAGCAGATCCGTGCCCGGGAGCCGATCCAACTCGGGGGTCACACCGTCGACGTCGACCTCGTTGTTGCCCGCGTCGATACAGGGGGAGACGGGAGACAGCAGGCCCACGTCGTCATCAGGCGTACCCATGACATCGTCCGCCCCGTCCGCGTCCACGAAGCGGGGATCACCGTCCAGGTTCCCAGCTCCCCAGATCAACGTCGCACCCACATGCTGGATGTCGGCTTCCCCCCCCGCAACGTCGCAATACGAAATCACCAACCGCCCCCCGGTGCCGCCCACGCTGATTTGGGACCCGCGCCCCGTACCCGTCGCGTTGCCCCACAGAACGCAGTTGGTCAGCGTAGGACCCTCGCCCGCAATGTGATTGATGCCACCCCCTGAGTTGTCCGCCCAGTTGCCGCTGAACGTACAATTCGTCACCGTCGTCCCCGGACAACTCACACTCTCGAATCCGCCGCCGCTTTGACCCACCGCTCTATTTCCGGTGAAAACACAGTTGACGATGCTCCCGGCACCGTAATAGATGGCCATTCCGCCGCCGTAAACGGCCTGGTTCTCATGAAACCGGCAGTTGATGACCCTCAGGTGTGCCTGATCGCCGCACATGCCGCCGCCATCGTTGTAGGACAGGTTCTCAATGAACGTGCAGTTCATGACTGTCGGACTGCCGCCGTTGCCGCTGCACATCCCGCCCCCGGCGTTGGTTGCCGAGTTGCCCTGGAACAGGCAGTGGGTCACGATGGGACTGCCGTTGTCGCTGTACAGGCCCCCGCCTTGGTAGTGCGCACCCTCCGCCCGGCCGCCGACTATCACGAACCGGTCCAGAATCGTGGACGCGTCCGTGTTGGTGGCGGTCACCACGTGGTAGCTGTTCTCGCTACGCGAGGGATCCTCCACACCGCCCACGTCGTTTCCGTACAAGTCGCCGCTCAGAATCGAGTCCACCGCCGGGTCGGCCGAGAACGGGTCCGGATCCACCGGACGCTCCCCCAGGCTCCTCTCCAGGCCCACAAACCCGCCGTATAGGGCAACACCGTTGACCAGCGCGAACGCCGCCGTGCGCGGATCCATCGGCTCTGTCTGACGCGAGGCAACGTACACCCCCGAGGCTACCCAAATCTGATCGGATGGCGCGGCCACCGCTAGGGCCGACTGGAGCTCGCTGAAGGCGTTCTCCCAACTGCCGCCGTTATTGGTTCCAGAAGCCTCCGTCTTCACGTACCAGACGGTGGCCGAAGATGGGGCGGCGGCGGTCAACAGGAGTATGCCTGCCGCACACCAATCACCCAGCTTCGCGTTCGTCTGCAATCCCATGCGTCAGCTCGTAATCCCGTCTCCGGTCAACCTCGCAGCGGGCGGTAGACTATCCGCCGGCCGACTGTCCCCTCTCCTCTGCCCTCTTGTCTGTCTCTTGTTTGTCCCGGACCACCATTGCCCTTGTTTCCTTTCCTCGCTCGTCACGAAGGGGGTATCTCCTGCTGCGTCTCGGCCATCTTCTCACGGATGTGCCGGAACGGAATGACCGAGTACTGTGAATCCACGTGGATGCCCTTGCGAATCCGAACGAACTGCCCATGGCCATCCGAGAATGCAAAGTTGTGGCTTGACCTCCGCTGATGCCAGTACGGAAACTCCTCAGGCACCGTCTCGTCCCAATTGTCCAGCCACGTATGGTCACCGATCAGAATGACCAGCGCCGGATCGTCGATTCGGTCACGCCGGATCCCGTCCAGCATGCCGGGCTTGGGTGGATACCCCCAGGGATCGCCGACCAGTTCGTTCCAGGCATCCCGGCAGGGACTCAGGAAGGGCACCCAGACGTTTCGCCCGACAAGCAGGGGGTTGGGAAAGTAGCTGGTCCCGTAGTACCCTACGGCTGTCGGCCGGACAAAGCTGGTGCCCTTGTCTGAAGGGCAGCGAAACACCTCGCCCCCGGCCCGCATGACCGGCGGCAATTTGAGGAAACTGTTGAGCGGCTTGGCAACCGGAGATCGGGGGTCGGAACCGAAATAGGAGGATCCGGCCCCCTGCAGCCCGCCGTAGTTGCATTCCAGGTTCATGCCCGTGGGAAACTGGCCGTGTGAGCCGTCAAGGTACATCGACCAGGCGAGGTGAATCTGCTTAAGGTTGGCCAGGCAAGTCGCTCGCCGAGACTGCTCGCGGGCCGCGCTCAGGCTGGGCAGGAGGGTCGCGGCCAGCAAGGCGATGATCGCGACGACGATCAAGACCTCCAGGAGGGTAAACGCGCCCGTCCATCGAAACGGCCGCCGGGGTCGCTCACGGTCGCCCTGGAGCATCATTTCACACCGCCTTCCTCCACGGGTGATGACGCCGGGGTAGTGGAGGCACCGCGGAGTTGCCGGAGCCGCGCTGCCGCCGATCTGCTGAACAAGTTGTCTTTCTGGCTGGATGCGTGGACGCACTCCTCGAACTGCTCGCGGGCCTGCTCGTTCCGGCCCGCCTGAAGATGCTTTTCGGCAAGGACAAAGTGATAGAGGGGAGCGGCACCGGGCAGGAGGCTCGCCTGCAGCTGTTCAACGGAAACGTCTCCGTCAACCAGGTATTGCATGGCCAGTCGTTCGGCCGAATCCACCTTGAGTTCCTCCAGGATGGCCTTGGCACGGTCCAACCGGCCGGCCTGCCACTCCAGCAGAATCCAGCCGATCGCCTGCTGACGGAGAACCTGTTGTCCATCCACAAGGAATCTGTCCATGTCGTGGTAGGCAATCTGCGTGCTCTTGTCGCTGACTTTCTGGAGTCTGAGGGCCTGTTGCGCCTGCCGCATATAGTGGTACACGATCCCACTGAAACCGAGGAGAGCGACCAGAAAGGCAGCGATCACCGAGGTGTGGAAATAGTGCTTGAGCGCCAGTTTCCTGAGGACATACAGGGTGCTGTCGCGCTTGGCCTCGATCGGCTCGCCGCCGAGGTAACGCCGCACGTCTTCGCCGAGGGCTTCTACGGATTGGTACCGTCGCTCACGATCCTTGGTTAACGCTCTCAGCAGGATCGTCTCAACGTCGTTGCTGATGCGACGCTGGATAGCTGATGGGCGGACGGGTTCGGCTTCGGCAATATTGCGGAGCACCTCGGCCACATGCCCGGTGGACACATAGGGGCACCGACCGGTAAGCATCTCGTACAGAATGACGCCGAGGGAGTACACGTCTGAACGAATGTCAATCCCCGCCGTGTCCGGGGCGGCGAGTTCGGGACTCATGTACGCCAGTGTGCCCATCAGCCCGGGACCTCCGAAGAGCGAATGAGTCACGTCCATGGCCGGGTCGATGAACCGCGCCAGGCCAAAGTCGAGCACGTGAGGAACCCCCGCCGGATCGACCAGGATGTTGCGCGGCTTGAGGTCACGATGAATCACGCCACGCTGATGCGCGTAATGAACGGCGCGGCAGATCAGCAGGAACAGCTCGAGTCTCTCCCGCAAGGAGAGATCCTCGCCTTCGCAGTACTCCGTCAGCGGCTCGCCATCGATCAACTCCATCGTGAAGTAATGCTGCCCGTCACCGGTCTGTCCGGCGTCGTAGATCCTCGCGATCGACGGGTGGTTGAGCTGCCCGAGCGCTTCGATCTCCCTCTGGAACAGCCTGAAGTGGTAGTGATCGGAGCTGCCGGAGGATCGCATGACCTTCAGGGCCACGCGGCGCTTCGGTTCCGCTTGCTCGGCCTCATACACCACCCCCATGCCGCCCACCCCCATCTCGCGGAGAATCCGGTAGGGGCCAATTCTCTCGGGAAGCCCGCGCGATGGGGCGGCGGAATCTCCCGGGCGGCATTCCTGCCGGAAGGCCGCGAGAATCAGCCTCTCCTCGCCTGTCGGCGATTGAGGCTGCTGACCGGGAGCGAGCCCCTCACTGGCCATGTCGCAGGCTCCAATCTCCCCTCCCCTGAGATAGGAGGACATCCAGGCCGTCCACTCACGACGAAGTGGAGAAAAACCTCGAGGTTGAACCCAGGATCTGATGTAGCCGATCGTGGGCTCTTGACCTCAGCATGAAGACGGCCCCTTCACTCCTCCCCATCTCCCTGGCCACCTGTCCCACCGGGCACTCCTGCAGGTCATACAGGGTCACCACGCGGCGGTAATCCTCCGGTAGCTGTTCGACGGCTCGTTCCAGGGCCTGGATCGCCTCGGCATTCCGAACGAGGGTACTCGGCCCTGCCTGGCTGCCGGTCAGAACCTGAACCAGCTCTGCGTAGGACAGAGCGCCGCCAACCCGCTCGACCCGCCGCCGGTCGCCCTCCCGCTTCTTCCGCTCAAGACCCTTGATCGCGTCCTTCAGATTCCGACGGGCAATGGACCTCAGCCAGGCTTCAAAGCGGCCCTCGTCTTCCCCAGAAAACTGGGCGATCTTGAAGATCGCGTCGGCGTAAGTCTGCTGCATGACATCGTCATCGGACAAGACCGCTTGCCACCGGCGCGGAATGCGTCCCTTCAAGGCCAGGCGGATGGCCGGCCCGTGGCGATTCAGGAGCTCCATGAGCGCCTCGCGATCGCCGCGAACAGCATGGTCCAGGACTATTCGATCGGCTGACTCCATACGTGCATCCCGAACCCGTGGCCCAGACGTGATTGAAGCGACACTGTGCATTCAGTTTACATCCTTCAGGCCGGGCGTTCAAGTCATCTCCGAAGCGTCATGGGTACGACTTCCTGAATGGCTGGAGGCAGCCTCCTGGTCGACGACCTCGAAAACCCGTCACCGGTTTCCAGGAATGCTCCAATCCTGGAAAGCGTCCTGCCTACCGCATGTTGGGCGTGAGTAACGCCCGCAACTGTCCTCTATCTAGGGTGCCGCCGACCGGAGGACCGCATGAGGCGGGAGGAGCTGACGATGAGACGTGTTCCGCGGATTCCAGAGTGGGCCACAAAGACAGAGGACCATGCGAGGGTCAACGTCAGCATCGAGAGAACGTCTGACGGGTCGACCATCATCCACCTTTGGGAACCAGCCATTGCAGTCCATCAGTTCGAAGCTGTAATCACTGCCGCACTCACTCAGGAATCCGGCTCTTGTCCGCGTCAACTCGTCTTTGACTTCGGCTCCGTGACTGAGCTGGTGGCTCCGTGGAGCCTCATCTTCGCGTTGCTGATACGTCTGTCGCGGCAGAAGCAAGTTCGAATCCGAGGCCTGCACGGGCAGCCGTTAGGCGCAGCGTGGATCAATCGGCACAACGCCGAGGTGCGCCGGATGATGGAGCCTGCAACGCAGAAGGGCGAGAGCGTGCCAGTGCGGTGTCAGCAGTGAGTACAGCGTTCCTGTTGTCCTCGCCGAGCAGTGGCGCGCGGCGATCGGCCCGGTGACGGGTCGGCCCGCTCAGGTGGTCGGCAGATCAACATGGGAGGATTCCATCATGTGTAGGGCACGAACAATCATCGGGCGTTGGGCGGCCTGTCTGATCATGCCGGCCTTTCTGGTTGGCCAGGGATGTCCATCGTTGACCGTTCCACGAATCAACAGCCCGCCCACGGCCGACGCAAGACCGGACCTTGAGACGAAACCCGGCGATTTCACCTTCGTCGTCGGCCAAGAAGGGGGAACGATCACGCTCACGGATGCCGCGAGCCCTCTGAATGGTGCGACGTTAGACATACCTGCGGATGCCCTGCCCAAGGACACCGAGATCACTGTTACAACCCTCCTGTCGCAAGCACTTGAACAACAGCTTGGGCCGTTACCTGAAGGTTTCATCTTCTGGGGAGGCATCTGCCTCGATGGAGCCGGCACATCTCTGAACAAGCCCGTGCAGATCACCCTACCCAATCCCCAGGGCGCCCAGGCAACCGATCAGCTGCTTGTAGGGGAGGTAGTGAGTCTACCAGGTATCGCCACGCCTCTGTTTGTTTATAGGGGACAAGCTCATGCTGGCTCTCCGATCACCTTCACCGTCCCTGGTGTGGGGTCCTTCGCGATAACCAGTGCCTCCGATCCCTTCGCCATAGTAAAGGGGACGTTTGTGGACACCCTGGGCAATCCCATGTCCGAGGCGGCGATTACGTCATCGTTTAGCCGACCTTTCGTGGCATGGACTGGCTCTGACGGTCGATTCGAGTTGCCTGCCGGGCCAGCAGGCAGCCGGCCGGCAATCATGGGGGTGCGGCCACTCAATGATGAAGGGATTGCCGGCCTCGGCATCCAAGGCATCCCGATACCGGATGCACCACCAAGCTCCTTGACCGATCTGGTGGTGAGGCTCGTGGCCGGTGCCTTTGATTTGCCCGAACCGCCATCGGGCTGCGCTTGTGATCCATGCCCTGTGGCGCCACCCGTATTCCTTTCACCCGGCCAAACAGGCCCGTCTTTCCAGGTCTGCCCGGGGGAGTCCATACAGATTCACCTGGCAGGTCTCGCCAACGTCTTTGTTCCAGGGATGCAGACCGTCTTTGTTCCAGGGGCGCAAATCCCGAACGTCATTGATCTCGCCATGGCCCTGTGGTCTGGATCACTCTGCCTTGTCACCCAGGTCACGTTTTCAACGGATGACCCGGCTGTCGCAACGTTTCAGCGGACGCCCGAGGCCAACTCTGGCCTGCTCAAGGGTGTGTCGTCAGGGACCACCACCTTGCGCGGTACAGTGTCTATACTCTGTTTGAAGCCCTGTTTTCCGTTCGCTGCTGCCTGTCCTTGTTACCTGACCGCGGCACCCGCCGAGGTTGTGGTTCCCCGGTTTCCGTGTTCCTGCCAACAGTTGGTAGAGGTCCTCCTTGCCAAGCAGGATGAGCAGATGGCCGTCGCGGCTGAACTCATGGAACTAAGGTCCAATCCAGAGGTCGATCCTGAACGCTGGGGCCTCCTGGTGAGACAGGTGCAACGCATGCAGTGCTGTGAGATGGCCCCCATTGCCCAGAAGATGCTCGAGCAAGGATGCGCCGTGTCAGATCCAAAAACCCTCGCTTGGGCCCAACAGATTCTCACCGTGATGGATTCAACATGTGTTTCTCCGTGACGGCAGCGGTGACTCCAGTGCTCCTGATTGCTCGTTGAGCAGTGGCACGCGGCGATCGGCCCGGTGACGGGTCGGCCCGCTCAGGTGGTCGGCAGATCAACATGGGAGGATTCGATCATGTGTAGGGCACGAACAATCATCGGGCGTTGGGCGGCCTGTCTGATCATGCCGGCCTTTCTGGTTGGCCAGGGGTGTCCATCGTTGACCGTTCCACGAATCAACAGCCCGCCCACGGCCGATGCGGGACCGGACCTTGAGAGGAGACCCGGCGAGCGGGCCACGCTCGACGCCGGCGGCAGCAGCGACCCGGACGGCGACTCGCTCTCGCATTCCTGGAGCAAGATCCGTCAGCCGCAGGACTATGTGCTGGAGGCGGGCGTCACGGCCACGCCGTCCTTCGTTCCGCCGGTCGAGGGCGTTTACGAGCTGGCCGTGACCTGCTGCGACCCGAACGGGAGCTGCGATACGGACACGGTCAAGGTCACGGTGGGCTGCGGCTGCGAGTGCAGCTCTCCGTACCCCTTGGCTCGCGCGCGGACCGACCTGGATACCGTTGACGAAGGGGCGACCTGCACGCTCAGCGGGACCATTTCCGAGGACCCCTGCGGCCTGCCCCTGACGGCCAGCTGGCGGCAGACGGGCGGACCGCCGTGGGTGGACCTGATCGGCCGGTATGCGATGACACCCGTATTTGCCGCGCCGCCGGTAGAGCAGGACACGCAGGTCACGTTCCAGCTGACGGTCAGTAACGGGACACATAGTGACACCGACACGGTGACGGTCACAATTCGCAATCTAGCGGAAGCGCCCTTTGACGGATGCCCAAGCGACCCAAACAAGATGGCCCCGGGATTGTGCGGCTGCGGCGTGCCGGATACGGACACGGACGGCGATGGGACGCCCGATTGCCATGATGGCTGCCCGAACGACGCGAACAAGACGGCTCCGGTCAACTGCGGGTGCGGCACACCGGACACGGATACCGACGGCGATGGGACATCCGATTGCGTGGACAAATGCCCGGCAGACTCCTCCAAAACAGCCCCGGGAACCTGCGGCTGCGGAGAAACCGATACAGACACGGACGGCGATGGGACGCTCGACTGTAAAGATGGCTGCCCGGACGATCCGAACAAGACGGCTCCGGGCAACTGCGGGTGCGGCACACCGGACACCGATACGGACGGCGATGGGACGCCTGACTGCCGCGATGGCTGCCCGGACGATCCGAACAAGACGGCGCCCGGCGAAGGCGGTTGCGGCGTGCCGGATACGGACACGGACGGCGATGGCATCCCGGACGCGGAGGACAACTGCGTCAATCATGTCAATCCGGGGCAGGCGGATGAGGACGGCGACGGCGTCGGTGACGCGTGCGACAATTGCCCGAGCGTTGCCAATTCTGGCCAGGCAGACGCGAATGCGGACGGGATCGGCGACGCCTGCGAGCAGGTCGGATGTACGGGTGACGCGCCCGCGGGCGGGCCGATCTCATCCGGCCAGATTCTGCGCGGCGACATCGATGACCCATTGGACACGGACGTATTCACCTTTGAGGGAATCGCCGGCCACAGAGTGCACATTGTGGTGACTGTATCAAGCGGGCTTCTTTCCCCCTACATTCGCCTGTACGCTCCGGGCTCAAGCTCATGGTATAATAGGGATTGGGGCAAGCTCGACGACCCGGCGATCATGGAGCAGCAGCTCCAAACACCCGGCACATACACGATCCTCGTTACTGACTCTTCGCTGAACGAGACGGGGACCTATAGGCTCAGTCTTCAGGGTTTTTGACCAGGCTCATCAGGCGACGAGGCACGAGATGATCTGGGTCAGAACAACGCGGCTGCTCTGAGAATCACAGGACGGCACTAGGCTTTCGGCAACTGCCACGGGTCGCGGCGGGGGCGGTCGAGCCAGGTGTTGGCCTCGTGGTCATCGATGAACCGCCAGCGCTGCGGGTCCCAACGCAAGGCCCGGCCGTACCAGTAGGTCAGATTCACGAGGTGACAGACGGCTACCGAGCGGGCCCCGATCTCCACCTCGGCGATGGGGCGCTTGCGCGACCTGATGCAGTTGATCCAGTCGCGGTGATGGCCGGGGGACTCGGGCAGGTGAACGTCGTCCTTGCCGAGCGGATCCTTGGCGATGGAGGCCGGCTCACTCTCGAGCTTGCCGCGCTCAATGTGAAGCTGGCCCTTGTCGCCGAAGAAGGTGCATCCGGTGGGGCCGCGAACGTGCTCCATCTCGACCCCGTTCTCATAAAAGAGCTTGGCGCCGAGGCCATCCTTGGGGTTCTCAGGGGGTGCAGTCCGCACCGGGCCGGAGGCGTCCATGTCCAGGGCCCACTGGGCGATGTCGAAGTAGTGCGCGCCCATGTCTGTCAGGCCGCCGGCGTATTCGCGGTAGGACCGCCAAGCGGGGAAGTGGTTGTGTACGCCGCGGGGGCTGAGGATCGAGTTGTACGGGCGATCGGGGGCGTAGCCGAGCCACAAGTTCCAGTCGAGGCCGGGCTCAGGGTCCTCGGCGGGCAGGTCGCACCACTTGCTGGGTCCGCCGATGCCGCCCACGGTCACCCGACGGAGTTTGCCCAGCCGGCCGCTGCGCACGAGTTCGCAGGCCTGGCGGAAGGGGCCGAACACGTTCGAGCGCTGCTGGCTGCCGGTCTGCACGATCCGATGGTGTTTGCGCGCGGCCTCAATGCAGCGTTGGGCCTCGGCGAGGGTCAGGGTCAGGGGCTTCTCGCAGTAGACATCCTTGCCGGCCTTGCAGGCCTCGATGAGCGGGATCGCGTGCCAGTGGTCGGGGGTGGCGATGACCACGGCGTCGATGTCCTTGCGGGCCAGCAGTTCGCGGAAATCGTTGTACTCCGCGCAGCCCTTGTAGTCGGCCTTCCCGGCGTAGGCTTTCTCCACGCGGTTCTTCGCGTGCTGGCGACGGCTCGTGTCCACGTCACTGACCGCCAGGGCCTGGACGTCGGCGAACCTCAGCAGTTCGCTCAAGTGGTAGTCGTTGGCCATCTTGCCGACGCCGATGTAGCCAATGGTGAGGCGCTCGCTGGGGGCGGCGCGGTCGGGGCTGCCGAAGACGGTTCGCGGGACGATCATGGGGGCGGCGACTGCGGCGCTTAGGCCGGTGACGAATTGACGCCTGCTGATGTTGCGGGCGGGTGTGGACATGCGATCTCCTTCCGGTTCACAGGCTGGCGGCATGATAACCGGATTGGGCGAGGGGGGCACTCCGATGCGGTGAGGAGCGAGGGACGAGGGGTGAGGCGCGACAAGGAGACGTACCGCTCTTGGGGAGACCGTGCAGCCGTCCTCGTTCAAGATCTTCAGGCCACCCCGAGATCCGACGACGCCCGGCTCACACATCCTGTAGTCGTGGTGGGAAGCGGCATCCTCGAGCGTGCGATCAGGCTTCTTGTGGCCGAGAATCGAGGTTGCGGGCCGATAACGTTCGGTTCGTGTGCTTGAATTGGTTCTACACCACGTGGCGACTGACCCAACGCCTGACCCACTCAGGAGACAAGGTTCGCATGACACTCGACATATCCGCGTCCGTCGCGGAGGCCTCATGCGAAGAACCTCAACCCAAGCTGTTCCATCACCTGTTTGCGATGGCACCAGTCGACCCTGCGGCTCGATTGCCACCGCTGTGATTCGGCCGATGTGTCCCTCCAGGGTGACCTGCAGGGTTCCACTCTCCACATCCAGCACTCGGGCGAGGCATTCCTCAGCCACGACCAGCGTCCGACTGTCGGGCGAGAACGTGGCGGAACGGGGGTGGGGGTAGCAGTCAAAGTCGAATGGGACCGTCCAACGTGGCGCGTCGGGTGCATCGGCCGTCCACAGATCGCCGCTCGCGGGCGTCTCACTCCTCAGGAAAATACGCTGTCCGCAGGGAGACACGCGGACAGCAAAACGGTCATCAGAACCGGTGTTGATCTGCCAAGCGAGACGTGGGTGCCATGACGCGCCTGAAAGGGTGGCTCCTACCGCGCCCGTTGTATCAGTTGGCCGGATGGGTGTTCTCGAAGGTCTGCTCCGATGGGAACTCAGCGTGCGGTTGCTGTTCGGATGGCACCGCAATCGGCATGGGGACAGGCAACTCCTGAATTGTAGATGCGACCGGAATCCTGAATCCGGCCAGGCGCTGCAGAACCGCCTCCAGGTTCCAGACGGCGAGTTCACCATTTGAGCGACCCTCCGCCAGGGCCGCGGCATCCGAAGACCATTCTAAGCTCCAGATACTGTTGTTTTCAGGGGGTAAGCTGAAGAGCACACGATCGGCTGCATGATCATAGACGAGGAGACGGTTGGCGGGCCCGCGCAGCCAGCCAGCGGCCTTGCCCACTGACCGCCGTTAAACACTGGTCAGACTTCTCTGTAGTCGTGGCGATTTGTGAGTTGGAACACCAATCGTATGTCGCAGTCGAGTTGTCTTGCCCGACAAACCGCAGCCAGTGCCCATCAGGTGTGAAATGGAGGGAGTAGACGGGGAATCGCACAGTTAGGCGTCGCTCCGGCGATGGTCCTGCTTGCGGGTCGTTGGGTGGTTCACTGGACATGGATGCACCTGGCGCGCATGAACTCAGCGTGGGATGAGCATGAAGCCTCAAGTATGGAGGACACCACCCCTGTAGTCTCCTGACAGTGGGATACCGGCTCGTTTCGCTCTCGTGCGGATCCTGACTCCGAACCGGCTGCGGGTGCCGGCTGCGTGAGCGGCCGAGGCGCCGCAGGACTACCCGCCGGTTGTGTTGTCGGCTGGGTGGTCAATTGGGCGTTGATTTCGGCGGAGGAGGACTTGAGCACGAGGTTAAGGGCTTGATGACGGAGAACTTGGTCCAACGACTTGTCGTCCTCGATCGCTGCGGCGACCTTGGCCCAGTCGCCGAGGCGATCGTGCAGCGAGGTCACCATTGGTTTGGCTTTCTCCATCGCTGCGAGAGCCGCCTGCCGCTCAGCGTAACGCTGGGCGTAGGTCGCAGTGTCCCAGATCCTCACACTTGTATCATCAGATGCCGTGACAATGAGGCTGCCGTCTGGGCTGAAGGTGATGTCCCGAATGTAGCCTGTATGACCTCGAAGGATAGCTACCTCTTTCCCCATGGTTGTATCCCAAATCGTGGCGGTGTTGCTCCTTCCAGTTGTCACGATCCGCCTCCCGTTTGGACTGTGGGTCACCTGCAGGATCTCACTGGCATGGCAGTCAAGCTTGGCTACCTCCGCCCAAGTGGCTACGTTCCAGATTCTGGCTGTGCCATCATCGGACAACGTCACGATCTGCGTCCCGTCCGGACTGAACTCGGCTCCTTCCACCGTGTCGGTGTGTCCTCGGAGCACGGCCACCTCCGTCCCGCTGGCTGCGTCCCAGAGTCTGGCGGTCTTGTCGTCCGAACCCGTGACGATGCGTGTGCCATCTGGGCTATAGGCAACACACCTGAGATGGGAGGTGTGACCCCGAAGCGTGGTAACCTGATTTCCGGTAGGCGTATCCCACAACCTTGCGGTTGAGTCATCGCACAGTGTGACAATCCGCTGACCGAGCGGAGAGAAAGCGAAGCGACCTGTATTCCACGCACAACTCCCAAGATTGGCCACCGCAGCTCCGGTGGCGGCGTCCCACAATCTGGCTGTGTGGTCGTATGCTCCGGTGACGATGCGTGTGCCGTCCGGACTAAAAGCAACCGAGTCGATCCCCTCAGTGTGACCCCGTAAGGTGGTCAACTCGGCGCCCGTGGCCATATCCCACACCTTGGCCGTCTTGTCCATCAATCCTGTCACGATTCGTCTGCCGTCGAAGCTGACATCGATTGCACCGACCGCGTCGGCGTGGCCGCGCAGCGACGCTAACTCCGCTCTCGTAGCCGTATCCCACAGTCTGACTACACCATCGTCAGATACGGTAATGATACGTTCGCCGTGTGGGGTGAACACAACGTCGGAGATCCCTTTCACGTGTCCCCGGAGCGTGGCCGCCCCGATCCAAGGCGTAGTGTCCCACAATCTGGCTGTGACGTCGCTAGCCAGGGTGACGATCCTCTTGCCGTCCGGGCTGAACTCTCCGAACATGATTGCACCAGGATGGCCCAGGTAAGTGGTCAGCTCTGCCCCCGTGGCTGGGTCCCAAAGTCTGGCGGTGCCGTCCTCAGATGCTGTAAGGATTTTCCCGCTGTCGGGGCTAAACTCGACATCCTGGACTCTGTCGGTGTGCCCGTTGAGCATGACCGATTGGGCCCCGGTGGCCACATCATATACTCTTGTCGTGTAATCTTCTCCAGAAGTCGTGATGACCTTCCTGCCATCAGGGCTGAAAGCAACGTACCAGACACTGCCGGAATGGCCGCGGAGCGTAGTGAGTTCGCCACCGGTAGCGGTATCCCACAGCTTGACAGCGTTTTCCCCAGACCATGTCGCGACCTGTTTGCCATCCGGGCTGAACATCGCACGAGAGGCCCGGCCTGTACTTCCACGGAGCGCCAGCACCTCCGCCCCAGTCTCGGCGCTGCAGAGCCTAGCTCCTCGATCTCCGGAGTACGTGAAGACCAATGTGCCATCTGGGTTGAAAGATGTCGCGCCCGGGTGGTCGCGGAAAGTCGTGATCTCCATCCCTGTGGCGGTGTCCCATAGTCTGCTCATGGTTTCGTCAAAGCAATGCGTGAGAATACGCTTGCCATTTAGGCCGAAAGCAACATGGTCGACGGCATCGCTATGGCCACCAAGCATTGCCACTTCAGCCCCAGTGGCCGCATCCCAGAGCCTCGCCGTGCGATCGTCAGATCCCGTGGCAATCAGCCTGCCATCCTGATCGAACACAACCGTCCAGACGGCATCGGTATGCCCGCGGAGCGCGGCGAGTTCGGCACCGGTAGCTGCATCCCACAACTTGGCCGTGTTATCCTGAGACCCCGTGACGATACGCTTACCGTCCGGGCTGAAGCTGGCACACAGAACCTCCTTCGTGTGTCCGCAACACCTGACTAACAAAAGGCCGGTGGCGGCGTCCCATAACCTAGCCGAGCTGTCTTCAGACCTTGTGATGATCCATTTGCTATCGGGGCTAAAGTGAACGCAGGGGACCCAGGCGTTCCTGTGAATTGCGCGAATGCCTTGAATCGTTGTGATGCTTTGATCACACATCGCAGCGAGATGGAACCACTCCCATTGCCGCAGGCTCTGTGGACACTGGTTCAACCGCGTTTTGGCAGTGCCCACATCATTGGCCCGCAGCGCCGCATCTGCAGCTGCTATGTTGGCGATGTAGGCCTGGAACTCCGCGCCTTGTCGTTGCTGGTCGGCCCGGTCGCGTTCGGCTGCCACCTG
>Ga0209310_1001810_pt1 | contig 14962 bp, 10 predicted proteins | sample AD_UKC030_MetaG_FD_184415 | JGI IMG/M metagenome (GOLD analysis project Ga0209310, IMG submission 184415) | Active sludge microbial communities of municipal wastewater-treating anaerobic digesters from USA - AD_UKC030_MetaG (SPAdes) (version 2) | ecosystem: Engineered > Bioreactor > Anaerobic >... | reverse complement strand
AGGTTTCGCCTGCAAGTCCGTTTGTTGTCTTAGATCCCAATTCTTCATCAAACCACAACTGGATGAAGTAAGATTATGGAATACAGCTCGGTTGTCTTAGATCCCAATTCTTCATCAAACCACAACAATAGCCCACCTATCAAGCCCTACCATAAAGTTGTCTTAGATCCCAATTCTTCATCAAACCACAACATTCAAGTGCAGCCTGTGCAAGCCTGAAAGTTGTCTTAGATCCCAATTCTTCATCAAACCACAACGATGCCATCATTTACCACAACCACCTCCAGTTGTCTTAGATCCCAATTCTTCATCAAACCACAACTATTCAGGCCATCATTTAATTCTTTTGCAGTTGTCTTAGATCCCAATTCTTCATCAAACCACAACCGCTGATCTCTATGCGATAATCTGCCGTGTGTTGTCTTAGATCCCAATTCTTCATCAAACCACAACTATGCAGAGGCAAAGAGAAAACAAACCTAGTTGTCTTAGATCCCAATTCTTCATCAAACCACAACAACCGGGGTAATCCTGCAGTTTAGGAAATAGTTGTCTTAGATCCCAATTCTTCATCAAACCACAACACTCTCCAGGTTCCCCTGCAAGAAGGGTGTGTTGTCTTAGATCCCAATTCTTCATCAAACCACAACATAATCTACAGTTTTACTATCCGATGGTTTGTTGTCTTAGATCCCAATTCTTCATCAAACCACAACATCCATCGTGTAAATAGCTGCAAGGAAGCGGTTGTCTTAGATCCCAATTCTTCATCAAACCACAACTAACGAAGGTTTCGCCTGCAAGTCCGTTTGTTGTCTTAGATCCCAATTCTTCATCAAACCACAACTGGATGAAGTAAGATTATGGAATACAGCTCGGTTGTCTTAGATCCCAATTCTTCATCAAACCACAACACAAAAGGTTCGGTGGCGTTAGTAAAAGGAGTTGTCTTAGATCCCAATTCTTCATCAAACCACAACATAAACGGCCTTATCTCCCAATACACTTCAGTTGTCTTAGATCCCAATTCTTCATCAAACCACAACAACCGCCGTTTGCAGATTATAACGGGTACGGTTGTCTTAGATCCCAATTCTTCATCAAACCACAACATGAATCCGACATAAGAGAAGAGGAAAAGAGTTGTCTTAGATCCCAATTCTTCATCAAACCACAACTTAACCCTTTGATGTTAACAACCGGATAGGTTGTCTTAGATCCCAATTCTTCATCAAACCACAACAATAACCTGAAAGCAAAAGCACAGTATGTGTTGTCTTAGATCCCAATTCTTCATCAAACCACAACAGCAGCCACTACTACGATAATATTGCGTAGTTGTCTTAGATCCCAATTCTTCATCAAACCACAACCCATGCCGTTTGCAGAGTATAACGGGTACGGTTGTCTTAGATCCCAATTCTTCATCAAACCACAACCCGGCAGGATCGCGGTCAATAACCACGTTGTTGTCTTAGATCCCAATTCTTCATCAAACCACAACACCGCCGCCGCGATTGATGAACTCAATAATGTTGTCTTAGATCCCAATTCTTCATCAAACCACAACCTGTCTGCAATGGCCTTTGCGGTGGCAAACGTTGTCTTAGATCCCAATTCTTCATCAAACCACAACATAAGCGGGGCAACTCGCGCAGCCATACCGTTGTCTTAGATCCCAATTCTTCATCAAACCACAACACAATCAAAACCAAAGAACTGATGAAAGAAGTTGTCTTAGATCCCAATTCTTCATCAAACCACAACACCACAAGGTTACTACGGCTATTGCGATCAGTTGTCTTAGATCCCAATTCTTCATCAAACCACAACGTTTGTGTTACACGGCTGTTCAACGGCTGTGTTGTCTTAGATCCCAATTCTTCATCAAACCACAACGGAGATAAGACCGCCTTTAAAAATAAAGAGTTGTCTTAGATCCCAATTCTTCATCAAACCACAACTGTATCACCTCTCCTGTATGATCGTTGTAGTTGTCTTAGATCCCAATTCTTCATCAAACCACAACATAATCAACGGTTTTGCTGTCCGATGGCTTGTTGTCTTAGATCCCAATTCTTCATCAAACCACAACTTCATTCTGCTTAACTATTTCCCCGGGTAAGTTGTCTTAGATCCCAATTCTTCATCAAACCACAACACAATGTCTGTAAGCATCCTTGCACTGTGCGTTGTCTTAGATCCCAATTCTTCATCAAACCACAACGTATCACATCTCTGATATAAAACGACGGCAGTTGTCTTAGATCCCAATTCTTCATCAAACCACAACCGAATTATCAGTATTGAACGGATAAAACACGTTGTCTTAGATCCCAATTCTTCATCAAACCACAACGCTGTTGCGGTTGAACACTGCGGCGGTGCCGTTGTCTTAGATCCCAATTCTTCATCAAACCACAACCTGTTATAATTGCACGCATCACATTCATCCGTTGTCTTAGATCCCAATTCTTCATCAAACCACAACGCCGGTGTTGCTCATGGCAAATGGTACCAGTTGTCTTAGATCCCAATTCTTCATCAAACCACAACCCCCATTCCTATGGTATGCACAGAAAAGAGTTGTCTTAGATCCCAATTCTTCATCAAACCACAACATCATCCAGCGCGATCTGAAAGGCCACACAGTTGTCTTAGATCCCAATTCTTCATCAAACCACAACGCTTTGATTACAAACTCAGGGAACCACCCGGTTGTCTTAGATCCCAATTCTTCATCAAACCACAACCGATACAAGTTTACCATTAACCAGGTCTCCGTTGTCTTAGATCCCAATTCTTCATCAAACCACAACCATTGGCTGTGCTGGCCGCACCAAGGGCGTGTTGTCTTAGATCCCAATTCTTCATCAAACCACAACCATCAAAGGAGACGGGGTTGATGCCCTGATGTTGTCTTAGATCCCAATTCTTCATCAAACCACAACATGTACCAGCCTTGATACTTCTTTTCTGAGTTGTCTTAGATCCCAATTCTTCATCAAACCACAACAAGCCTGAACAACTTTTTGCACAATACTAGTTGTCTTAGATCCCAATTCTTCATCAAACCACAACTAAAGGCGGTTGATCTTTTCAATCTCCCGTAGTTGTCTTAGATCCCAATTCTTCATCAAACCACAACGCTGTTGGCGCTGATCCCAAACAGGTTGAGTTGTCTTAGATCCCAATTCTTCATCAAACCACAACAGGCGCGATGTGCGGGTAAATCCGGGTGCTGTTGTCTTAGATCCCAATTCTTCATCAAACCACAACGCTATTGCGGTTAAACACGGCGGCGGTGCGTTGTCTTAGATCCCAATTCTTCATCAAACCACAACTATGAATGGCTGATCACAAACACGTTTGCGTTGTCTTAGATCCCAATTCTTCATCAAACCACAACCTGGGTTGCCAAAAGGCTGTATTATCAATGCATTCAGCGAATTATTCGCAAGAAAAAATGCTTTGAACCCACAGGAAGCAGAAAGATAAAGCTGGGTTTATCATTTCAAGATTTCAAAGAACAAAGGTAACCTAAAATCAAAACAGTTCTAATTGTCTGGGCACATTAGGTAATGGTGCTGGCTTTTGACCATAAAAGTTAATAATGTCACCATACTGCTTATCAGTAATCAACAAAATGCTTACCTGCCCATATTCTGGCACACAATTTTTAATCCTTTTAATATGCACATCGGCACTTTCTCGGCTTGCACAATGCCGGTTATAGACAGAAAACTGCATCATGCAAAATCCATTCTTCATCAACCGCTTTCGGAAATCAGCTGCAATCTTCCTTTCTTTCTTCGACACTACGGGTAGGTCGAAAAAAACAAATATCCACATGACATGATATGCGTTGATACTTGAATAGTACATTGTTTAACAATAACCTGTTGATTGTAATGCAGGGTATAGAATTTTTTTTGATTCACCAGTAAAACAACGTGAGAGCGAAGCTGTAGTCATTGAAATAGCAACCATCAATGGTCTTTTAATCTTATCTATCAATACATCAGCTGACAACACTTCTAATATTGTCAATTTCACTTCCGCTGTCAGGTCTGCAATGTTAGGATTGCTTTTGTGTAATTCAAACACGAGTTTGTCAATATATGGTCGATATGGTTCCATGATATCATCTGCCAGGCAAAAACTGTTGTACCGATTATGATGATGTATTCCTAAGGTGGGGAGTAATCCCGACCCGGATAAGGCTCTGGCTACAGCTGCTCTGAGTATTATGTATCCGTAATTGAGCATATTATTAGGGGGTATGCCATATCGATCTCGTTCAAATTCATTGCCAAATAGCCGTTTCCAGTAGATTCTGGCAGCAGCACCTTCACGATTTGTTGTGTCGCCACTTTTTACATCCTTTTGATATGCAATTAATTCCGAGTGTTTCTTTTCACAAAATGCAAGCAATGCTGCTTGGTTTGCAATTTTTGCTTCGACAGTCTGCTTCCAAAGATTCTTCTTTAATGGTTCGGTCGCATTCATCTGTTGGGAAAAAAGTTCGGTTTGGATGTTATGGCTATCCAGATTCAACAGCATCGAGGTTGGCAAATGTTTTTTATCACAGATTACAACCCCTACGTTATACACGCTCAAAGCATCCAACAATGGCAATGAAACTGATATCTGATGGTTTTCAAGAACCACGAAACCTAAATCCTCAATTGGCATTGTCCGTATTTCACCAGCATCTGACCCTTGAAAGACAAGTTGATTGTCTTTGAGTGAAAGTCTTGCCGGTGTTGTAAAGAAGAGGGTGCGTTTTATCATCTAACAATCGCTATTTGATCAATTCATAGTTTCCAAGGCAATCCATTTTCACTTTGATCGGATTTGCATTAATCCAAGCTGGCATACTTTGAATACGAATCTCTTCTTCCGCATTGGTAATCGTGGAAGCCAGATGATGCCTAAATGTATAGTACATACTTGAGAGTTTCTGAACCCGATAAAGATGATGACTGATCATGCTATTCCTGATAGTCTGTAATTCTATGTTTTCTGCAAAATCCCTTGGTAGATTCAGCAAGAACATATCATTCACCTGCATTGTGGTCAAAATTTCCTTCCCGTCACACGGCAACTGGTAAACCTCCTGATTCTGCTGGATACGCTCAATCACCTCCCAGAACGAAACGATTGATTCCTTTAATTCTCCTTGAGTGTCAATGTAGATAATCATATGATGATTATTATATGGATTCACCCACTGATTTAAATTATCCTTCAGTTGAACAGCATTGCCTATAGTTTCCCTTAGGCGCACCTTCTTAACAGGAACAGGCTCGCCTCTTTTGTTTGGAAGGTACAGCAGTGGATTGCCCTCTTTATCAAAGAAAAAGTTGGGTGGAATTTTATATGCATTGGTAACATCAATACCTTGTTCCTGAAGTCTGGCAATGATTAATTTCTTTATTCCCTGATCTACTATCTTTTCGATATGCTTATTAGTGTCTATTGCAGTAATAGACTTTCTGATATGATAATAATTCACAACATCTCCTTGATTGTCCTTTTCAAAATCAGCACCCACAGATCGGTTAGAAATCAACCGTGGATGACGACCAAAGTAGAACTCTCTGTGTAGCCTGCCTCTTGCAGCATACCCGACACTTTGAAATTTCTGCCCATTTTTTGAAACAACTTTACTTATTTTACTAAGAACCTTGCTGCTGGGGCTATAAGAAACAAGAATCCCCTCAACTGCGGTTTTGGCATCCCGATCAAAACCTTCCCATGGAGGGCTAAATATGGGTCTGTCACCCATCCCTCTGCCTCTGGCTTTCATTGCACCGTAGTAATGACTCAGTTTTTGAAGATAGCCAAGTTCCATGAAAGCTATTGTTATAGCATCGACAGCATGATGTCTGTGGTCGTCACGATTCTTCTTTGGGTCAAACATAATCTCTCCTGTTTGACGATTCACCCATACACTTCCTTCAATTAGAGACTCTCCCTTTTGTAAAAGTGGTTGTTTGTTTTCAATTGGGAATAGTTCACCGATTGCTTCAACCTCCAAAATGGTGAAATACTTCCCAGGGGTAAGGGTTGTTTGTTGTTGGTAAGTAGGATCACAATCCGCACTGAAGACACTATCACCTCCAATAGAACCATGGACAATAAGTTTATTGTCCTCCATTGGGGGTTGAACAATGGCTCTTGTGAAATCTGCTGAATCAAAATCAATCTCAAGCAATGCCCAGTATCGTCCCGGGTTCACATTGGATTCACATTGATAAATATAGCTTACGAATTGATTGTTTTCATTAACATTCCCATACAATAACACCTGATTGCTCTTCGTCGTTGGTGGCCGATCTTTGTCTGGCTCAATGAAGCTGGTTTTCTCCACATTAAACTTTACCCAGTAGAGACCATCAGCCTCAGTGGTTTTTATTTTTTTATTAATGGAGTCATGTGAAAAGTAGCCCTTTTCTACGCGCCCTTTATAAACAATCTCATTTGAAGCGGATACAGGCTTTTCAACAAATACTTTTGTGAAACCTATTGGTTTTGAAACATTAATCCTTATCCAATGTCTCCCTTCTCGCATCCCGTCAACCTTTAAAGAAAATTTCAAGCTCCTATATTCTTTGTCTGAGGTAAATACCCCTTTGGTATCAACAATCCCTGGTATCAAAATCTGGTTAGGTTGCGTAGTAGGGCGTTCATTGGGAATTGGGATAGCATCAATTGGACTTGAGTCCTTGTCTAAGATAATATAGTGCGGGATGCTGTCTTCATCGCTTATCTTGATACCTTTCAGATTCAGAGGCATCACAGGTTGAATGATGTTATTCAACCCCCAAAGCCTTCTTAGTTCAGAAGTTAGCTGACCTGGCATAACCCTTACATCATCACAAATTTCAGTCAGGAGTTCAGCGGATTTTTTTGCGATATACCTCCCATCATTTAACTGCCTTTCAATGAACCCCTCAGTTTGGAAACTTTTTCTTGCAATGAACTTTCTTGCTTTCTGATATGGCAAAATTCGAAAAGTACGTTGCTCTATTTCATCCCATGAATTTGCTCCCCAGGTACTTGCGCTGCTGTTTTTTTGATAATATTCGAATGGGGTCTTTTCCCCTTTATCTCTATTGAAGTTTGACTCACACAAGGTTTTGTTGGCAAAGCTATCGTCCAGGGAAATGGAGTAAGGAATGATATGCTCAATCTGAAAAAGGTTTAGTTGACCCAATAGATCAGTGATACTGATGGGACGGTTGGTATAAGGACACACAACCGAACCATGTTTTTCTTCAATCTCCCTGAATAGCTTGTATTTTGTAATATTCTCTCTGGATGGTTTTAATCCATATTCCTGCAATCTTATTCTTGCTTCATCATTTGCAGCTTCATTGTCTCTAATCTTAAAAGACATCTCCTGCCGTTGTGTTTTAGAATTGCGCAATTCACGGGAGAGTTCAACGTGTATCCGGTCAAAACGAAATGCCGGGCCATGTTTTAGGTTTTGATCCATTGTATCCAGGAGGGTATTCACAAGCCTACGCATTTCAAATAATCCTTTTTGCACAATAGGATTTCTTAGATTTGGAATTTCAGATAGCCTCTTTCTTACCTCCTTCCGCTCAATCTCTTGTGAATGATGGTATAATTTCTGAAAAGCTCTGTCCTCTTGTGAAAAACCATATCCTTCAACAGGGTCAGCAAGTAGTTCTTTGATTTTTGCAATCAATCCATATTCTTTATGTTTTTCATTATTTATAATATTGACAATCTTCTTAATAATCTCATTATGAGATTCTTTGAAATATTCCCATCGTGAGCCAAAAGCGTTTTTAACACCCCCAAGGACTACAGCTGTGGGATATTGATATCCCATTTTTAAAAAAGGAAGTATATTCCTTATTGCTTTCAAGGATACGCTCCCGTATCCATCCTTCAGTTTGATCGCGGATGCTTTTTTTGCTTTCTCCTCATCAAATCCAAATCTTTCTACCAACTTCTTTGAAAGCAATTCAGGATCACTATAGAAATGAAAGTAATGCCATATCACTTCCTTATTGGTGTTCCACAATGTCTCGTCGAATAGTGCCAAGAGTTTTTTATGTGTGGTATTGCCGGCAACCTTGAGCTTGTTATCGTAGTTAAACTGCTCATAAGTCATCTTTAGCTTTTTCGGTATCTTTTCAAAATCAAAGTTTTTATCTTCACTATTGATTAAATCCAGCACTTGTTGCCTGAAACTGTCATTAAGCACCAAACCACTTCGCCCATATCTTATGTTATTGATAAATTGGTACGCTCTGAAAAGCTCAAAATCAGGATGTGATAGTGGACAAGGAGAAGACCCAATGGTTATCCATTTCTGAAACTTCTTGTCAAAAAACTTCTTGCTTTCAAAGGTACACTTGCCTAACAATCCTTTCTGGGAGCGCAAAGGTCTTTGCCAGAATAACACACTGTTGTTGCTGCTGAATCTTATACCCTCTTCGTCAGAAGTAATATCCCCTGCAAGGAATACCTTCAAAGGCATTTCTGCTCTCACCTCAATCCTGTCTGCTGTAATGGACACAGATTGTTCACCAAACCTGTGCTTTAGGTTCTCAATTCTTTTGGCATTCCGGACTCCAGTCAGATCTCCTTTTAAAATTATGACCTTTTTTAGTGGAACAGTGATAGTATCCAGAGCAAGATGATTAGCTTGTCGTTGCCAGATTTTTTCAAATTCAGCAATGTACATTTCCCGAAGCGTGTACCTTGACCTTACCCTTACTTCTTTTCCTTCTTCGTCGATTATACGTTTATAAGGTGTGCCTTCAATAGGGAGATAGTCGAAGAGTTTTTTGCCCAGGGTTTCATCCTTGATCATTTTACGTGTATCATCTATACCCTCCATGTTATCTTTGCCCTTAAAAATTGCTCCTTCATCACTTCCCTTTCTTGAGCTTAGAAAGCCCCTTCGCTGAATGAAATGGTATAGTATTCTTCCCAACTCAAACCTGCTAATTGGTTCATTGATAGCTTTTGTTCTTAAAAGATAAGGATTAAGCCTTAGCCATTCAACGAACTCTGGTGAGGCAGGAAATTTCTTCCCGGCAGCTTTCTTTGCTTTATCCCAATTCTTCCATTCCTTGAGTTCTTCGGTGGTCAAGGGACACATAGCATATCTAATCAACGCGTTTAGTAGTTGAATTTTTCTGAGCTTCTTCCTGTAATGCAGCCTCCTTGCTTGCCGATGCTCTCTTCGTTCTGCATTTTTTGAAATTTCTTTATCCCCTTGTCCAATTGTCTCTTTGACAACACCTTCCTGGAATATCCTTACCCCACAATTGACGATTTCCTTCTTCTCCTTGTCTATAACAGCCCAACCAATGCTATTGGTTCCAAGGTCTAATCCTAAAATTTTTGTCATGGTATTGTTTTTATAATGTTTTGTTCGTATCTTTGTCTCCGTTAAGATAAATCCCAATTCAATCTTATCACAACAAGGCTATATGCCGAAGGATTTCATCCTATGCCCCTGCTTCGGTAGGGGCTTTTTAATTGATCTCATAGGCAATAAATTGTACTATGTCTGTAATTTTAGAGAACTTGTGTAAGTTGTTCCCCATCGCTGACTCGAACCCTGCTAACCTTGTCAGCCAAAACCGGGTAGCTTAGTTCCGTAAAAATACGGATTTCATTGAATTGACCAAATCACTGTCTATTTGTTGAGTAAAATAGTGGTGGTGCCAATACTCCCAGCAAGCATAGGAGTTTGACAGCAAACAATTTACTTTCTTTTATATCAAAAATAGAGTGAGTAATCCATGAGTCTTCATATTTACTCGAAAAATCTCGATTCAGACACAAAGAGATATCGATTGTATGTGACGATATGAGCTATCTGGAAAGTACTAAGTCTTAGAGAAGCGTATCTGGGTCAACATGATCTTAGACTGAGGCAGAAACCAAAAACCAAAAACGTCATAATAAGCACATTGCTTCAATGAACTGGCCGAATTGGAAGCTAACCACCCAAAGAATCGAAGAACTATACCAACCCTATCTTGAAGTACTTATCAACGATGTCCACGAAAATTAACCCATCCATCAGCATGATGGGAGGTCTGCGGTACTGGTTGATCTGATTTACCTGATCTATCTTTCTGCTATCTGGTGTTTCTCCCACCACTACTATATCTGTGGTGTCTGCATCAACGATATCTTTTACGGTCGCACCAAGTTTCGCAACAAACATCACCGCATCCTGGTGAGCCACCATCAAAAGTTCACCTACAAAAACCACCTCCCTGCCAAAAAACTCATTATTGAGGATCAGTTCCCGATCAAGAAGGGAATATTCGGGTTGATCTTCCTTGATTTGTGAGTTTTTTGCTTGTAAGGTGTCTGATAGAGAGTGCCTCCTATTTTGATCAGAGTCCTTGCTGCCATCTGGCTTACTTGGGTTATGTTGCCGCCCCTGAGCACGAGCATATTTGTTCCGCATAATCCAATAGGTAGCGAGACATCCCAGAATGATACCAGTCAGTAGTCCGAGGAAAAACATATCCATTCATTAAAGTGAAGCACTCAAACCTTTAATCATATCTAATAAGCATTCATATAATGGCCTGCTATTTCTGTCTTGATGGTTTTTGGTTGTCTTATGGTTTACTCAACCTAAATCTTAATCCAGTTTTTTTGAGGGTTTATGTACTTAATAAAAAATCTTTCCGGGGCGTAATGGGTGTAAATATCTTCAGGAGATTCATATTCGTGTTTACAGTCTTTTCTGTAAACGGTTTTAATCATGTCATTAGCTGGATAATTCCAAATCCTATCAATATAAAAGATATGTTCAACTGTATGTGTCTTATTAGAAGAACCAATGCTATATGCAATTCTATTGCTGAAGTTCAATGGACTTGAGATAAAGGAGAAGCTCACAGACTTGTCACCCGTACCTTTAGAAGGGTACAATTTGAGATCACAATGTTTAAACGGCAGCATTAAAATCCTAAACTCTTTAATGGCCTTGGATGTCCTTGACGGTATTGTGATAGTTCTTGGCTCAGTAAAAGTGACCGAGTATCCACCTAAAAAGGTAGTTTCATCTGTAGTCGTTTTAGCAAGCCTTCCGGCATTATAAAACCCTAAAGAGTAAGTATTTTTGTTCGGAACTGACATTTCAAGACTTCTGCCCGAGGCTCTGCTTATATTCATTGAGGATGCATAAGTTCGATTTTGAAAATAATCATTTGAATATCCATTGATTACAAAGAATGTCTTGTCCAAATTGATCGTGATATCACTATCTGTCTTATTATAAACGGAAAAACCGGCATCACCTCCCTCTGACCAAAGATCATAGGTAAAGATGCAATTCTCATCTTGAAAAGTAATTGCATCTGATGATCTTTTGTAGCTGGTGGTGTCTAAAGTATTAACACTAATCACTTGATAAAATACAGAATTGCAAGATGATAAGCCGATTAGTGCTATGCAAATGAAAGCTGATGATAAGTACCTCATATAGCTTGATTTTTAGGTTAAGATTTTTGTTCTGATTCTACCGTAGAGCGAATCAGTAAATGTACAAAGAAAAAAGTATAAGTCAAGAGGAATCATTCACAGCGAAAGTCTTTCTCTGACTATCAGTGTAGATCGTCAGCGAAATGTTTACCAGTTAAGGTGTAATTTTAAGGTGTGGTTTTAAAAGGATTGTTTCACAAAAATCACACTCAAATGGAAAAGAAGGAAGCAAAAAAGAAGACCACAGAACAGGTGGTCAAGGAGATCAGGCGAAGGACCCGGAGGAACTTCTCGGCATAGAAAAAGATCAAGATCGTGCTGGAAGGGATGCGGGGGGAGGACACCATAGCGGCCGTGTGCCGGAAGCACGGCGTCCATGCCAACAATTACTTCAAGTGGAGCAAGGAGTTCAACGAAGCGGGGAAGCGAAGGCTGAGCGGGGATACGCTGCGTGAGGCCACCCGGGATGAGGTGACGGAGCTGCGCAGGATGAACGATGTACTGAAACGTGAGCTGGGCGGGCTGTACGTGTAGAATAGGGAGCTAAAAAAAACTTTGAGTGAGTTAGAATCCGAAGAAACGTAAAAACCAGGGCCTATATGCGGTTCACACAGCAGGAAAAGCATGAGATCATCAGGCTGGTCGAAGGGTCAGACCTGAGCGTCAACCGTACCCTGAAGGAGCTAGGCATCTATAAACGCACCTACTACAACTGGTACCGGCGGTATCTTGAGGGGGGGGATGACGGCCTGGCCTCCCGTGCCATAGGCCGTCATCAGACCTGGAACAAGATATCGCCGGAACAGGAAAGTCGGGTGGTGGAAGAAGCACTGGAGCACGAAGATTTCTCATCCAGGGAGCTGGCTTTCCATATCATTGACCAACACCGGTGGTATATCTCTGAAAGCAGCGTGTACCGCATCCTCAAGCGCAACGGGCTGATCACCGCACCCGCCCACATCCTTCTGAGCGCCGCCGATGAGTTTGAAAACAAGACCACCAGGGTCAGCGAGATGTGGCAAACCGATTTCACCTTCTTCAAGATCGTGGGCTGGGGCTGGTATTATCTGTCCACCATCCTGGACGATTATTCCAGATACATCCTCTCGCGGGACCTCAGGTCCAACATGACGGCCCGGGATGTCATGCCGTCGATGGATGAGGCGCTGAGGTTCACCGGGATCAGTAAGGAGAATGCCCCCAGGCTGCTTTCGGACAACGGGAGCTGTTATGTGCCGGGTGAACTGAAAAGCTTCCTGAGAAGCAAGGGAATCGAGCCCATCAATGGAAAACCGCTCCACCCCCAGACCCAGGGAAAGATCGAACGGTACCACAGGACCATGAAAAACGTGACCAGGCTTGACAACTATTACTCTCCCGAGGATCTGAAAGAAGCTATAGATCAGTTTGTTGACTACTACAACAACCGCCGGTACCATGAGTCGCTGCAGAATCTGACCCCGGCGGATGTTTACTTCGGAACAGGTGAGAAAATTCTGAAGGAAAGGCAGCGGATCAAACAACAGATCCTGAGAGATCGAAGAAAAAATACATCAGGAAAAAACTACAGTTGGTAACCGATGGAATTTGAATTATATTTGCTCAAACAACACCTTATTTTTTCACCTCAATTGGTGCAATTTGGTTTGAAGACATACAATTGTTTAACAAATTAAACTTACTAATTTGTTAGACATCAAGGTTAGTCATACAGATTATCAGCACATTAAATGGCGAAAACCACCAATTCCTATTTTAGTCGGATAATAGTGATTTAGAATATTAATTTTCAGTTCTATAAAGGGAGCGAATGATCAGCTCTTATCATCAATTCGTTTCTTTCTTTTGAATAAAATTCAAAAACAACCTTATAAAAACCATGTTTTATTGGTTTTGAAAATATTGCTGAATCTTTGCTGTTTATTTCGATTCTTTCTTGATATTTATGATTACCTAACGTATCGCTAAAATAAAGATCGACCCATCCCCCTATAAAGAAAGGGTCTACAAACTCATACTTTATGGAAAAGGTATTGTTTATATTGGATCCATAAATATTGTTCACGCGATAAAATGTTGTGTCGATTTCACCAGATTTTAAATAATCCCTTTTATACTTATATTCTCCATCATGTACATAATAAATAGATTTCAGGTTACCTTCGGGATAGTATTCGATTCTTTGATCGCCTTTTTTCCCTTGAAAAAAGAACATTGTTGTTTTAGATCCATCGTCATTAAACATAGTGAACTTGCCGTTGGGTTTACCATTATCAAAAGTCCCTTCAAAAAGCTTTACCCCATTCTGCGTGAAAAATTGCCCAAAACCGTGAGGTAGATCATTTTTATTGAATTGACCTTTGTAGATACGTTCGACGCCATTCCATAGGAAATCCTCCTCAACATACCTTAAATTATCAATGTCTTTATTGCTTTGTTGGCACGAAACGCCAATGAAAACAGTGATGAGAAAAAGAATTTTATAAGCCATCAGAGTAATTTTTTTAATTGTTGATACTGTTCAATTGTCAATGGATTTCCCCAACCACAATATGTTGAGCACGAATTTAGAAAGTCTTGTGCCTTTTTATTATCATCGGGCACTGGGATCGATACTTTGAAACCTTTTGGATTAGCATACCACACTTCAAGTGAGGTACTGACTTTCCACTCAGATTTAATATTTTCTACAAGCTGTTCGGTTTCCTGTGCAGCTCCATAGGTACTAGAATAACTTTCTGCTAAACTCTCAATTGGACTTGCAGAAGACGGTTTGGGGCCTGGAACACGAAGGCCAACTGCTGCAGCAAGATAATCCGCTTTTTCCATTCTTGCATCAGAATTTGGGCCCACTTTTTCGGTTTCTTGGCTTTGACCACTTTGAGAGTAGAAATGCACTCCCCCCTTCTTTTTAAACCTATCATCCAATCTCGAGAAAAAATTTCCAATGGATTTAAAAGTATTCTTCAATCTTTGTCCAATTGTAATCTTCTCCTTTTTTGAAGCAACATTACTTGACTGTTTCGACACAGAAGCCCTTACCGTAAATTGCGGAAGAATGGTTGCATTATCAGGATTAGACAATAGTTTTTCTGGGTCATCACTTAGCATACCTGTTGGATCTATAAGTCGAAGCGGTCTTAATTCGCAATAATTATATGGTGACAGCCATGATAGGATGTCCGCCATCGGATCAACAGATATCCACACACTTACATTCGGATCATAGTACCGCGCCCCGAAGTACGAGTAGCCGGTTTCCAGATCGCGCTCTTTGGCGGAAAAGGTGTACGGCGTGTAGTAATCGGTTGGGGCTCTTTGCTCTATATAGTTTTCGCCGAAAGGCAAATATTGCAAATGTTGTGTAGGATCGCCAGAGGCATCGGTTAGGAAACTCGAGGAGCCCAGATGGTCTGAATGATAGATGTACCAGTTGTTCTCGGTGTTGTTCTGGCTGGCG